>VOFH01003559.1_pt1 | contig 23809 bp, 41 predicted proteins | sample 5384091 | NCBI WGS metagenome assembly VOFH01 (sample SAMN12384727, study PRJNA508395) | human gut metagenome | isolation source: healthy gut G | host: Homo sapiens
CCTATTCAGCTCCCTGCCCCTCAATCTTGAGGGGTTAGGGGTTCTTTCTAAAATCTATCTCATAATGAGTCTTATGAATATCTTGCAGAAAATTTTACAGACCATTGAAGAAATAAAATATACTCTCCATCCCAGAGACACCGAAATGAAAATATCGAAAGATGATGGTAGTAGGGATCCTTCACAGTGCCATATCATTGCCCCATTGGCAACTTAAATATGTCCCTTTCCACTGTCACAGTCGGTTTTGCCCTTCTTGTAGAAACAAACACAGCATGGAACGCACCACTTCTAGCATGACTTTCAAACTCTGTCAACGTTAAGCATCGCCATTGCGTCTTTACCATTGATGAAAATCTCAGGATTTTTTCCTAAAGGCACTTTCCTTTTGGATTTGCCTGTTCCGTTCCGTTGCCCAGTGTCGACCCGCATGTTTTTTGAACTTAACAATCAAAAATTTTACGCCTGGTTTTATCATGGTCTTTACATACCTTCGGACGGGATACGAAATGGAATCCTCCTCCTGCCTTATTTCTGAAGGCGGTCTCGAGTGATGACGCCTTTCAGAAATGTCCATCACTTCAATTATCTTTTTTGCGTTCTGCTTTCCGTACCGCTCTCCTTAATGAGATGCACCAACGGCTGGGCGATCCTTTCAAACAGATCAAATCCTGTTATTCTTCTCATGAAGGATTTTACGTTTATGCTTAAACCTTCCTCTTGTGATCAAGGACTGCCATCCAAATATATCGGACGCTATCTGGGGCGTCCTGTGATATACTTCAGGATCGACAAATATGATGGTTCTATGGTCACTTTTCATTACAATCGACACGAAGATGATAAATATATATAGGAAACAGTCGGTTATGGACTTCATCAAACGTCTGATCCGGCATATCCTGAGAAACATTTTTAAAATGATCACTATGGCGGCTTGTATACTTACGCCACCGCAAAACAGACCAGCAGCTCCATAAGTCGTTTCAAAACAGAAACGTCCCATTCTGCACCCAACTTTAACCATTGGCGGTCTTTATTCTTTCTTCTTTTGGTTATGATCGCTGGAATGTCCCATCTGCAGGCATAAAATGGGTTTTTGGAACTTTATTTTAACCATCAGCGTCTTTCCCTCGAAAAATTATGAGATACATGTCCCGATCTCGCGGAAAGCGTTCTTCTGCATAACTTTCTCTGTTTTATGGTATAATTCCCTCATAGGAGGGCATTGCAATGAAAACAGATGTTGAGGCGCTGCGTAAAATACATGGATAATCCTCCAGAAGGACTTACTTCCACGGACATTCGCCATATGAGCGAGGAAGACCTGCTGGATATGGATTATTTTCTAAATGATGACGATCTTGATAAAGAATTTGGTGAGGAAGGTTTTTTATTTTTAATCCCTAGATCGTCTATTTGTGTTGCCGCCTACCGGCGGCATTTTTAATTCAAAAAGAGCGCCGGCGGCGGTCTTTCCTATAAAAGCAAAAAATCCCCGGCAATTTGCCGGGGATATGGAAAACTTAATACTGTTATGTCTGCGGATAACAATTTTACCGTGCGATAGAAACATGCGGATATGGGATTTCGATTCGTTCCTTTGTAAACTCACGGATAATCCTGAGCCGTATGTTGCCCGGCAGCTCGAAAACTTTCATCCACAGTTTCTGTCCAGATGGTTGTCTTGATTACGCATCCAGAATCATTCATCGAAGAAAGCAACACGGATATTTCTTTCTCTCCATTTCCCTTGCTTTTATCAACCACGGCAGGTTCTGCCAGAACAGCTTTGACAACCTGAATTGCCCGTTCAGGTCTGCTTCATAAGCGACTGATATTTCCAGAAATGTTCCGTCACATTACCATCTGAAATTGCTGTTTCGCTAGCACCTGTTTATTCACCACACTGTTTGGAACCAAAACACGGCTTCCGTCATATGCACGGATTACGGTGCATGACGCATTGTGATGTTTTCCACGATTCCGGCAATTCCCATGTTCTCAAGAACGATTCGTTCGCCGACATCAAACAGTTTTGCAAACTTAAAAACCATGCCGGCAATAACATCCGCCAATACCGCTTGTGCCTGCAAAACCGATCGCGGCTACCATGAGGCTTGCACTCTGAAACAGAGTTAGGTCAGTTCTCGTGTAATCGAAAACTGCATTCCAAAAACCAAGATTGTCAAAACCACGGTATTCCTTTAGCACATGATATAAAGAAGCGGACATGGAGGGATTTTTTACGCTGAATCAGAATTTCTCCGATCGAATCTGCCAAATGCCAACACGAAAGCGCGATTCGATTACAATGATTACGCTGCGTAATGCCACATTTTCCATCACTGTCTGCATTGTAACGCCTCCTCGCTCTGCTCTTCCTCGTCCTCATCCTGTATCTTCCGAATCTCAGAATCCAGTCTTCTGTATATGGTTTTAATAGCCCATATGGCACATACTCCTGCAACGCAGAATTACACGCCAAGGCCATATCAATCAGGTAAATGTCATCGCTTCCATCTGGATTGGTTCCGTTCAGCATAACATCAACGACCACTGCCCTTTCAGGTCAAGGTTCGGAAGTATTGCTTCAATTTTACGCGCCACCTTATCTTTATATATTTCATATTTTTCCATTAAAGTGTGTTCATATGCACTGTATGTAACATAGTCATGGATTTTATCCGGATTGCGAAAATCATCTTCCATGGAAAACCGCCGTTTCATCGTTTCCGGGTCCCAGTACGGCGCAATTCCAAGGACACGCTTTTCTGTTGCGTCAATGAAGACGCGCATTTCCAAACGAAGCGGCAAGCCACAGTAAATCTCCGGAAGTTTTCTTTGGGCTCAATATACTCACGCACCGCCCATTCCACAGTAGTCTGCATACCATAGATAGACGGCTGGCAAAGCGGGCCGGCCATTGCTGCCCTCGGGAATGGTTGTACAGTAAATACTCTCAAGTTCATGCACTTCCTTTTGCCCCAGATACTTTTGCGTTCCGGAAATCAAATTTGGACGAACATGTTCCAGTGCGTACGAAATACGTTTTGTTTTTCATCAGTCAAATACCCCCTGTAACAGTAATCATCCACAATTTTCAATGTGGTTGGCGTATGTGTTCCATAATCCAGTCTGGTAAGCTGAAGCAATGTAAGCGGAACTTTGATTGGTGGTTGCCGGGATCTTGAAAGTAATCCTGTTTTTACTGCTTCAACCAGTGCTGGGGCCAATATCCCATAGAATTTGGATTTTTTGTCGATCATGGCATACATCAGACCATCCAGATCCAGAAGATCAAGCCCGGAACGAAATCGGTCATATGCCTGCTTGCGCGCAGTCCGTGAACGTTTCTGCGACTGAGAATCCATGTACATGGACAGTAACATCTGCCATTTACACCTTCTTCTGTATTACAGTCTTTTTTTCATTAAATTACCGGTGCAGGCAGGAATGCTGCAAGGTACAGCCATTACCTCCTCTTTTGTAACCATTTCATGATCCGGCAATGCAAGTGGGTTGAGGGTAGAGATGTTTTCTCCATCATAACGATATACCGGAGTCAGCGCGATCAACTCTTCCACGATTCTGCAAACCAATTCATCCAATGCTTCCGGCGTTTCACGGTTCATAACTGCCGCCGCCTGTTTTTGCATTCGGTACTCCGTCGTAAGAATAGTCATTATCGTCAATCACTTCCTTGCGGTAAGCTTTTTCAAATGCATCCAGCGCTTCTGGCGTTGTTTTAAAAAATCTACCAGGGCATCTTTTCCTGTTTTGGATTCACCTTTTTCAGCTGAAAGAACTTTTTATCAGCCGTCTGTACAAACCCCTGACATCCACGCTGACATTCTGTTCAGCGGCGATGCGCTTGTTTTTTCACTTTCTTTTCCATTTTTTCTCCTTATAGTTCGAGTTTTGCCATACATGCTTCGATACCGGCATGATCCGGATAGAAAAACTTATGGCTTTTTGTGATAATAGCGGATGATCTGCTGCAATTCAGATGCATATTCCATCCAATACTGATAAGCAGTTTGTACGTAATCGGAACCGTTGTGATACTGAGCTTTGATTTCTTTCGTCGGGACCGTCCACCAGATCGTGTCGACGGCATACATTTCGGTAACATGGCAAAATCACACCAGGCTTTAAAGCGATCGTTCACGTGAAAGGTCTGCTCATTGTGCAGATAATCGACAATCGCATCACCCAGGTAGGAAACCGGCCAGAGCACTTCGTAATCGTCAAATATACCGCTGATATCATAAGCACGGGCTTTCTGAAGCTCATCGAATGTGCATCCCTCCTGGATATCGGCCCATACAATATGCCCTCTATCCTGCGCCCAGCATAACTGTCCGCCAAAAAGCAGTTTTAAGCATATTGGCGAAATAATAACAGTATCCGGCGGAAAATAGATGATCAATTTGCTCCCCGGATTTCCCGTCTCGGTCAGGGAAATTTGTAATTTCATCAATGAATTTGATAACCTTAAGATTTACCTCTCCCTGAAATTTTTTCTGTATTGGTGTACCATTCTAATAAGTGTCCCATATTTTTCTCCTTTGTTAAAACAGCGAGAGTTCTTTGGACCGTGTCACGTCACAATCCAAGTCTCTCACATGTTTACATTCTGTACTCATATTATTTTTTCGTTACAAATTATCTGTATTGATCCAATATCCTGCTGTCTTCATTTCCTCATAACTATCGAAACCATGCTGCAATGCGACAATATCCAGATAATCCTCCAGCGGCATCGCACCCATGTTGGTATTCACAATCTTTTCTGCACTTTCGCCCATAAGATTCTCCTTTGCTTTTCTGCAAATTGCCGTCTTTTTTGTTACTGCACTACCGTAAAATCAGTCGGTATAAATTTCGATGGCCAGCGATAATGTCCATCACTCCAAAAAGTACGCGAGCCGGCGCAGCGCTTCTGAATTGTTACCGTATCACCGGCGTGGACCACTCCGTTGCCATAATTTTGATCAGCAACGAAACTGATCCATGTAAATAATGGCAGTGCATTCAGTTTTTCTCTGCTTTTCCGATATTTTCTTACTTGCTCTGCATATTCCTTGCATTTTTCGCGCCAGGCGAGTGCGGTTTTATTTTCTGTCTGACTTAAGCATTTCAGAATACCAACCGGGCAACGCGCTTCTGGTCCCATGGTTTCATCCATATCTTTATAAGCAAAGTTGTAATAATCCCGCTGGTTAGTCTGCGTTAAAAAGATGACTGCATAAACATCCTGCTCTGCCTCCGGAATCGCTTCAAATTCATCGTTGTGTCCAGTGCGTCTTAACAGGGGCCGGATTGCCGCATAGTATGTAGCTCTGACCATGCTGGACTTGACCACGGCGAAATGCCCCGCATTCAGTCCTTCCAACCAGTACGCATCACATTCCCGCTTCCGGTCCACTCTGCCTGATTTTGTGTAATACTGTGCATGATAACTTGTCCATCCCATATGTTTTCTCCTTTTTTGTATATTGTAAAAAACAGCCCCGTCTACGCATCTGCATGAACGGGGCGTTGTTTGGAAGTTACGCTGTTTTTTTTTTCGACTCTTTTTGCAGCCTCTTTTTCTGCTTTACGTTTTTCCGCTTCATGGTCAACCGGATCATAGGTTTCTCCAAGAATCTGGTAAACTTCTAACGCAGAAACTGATTCTGCTCATAACCGGTTTCTTTTTGTACCATAGGCAATGTACTGCCCGGTTACAGTCAGGGAATCCCTGGCTCTTGTCATTGAAACGAAAAGAAGTCTTCTGGTTTCCTCTAAACGTTTCTTGGAATTCCGGCTGTTTTTTTGTGCAGGTACTCGGAATCGTATTTTGAAACACTGTTAAACACATATTTCCATTCCAATCCTTTGGAAGAATGTGCGGTGACCAGGGTGACCCCCTCGTATTTTTGTTCCATTCGCTTTTCTTCCTTTTCGCCGTAACGCTTAAAATCGCGGATATACTCCAGTTCACTCTGCAGATCCTCATTGGCGTATACCAGATCAAGGAAATGAGCGTAAATTTCATCGTCACCTTTGATATCATCAAGCATCTGGTGGAAGATTACACGCTGCACATCAAATGGCAGGTCCTCCATGGATTCAAAGGAATCCTTCAGCTGTTCTACTGCCTCTGTTACGGCATCATCATCCATATCCGCAATCAGATCGCCATCATGCTGTGCAACCAGATAGTCAGAATAACACTTAGTCGCGTCGGGTTCATAGAATGCCATGGCTAACGAAAGCGCCGCCTTTACACGGCTGTTTTCCATTAAACGCAGTGGATTTTTCATTACCCACGGGATGCGGTTTTTGGAAAGAGCTGCGGACATTTCGCTGATCTCATTTTTTGTGAACGCGATAAACGCAATCTCTTCCGGTTGCACACCGCTATCAATCAGTTCTCCGATCTGATCCGCGATCCACGCGTATTCATCCTGCTTCTTAAAGAAGCCCTTGACTCTGGTGCTACCGCCATTCCCCTCTTGTGGAAACCATGGTTTTATCCACTTTTTCCGTATTGAGGTCATTGACCGCATTGGAAAGCTCCACGACTTCCTCGCAGCTTCTGCGATTCTCTGTCAGAAACAATTCCGTACCGCTTACACCCATTTTCGTAAAGAAATGGATAATATTATCCGGCGATGTATTGCGGAAAGAGTAAATGGACTGAGCGTCATCGCCAACCACCATAAGACTCTTAAATGACGGGCAAGCGCAAAGACGTTTGATCTTGTCAAGCTGGCCATCATTACTGTCCTGAAATTCATCCACCACGATATGCTCAAAAACCGTAGCGTTCCTCCAGGTAATCCGGGTGTGCATCCAGGAACTTGTTGGCAAGCGGTTCCCTGATCAGCAAACTGTACCAGGTTATCTTTCTTAAGTTCCTCGTTATACCGTTTACACAGTGCCAGAATATCACGAAGCTGATTGGTATCAAGACTGCTGATATAACCGGAGTCTATGATGGCATGCTGCAGGTTGTTCACCGACGCGGATCATCCGGGTCAAGGTTCTCCGCTTTAATCACTTCAATCACCTTGGATACGCAGGCGAGCGCCCCGTGGTCCATGGTATAGTTCAAATAATCAAGTCCAGGAATCTCTTTCTCTTCCAGCAGTCTTGTGATCGTAACGTAATTGCGCACGCGATCAATAACATTAGGCATGGCTGTAAAGCCAAGCTCTGCGTAATTTTCCTTCACGATCTGGAAATCAAAGCTGTTGAATGTCATGGCCTGAATGTCATCCGTCCCGATATTTAAACCTCTTGCCGATGCTTTTTTGGCAAGGCGCTCCTTCATTTCCGTAGCGCCCGCCTCCGTAAAAGTGATAAAAGCATCTTATGCGGGTCGGTCCCGGCTTCAAACATCCTGGCTCCGCGCTCAGTCATGCATTCGGTTTTTCCGGTTCCGGCGCCTGCGTTGACCTTGCAGTAACCTTCCCGGAAATCGATCACCCGCTGCTGTGCATCGGATGGCACGATTTTCCCTTGTTTGCCTGACAATGTTTTTTTCTTCGTACTTCTCTGGGAGCTTCTGCCAGAAACACTGCGTATACATCTTGCAGTATCGGCAATTATCTTCTCCGCACATATCAGAGCCCTCTGTGTAAGTCTCCAATTGATCACGGAACATTTCATCATTCGGGGTATCTCCCATGGTATCACTCCATACTTCTTCAAGCGTTACCACATTGCCTCCGTTTCCGGAAAAGAAATCCATGTCCGAAAGCGTATCAGCTGTATCTGTGGTTTTACGCATGAAATAGTAGGAAGCCTTCACCTTCCAGATTTTTCCTCCTGCCGGCACGTGCGTGCATAGCGGAGCAGGAAATATAACTCCAGACAGTTATTGACGGATGCATCCTGTTTGCGCCCTTTTCTGGGTAACTGTCGGTTTGCCAAGACGGTACAGCACCACTTCCACGCTGTCCTGTTCGAAAATGCTGCGTCCGGGAATACCGTCACCTGGTATTCTCCCTCCACAATATGCTTTGGGCCGACAAGGTTGCTTGGCGCTTCTCAGAATTTGCCGCGCGCAGGAATAGTTTACAAAGGCGTTCTGCCTTAGCTTTTCTCTCTGTTCCGGCAGAAGCATCTGCTCGTCATCAAGTCCTTCTTCCACAAGGCCCATAAACTCGCCCGGTTTATATTTTTCCGGCAAGGTAGTTTTCATCGATCCTTCATCAGGATCGCTTCATCAAAGTTGGATTCCTTTACAGTATCCAGAATGCCGTTCAGACCATCATAATTACGAAGCACCTTACAACGATCTGCACCACGGAATTCCGAACTTTCTTTTCTATATAGCCATTTTCATTTTTTTCTCATGCCGTTCTCCTTTGATCATTCAGGTTCCCGCACGCGGAAACCTTGATTACATACTCCACGCTGTCCTGGCAGTCCTGATAGACAATGACCTCATCCATCATGAATCCGAATATCTGGACTCCGCCCAGGTGCATAATGCATCCGGCGCAATGGATTTCAGTTTTTCCCAGCACAGACCGCTGTCCAATCCAAGATGCCCGTCATAATAGGGTGCCGTCTTTTTCCGACCGCAACCTTGCAGACTAAAAAGCAGACCATAACTCTGTCCACCGCTTGTCCACTTCGCCTGACTCTGGATGTATATCCTAAGGACTTGATAGCATCCGGTGCGAAATAGGAACCATATCCGTATGCCTTACCGGTGAGGACAGTATCTTTCGGCGGGCGGTTCTTGATGCCTGTTGTCAGGATAGACCAGACGTTTTCATGCTTAGTGCCGTGGAATAAATATTTAATTCCATTTTCCATGGTCAGATCATTTGCTTTTAGCAAATTCTTCCAGGTCATGTTCCGTTGCGTGGTTGCATACTTTAAATGCCTCGATATACTTTTCCTGCATTCCCGGTCAAAATCTGTTTTAAATAGTCTTCCTCTTCATCGGTTACCGGGCGCATTTCAATACCATTGGCATCCAGGATTGTTTTTCATCCTTGTGATCCATGCGATTTTCACGTACCTGGGGAAACCATGATGTCGAACAGATCCTGCCTCGTCTACCAAGATGCCCGCGAAATCCTGTTTGTGCTTCGCAAGATGCAGAGAGAGTTTGTCCATTCGTCTTGGAATGGCAGTATAAAGCAGCTTTTAACTTGTTATTAAATTCTGCTACGCTCATATGATCCTGTCCCGCCACGAGATCTTTGATTGTCTGTTCGCCAAGCGCGATCATTTCATCTGAAATGTCATCAACCTTGACGGTATATGACTGTTCAAAGATGTGCTTTGCGAATGCAAGCAACTCATTCACAAAAGCCTGGGTTTTAGCATCCGGGATTTCTGCAAACGAACCATCCTGTACACCGCCATTCCGTTTGGTAACCCTCGATCTTGTCCATTTTTTTAGTTTTGATCGGCATGTATCCCTTTACGGATTTTAGCGGCATACACGTTGTCCCAGTCCTCAATCGGAAAGATCTGGCTGGTCGGTTTATATCGCCCGATTGTGATACCTACTCTTCCAGTTGTGATTTTCATGGAACCATTTTCAAGTTTTCCATGATAAAAAACTCATTGTGCCCACGTCCGGTTGCGGTTTCTTTGACATACGCCATTTCCACATACTCACGCGGGATCTCTTTCTTTTCTTCATTTTTCAGTAAATCTTCCATGATATCCTCCTTCATGTCTTGTGATTATTTCAGAGAAATTATGGGATCTGATGAATCAATATAGTGAATGGCGTGAAATATCGCAATTTACCATATCCGCAGCATTTCGCTCCATGCACGAACGCAAATGCAGGGGTTATAATAAGGTCAATGAATGAAACACAAAGGGGAAATAATGATGTTCCAGAAAAATTTAGCTCAGGAAGAAGCTGTTCAGACTCATAACGGTCCGGTATTATTGGTAAGCTGCCCAGGCAGTGGCAAAACTACAACTATGCTCCGCCGTATCAATTCCATGATCACGTCCGGAATTCAGGCGAGTTCTATTGTGATGGTAACATTCACAGATGCTGCTGCGCAGGAAATGAAAGCCCGTTATATCAAAGAATATGGCGAATGTTGCGTCGCATTTTGTACAATACACTCCATGTGCCTTCGCATTTTAAAAGAATATTCTGACGTGCCTGTCAACGTTATGCCTGCGGAAATTCAATATGGATTGCTCAGACAGTGCTTTCGTAAAATCCGCGTACCATACCGAAACGCGGAAATGCTCAAGGGTGCATTTACAGATATTAGCGCCTGCGCCAACAGCGGTTATGAACCAAGCATGTTTCATCCGGCTTCCGTTGATAAGAACATTTTTCCGGCGCTCTTTGCGGCATATCAGGAAGCAAAACGCGAAGCCGGATACCTTGATTTTGACGATATGCTCTGCGTATGCAGAGATCTGCTTCGCTCCAACAGCACCGTTCTGACCACATTACAGAAACGTTATTCCTATCTTTTATGCGACGAGTACCAGGACACCAACCTGGTGCAGAAGGATATCTTATACATGCTTGCCGGTGATACTGCAAATCTCTGTGTTGTTGGAGACGACGACCAATCCATTTATGGATTCCGCGGTGCTACACATGGAATCATGCTGGATTTTGAAAAAGATTTCCCAAATGCAAAGATTATTTCCATGGATACTAATTATCGATCCAGACCGGAGATTATTGGAAAAAGCTCGGAACCTTATCGGACATAACAAAAGAACGTTTCGAGAAAAATATTAAAGCTGCACGGGATGGACATGGCGATGTGATTGTCAAAACATTAAAAATACGCAGCGAGGAGCTTTCATGGATCGCTGCAAAAAGTCAAATCCATGATTTCTGATGGCATTTCCGCACGCGATATCGCTGTTCTGGCGCGAACCAATCTCCAGTTGGAAGATCTTGCATGTGCCTTTTGACATTTTACAGATTCCCTATACGGCCGGTGAGTCCATACATGATGACTATGAACATTTTATTTTCCGTGACCTTATCTCCTATCTGACTTTGATGGAGGGAAACTGGGATAAAGAATGCTTTTTGCGGATTCTGAACCGTCGGTCAGATGGTTGAAGGAATCATTATTTTCCACTCTTGACGGGTTTGATGAAAAAGCCATGCTCCAGCTTGCTACGCTGCATAAGCCATATGAAAAAAGAGCCGTGGAAGAAGTCAGACAGTTATATAAAATACTGTGTGGTTCCCGTCAGTGTCCCCTTGTTGATAAAATAAAATTATCTGTAATGAATGCTGTTACCGCGCTTTTTTATGTGATTATGCAGACAGTATCGGCATGGAACCTAGCGTGTTTTTAGTAAACTGGATTTCTTTTTACGCGAAGCTGTGAAATATCGTTCCGTCAGCGAATGGATGGAAGCAGCTAAACGCCATGTTGCCGCACACCGCAGGAAATTAAGTGAAAAGGATGATAATGCCGTTACCCTCGCTACCATGCATCGTTCCAAAGGGCTTGAATGGGATCATGTGTTTATTTTGGATTGCTGCCAGAATATTATGCCTGGTAAAAATCCAGCAACCGCACAAGATAAAAATGGTTCTGAAAAATCAGCGTCTGAGATTGAGGAGGAGCGTCGTCTGTTCTACGTGGTCATGACGCGTGCAAAGAGAATCCCTGTATCTATGTAATTACGCATATCGCGAGAAGAAAAATCAGACAATCCGGTGAAAATCCAGGATTTACTGGTGTTGCTCCTTCCATCTTTTTAGCGGAAATGCAGGAAGATCTGGAAGCGAAGAAAAAGAAAATAGAGTTGGATGAGAAAAACAGAAAGAGAGTGTATGCGCGGTTCATGATGCGTTTCTCGAAGGCTCTCCAGCCACATTTGCAACCGGCATGGAAGTGCATCATCCTGAATTTGGCACTGGCACCGTTATACGCAAAACTCCTGCATTTGTAATCATCAATTTTGGTAATGAAAGCAAAATGTTTTTCTGAATCTGTAATCCTCTCCTATCAAACAAAAACTCCCAGGTTGTCCTGGGGAGTTTTTGTTACTTTATTTTCTTGATAGAAATTCTGTCCATGCCTGTTTCCATGGATCACTGCCCGTAAATTCGGCACCATCCTTATCAGCAGTCTGTACGGATTCTGCATAAACAATGATTTCATAATCCTGTACATCCGCCGCAGTCTGAAACGTCGTCTTTACCTTTTTAAACAAAGCATCTGTCGTTTTACCAGCAGCCACCGGTTCTGTATAGTAATAGTATCCTCCTAACTCCGCATCATCGGCTCCTCGATATATGTCCAATGCTCCGGTAAATGATCCGCGTAGCTTTCCGCCGAGAAAAAGCTACTACCATCCGGGGATAATTCGAAACATCTGCAACGTTTGAGTCTGAAAATGCTACATACACGCGTACATAGCACGGAACTGTTCGGTATTTTTCACTTCCACATTTTTTTGTATGTATTTTCTCCGGTGTTCATTTCTTTTGGCGGGTAAAATCTTCTTTGATGGTAATTGTATTATATCCGACTGAGAGCTGGTTATTTACGATGCTTTTTGCCCCGGAAGAGTGCTGCCGTTCCGCCGACGGCGGTCAGACAGATCATTGCAGCAAAACCAGTCAGAATCATTCTTTTGGATCGTCTCATACGCCAATCCGTGCGCGGTCATCTTTAACGCGCACGTCATCCTCCTTTCGTTATGATGCCGGCTGCGCTTCGGTTTCCACCCGGCTCTACCTCTGTTTCCTGTGCGATATTTAAGCCAACAGACTCTTCGCAGTTTACCCATACACGTCCGAGCTTATCGCCCTCAATGTCAAATGTATAAGTTCCAGCTACCAGGTTCGGTACCTTAATGACATACTTACCGCCCTCATTAGCCATGATGTTGCCAGGGGTGGTTTGCAGCGGAATATTCCGTTCCATCCGGCGCAGTCAGGCGAATATTTTTTTCAAAACACGTTCAGTCTGTTCCCATGTGATGGTAAAATCATGCGGAGTTGCAGATGCATCATAGTAAATGGAAATGTTACCATGGCTGCTGTTATGATAATAGCTAGTCGCATTGCCGCTGCTGATGTTTATTTCAGCATTTTTATAGGTGTTTTCAAAATTTTCATAAAGAAGATACCAGTCTCCGCGATCACATCCTGAATACTTGCACTCAGATAAGTATTGCCGTTCTGATTACTGCTGTCGTAAGTTTTACTATTATCCTCTTGCAGTCTGGTGACTTTACCAACCGGATCTATCAGATATGCCTTCGAAATTTACCGTTTTATTTGCTTCCGTACGGTTCTCATCGCTGATATAACGGTATGCGACAGTTAGATCCATATTCTTCTGCGTCTGGTCGATTGAAATTTTCTGTTTTTCCGCATAATCGTCGGATTAATTTTTAAGCCGGTCTGTTCCGTGGCGGCCACCCCATCATTGCTTACGATTCCATTCGCTTCCTGCCATTCATAAAAAGTCATGGTCTTGCCATCTGAGCCCTTGTAATAATAAGGGTTTCCAGACTGATTCCGCTTTCATCCACACCGCGGTCTACGTTCAGAATTTTACAAGCCCGGTTCCATTTAACAGATAATAGCCGGATTTGAAATAGGACGGAACTTCAATAACAGCATAGCCATCCGTAGACAATGTATAACGGTCCGTCTGATATAGTTCAAAGGAACTGAAATAGCGGGTGTCGGCCAGTGCAGTCAATTGAAGTGGCGCTGTGCCGACATAAAAATCAATCTGGGCTGTCGCGTCTTTGCTCATACCTGTGATGATTCCTGCTTCGTTGACATACTGTTTGGAAATTCCTGTTCCGTTGATTTTATCCACAGTCAGATGGAGCCTTCCGGCATCTGCACTCCGGACAAGGCAGCCTGCAGGGGAAGAACCGTTCGCCAGTCTGGTTTTGTCTCCGGATTTTTGCTTTTCCTGAGTTAGTCATCAACAAGCCGGATACACCGATGGAATACCCGCAGTCTTTAAAGCGCTCCCAGGAAAAAGAGTTAATCGGGTCTGTGGACACATGAATCAGCTGATCGTTTTTATACAGGGTCGGAATTGCCGAATCTTTGTAAACAAAATCCAGCAAGCGGTTATCGTCCTGTTTGGTCATGCCGTTTTCAGAATCATCCGTGGACTTCACTTCTTTGCTTGCATCAAAGTTCTGGTCTTCGTACGGAAGCAGATAAAATGAATCTCCGGATTTCACATAGAAGTTCCCGGCGCTCAGGTCATTTAGTGTGATGGCGGTCAGCGTTTCTTCTACCGGCCCCTCCTGCACCTCTTTCTTTTTGCATCCAGACATCAGCACACATGCGATTGCAACAATCGCCGTGCTGCACACAAGTAATTTGCTTTTATTCATGCTGTGCCTCCTTTGTAGTATTTTCTGACGGTACCGGGTTTTTGCCGGCATTGGACAGATATTTTTCACTGACGGAAAGTTTTACATCTCCCTCAAGTCCACCGTAATGAATCAGATACATAATGAAATTGATCAGGTTATGGTGATTGACTTTCTCATCGTCAGAAATGTTGATTAAGCCAAGAGTCCCCTGGGTCAGACGGTTAAATATATCCGACGTCTCTTTGAAACCCGCAACTCCGGCAGATACTTCTCTGGTCAAGGACGGTTCTTTGTTTCCTTCTGGATCAAAAGCTGCACCGTTCACTTTGGAATAGAACAAGATGTAATCATCGCAGTCGATTTCTACATGCTTCTCATCCATGCCCTTCACTTTTTGCGTCAATCTGAATACGAATCGGTCTGTTTGTCATATTCTGTATGGCGACACCAAGATTCCAGGTGCCGCCTGCCTCCTTTCTAATTTTCGCGTTCCGGAAATCTCATTTCAGTCGCATAAGCGAGATCCCTTTGGCTGCAGCTCCAGATATGCGTCATACGGCTTCCCGGTTTTCTTGGATTTGCCCCATGAGCGGAATACTCTTGTTCGTTTCTTGATGATGAGTTCTTTTAAATCTTTTTTCTTTCAGTTTTCCGTTATTGGAAGAAACGGCAAAATTGCAGCCTTTTTATAATCCTCGCATGCATATCCCCAGGATGCCGTATGTACCGGCTTTCCACAATAAGGACATGTAATGCCATTCACATTTCCGCCGCCGGAAGTTTGTCCGAAATCAGCGCGCACGGCAAACTGGGATCCTTTTTGGTTCTAGTTTCATTTTTGCATCGTAACTTTTTCCGGTTTTCTGAGATTTGACCGCATTTTTAAACATGCGTGTTTCACCCTTTGTCAACAGGTCATCCATGTCTGAATCTTTGACCTGCCCGTTTAAATTGCCGACTTTAAAATTACAACCACCGTCTTTGGATGCCTCACATGCATAACCCCATTTAAACTTTAAAATAGGTTTTCCGCAGTACGGGCATGTGTGCGATGTATAGGAATGAATACTGTTTGGAGCTGGCGCGCACTGCATTGCTCCGACTTCCCGTACAAAATCATGGACATAACGGATAAACTGTTGCTCCGCATCCGCATATGCCACACTTCCCTCGCGCACATTCTGGAACAGGTTTTCCCACTGTGCCGCCTGTACCGGATCGGAAATGGTAAAGTTTGCGATGGCCTCCACATACCGGATGCCAAGCTCCGTAATGAAAAGCTGGTTTGTTTTCCTTTGGATTCCATATACCCGGTATCCAGCAGGGCTTTGATGATCGTGGCTCTTGTGGACGGCTGTCCAAGTCCTGCGCCTTGTCCATGGTCTGTTTCAGCATTTATCGTCAATATATTTTCGATATTTTCCATGGCGGTTATCAGGGATGCTTCTGTTAGGCGCTTCGGCGGAGTACTCTTCTTTTCATGTACCTGCATTTTTAATATTCAGGACGGTGCCGCGGTTAATATTAGCCGGAATGGTTTCCCCTTTGGTCTGACGATCGTATAATTCCGACCATCCCTTTTCCTTTATGGATGTTCCGTTGGATTTGAAAATACAGTTTTTGATATCCGTAATTAGAACTGTTTTCTCTTCTACCAGCTCCGGCAGGAACTGTGCCGTCAGTCTTCTGCAGATCATGTCATAAATGTTTTTTCGGCATCACTTAAAGAATCGTAATCAGGATGATTCTCCGTAGGGAGAAGCGCATCATGCGATTTCTTCTGTACTTCCGCATCATTTACCACATTCTTGTTGCCACGGACACGCGCAATGTCTGAAGCTGTGATATTTGCAATATAAGGCGCAAGTGCTGGCACGAAGGAAGCAGATGTTAACAGTGCTTCAAACTCTTTGGCTTTATCCGTTGAAACATACTCGCCGTCCGTACGTGGATAAGACACCAGCTTCTTTTCGTACAATGTCTGTATCGTGTCCAGGGTTTTCTGTGGGCTATAATTGTATTTACTTCCGGCCTCTCCTGAATCGTGGAAAGTTTATACAATCTCGGCGCTGCCGTTTTACAACTTTACGATTGATATCGACCACAGTTGCTGTTGATGCACCTCGTAGGGTTGCAAGAAATGCCTCTGCCTTTCTTTGGTGTCATATAAAACCGGCCCATCCTTCGTCACGTAAATACCACTAAATCCTTCCTGATATACGGCCTGCGCCAGGAAATCGGAATGCGGTTTAAACTCATCAATCGCCCTGGGTTTAAGTATACCAGCCTCAGAGTCGGCGCCTTCACTCTTCCGACACGCATCAGGGTTCCAATTTTGACGGTCAGGGAACGGGTTGCGTTCATCCCGACCAGCCAGTCTCCATGGGAACGCACCAAATATGCCTGCGTCATATGGACATCCCTCGGATCCTTCCAAAATTCCGTCATGGAATACAGTGATTTCAAAATTTCCGCATCGGTCAGGGAGGCTTCAAAAATAGCGCAGTGTTTTGTACTGTCCCAGTTTTAAACATTCACTTAAAAGATAATAGATTCCGTTGCCTTCCACATCCGAGTCCGTGCCAACGATGATACCGTCGAAATTTCCATTCTTTAAAGTGTCACGAATGTCATTAAACACACGCTTCTTCTGAGTAGGCTGACTGATGTTTGTGATCAGGAACGGATCCGGGATCATTGGCAGGTCGATTTCATCCCACCGCTGTCCCTTCCATTTTGAATATTCGTCCGGATCAAGGTATCTGCATACATGACCGGACAAGGCGGTGAATTCAATTTCGCCGATTTTATTTGCAATGTCTGCTTTGTGGCGGTGATAGGTATCCTTCACCGCGTTCATTACGGATGGCTTCTCGGCGATAAACAGGTATTTTAGCATGTCTTTCCTCATTTCTATTCATTTCAATTCGAGGCCCGTATATGAAACGGGCCAGATACTTACAGAGACGTGAAACCAACCGGTCTACGCCAGTTCTTATGCAGATTTTACCTCATCCGTGATAAATCTACGATTTCCATGGTTCTGCGGATATGTAAAATACACCTATTTAGCGCCTTTTCATCAGATACTGATACAACAGATAAATCAGTCCGGCAATCGGAATGAATAAAAAATTAGATCTCAAAAACTGCAGAAACATATTATCATCCGTTCCGTCCGGCTTTTTAAAATCCAGATAAACCTTTCCATTTTCTTCCGGAATCGTCAGTCTTGCTCCGTCATCCAGCTTCTTACCATTTCCGTCCACAACACTTGTCAGCCGGTAAGTACCTGGCTTGATACGGATCTGCTGCCCTTGGTATGCGACGGACAGAGTTGTCTCCTCATCATTTTCTTCATGGTAATCTTGACCGGAAGCACAACATCATTTGCCGTCCGCATCGCCATGGTCACATAGCCTTCCTCATCCAGTCCGTTATCCGGCGTCAGAATATCAATCATATCTTCTTTTAAGTCATCCTGTTTTTGGTTTCCGCTTCTGTTGCAGACTCTGATTCCGGCTCTTCTGATTTTTCCGATGCTGTCTCGGTTTCTACAACCTCCTCTTCACTTTCTGCTTCAGACGTTTCTGTTGTTTCTGTTTCTGGGCGGTTTCACCCGGAACGGTGCCAGGCTCTGATTCGGCAACAGACTCCTGCGCAAGGACTTCTGATGTTACTGTCTCCGTTTCCTGTTCTACTGGCGCGGCATAAACCTGACCTCCAATGCACATCAAACAAAGTGCAAGTGCCGCGGTTTTTACAATTTTTTCCTTTTCAAAATCATTCCTCCTCTGATGATTGCTTGTGATACTGGAATTATGGAATTTTTCCGTCATTTTCCTGTATGAACGGTGTCGGCCTACTTTTCTTTTTCCTGCAACATGGCCCTTTCGTAATTGCGCTGAACATTATCAATAATCTCTGCCACATTCTCAGCAAGCTCCGGGTTCGTCTGATTTGTCCATTCAATGCCCTTTTGCAGGTTATCACGGTAATGGATTGCATGTACAGCATTCTCCACGCTTCCAATTTCATCCATAATCTCGTCCACATACTGCTGGTAACGTTTTTCAATTGCCGCTTCCAGAGTCCGATTGGCTTTCGTTAATGCTTTATTTTCTTTGGTTAACTGATCGATCTGATAGTCCTTGCCCAGCATACGCAGGCATTGCTGCTGATAAAACTCATTTGCTCGCTTTGAATAATCATACAAAGTCTCATCATCCTCGGGCCCGGAAGCGTTTTTTCAAGCGCCAGGTTAATGTTGGAATAAAACATACCGACTTTCTGGTGCTGGATATGCATGTAACGGTTTTCCGGTTCCAGTCCAACTTCTTTTGTATACTGGTAATATTTGGTATGGAGATCTCGCATGGCCTGCCGATCCGGAAGAAAGGCGCGCGCACTCAGCTTTCCGTCCTTGATTGGTATAATTACTGCATGAATATGCGGCGTTCCTTCATCCATATGGAGTACGGCGGATGCGATATTTTCCTTGCCAAACTGGTCCATAAGAAACTGCTTGGATTTCTCCATCCATTCTTTCACGGAAAAATCCTTGGGGAGACCGCTTGTTCCATAAGACAACATGAACTCCAGCCCCAGAGTCGCATTTTTCTTATTTTGTGCGTCTCGTAATACGGAAGTTCCATGAGTTTTTTTTCAAAAAATGTATTATAAGTCTCACCTGCCGGTAGACGGATAATCTGTTCATTCATGTGACTGTATGCTTCGTTAGCATTTGGAATGGCGCCGATTCGATAGTTATGCTTGAATTTTGCAGAGAATGCCTGCATGGAATGGATCGGTTCCACCCTCATAATCTGTTTCCCCATTCTTTTCCCTCCTTCCCATATTTTCTGATGGTAAAATTATGGGCGAGGATACAATCAAATATCACGGATTGCTAATAAATAGCATTTACGCGCATATAGAAAATTGCAAAGAAAAAGACCACCCCTGCGGATGGTCTTTCAAAAACCTGAAGACTTATTTTTCTTTTTTTTGTAATACACGCAGGCTCCGATGGCAACACCAACGACAATGGCTGCTGCACTTTTGCTACCTTGGTAAAATCAAAAGCCACGTTTGATGTTACTTCAGCTGCCGGAATTGTTTCTTCCATGGAGGAATCAGATGGGAATTCTTCCGGGAAAGCTTTCTTCAATTCTTCATTTTCATGGTTCTGTTCTGCATCAATCTGTTCCTCGATAACACGTCCGTTATTCATCTGATTGGCATTGACTTCCGTTGTTTCCGTGCTGTTAACCATATAAACGATAAAGATCGGTATCTTCGACTGTTTCGCCGGTTTTAATCGTAAAATATCGACCAAACGCACCGATATTTCCCTTGTGTTCCCACTTAAAGGTCATATCAAGGTTTTCAGGTACCCAATCACAAAGCTTGTACTCCATAGTGCCAGTTTCATAATATTCCCCGGCAGGCAATGCTACATTTGCTTCAAAACCATGATCCATGTCGAGCACAACGTCATACACTGTTTCCCCAACAAGATGATAGGTCAGGCTCTCAAAGACTCCGTAATTTTTTGCCTGAATATGGATGAGCCCACTCTCTTTGCCATCTGAATAATCATATACGGCCGGTCCATCTTCCAGTTCAAAATTTTCATACGCGCCATCGCCGGTCTGCTCCGTTGTATGATTGTTGGAAGTCTTTCCATATTCCGGATTTTCCGCTACATTTACCGAAAGCGTAGTGTCAGAATGGATGTCCAACGTTTTCTGTACGGATGCTACGTACTGGTTCATCACGTCTTTTGGCAAAATGACATGAACATCATAAAGGCCAGGATCTACTGGGATGGTGATGGAGTAACCATCTCCCGCCGTGATTCCATGTCCTTCTTTATTCAGGTATACATCAACCCTCTGGTCGAAACCTTCGGGAACACTCACCTGAATGGTAACATTTTTGTATTTTCCTTGGTTTCCGTAATTTCTTTTAAATAATCATCCGTGCTCCTCGCATAGCATGGAATACACATCATTAAGGTCAGCATTGCACAACCTGATCAATCCAAATTTATTTTTTCTTCATGGTCTTCTCTCCTTTTATCTTAATATTTTCTTTTGTAATTATGGGGCCGGATTCCGTAGCTTTGCTGCCGCAAAAAATGCGGCAGCACAACCATTATCCCTTATATACGGTATAATATCCTGAGTTTAGATACTTGCTGATAAAATCAGGGGAATATGCCTGGTAACTGTATGCCTGATGGTTGCTGTTCGGATCATTCACATAAATGTTTCCAGACGCATCAATGCCGGTCAGTACAATGATGTGAGCGCTTTTTGTAAAATAGCTATCCGACCCTTTTTTCGTGGACATGGCAACTGGATTGCCCTTTCTTAATTCTTCCAACACCGCATTCATGGAGGACAGTGACTTGTATTGGAGCCCGTAAGCAGCTGCCATAGCGCTGTAAAGTTGTGAACAGCTTTGACCTACTCCTTTCACGTGAAACGCATTATAGTTTCCTTTGACTTCGATCAGTTTATTATATACATCACTTGGATGATCCAGCTGCCGAGCTGATAAGAAATCAGCATGGACAAGGATGTCAGGGAACAACCGCTGGTTGCAATCGTTCCGTCTCCGAAAGGCAGGGCGGACCATGGCTGACCACCGCTCTGTGCATAATACGGTACTTTGTTGTTGCTCTGGTTATTCGGCACACTGTATCCGTTTGGATCGATATTTAAAAGTCCATTGCCTTGTTTCGCCTGGTATATCTGCTGCGCGTATTTTCGTCTCTGTGCAAGCTCCTGATATTTTTTTCCATTAAACATAGGGCACTCGACTATGGTATGGGAGGGGTTGTTGCAGACACATCCCTCGTAAACAGCCGCCCATAAATCACAGCCAAGCTGCACGTCATCAATGGATTTGTAATCGGATTTGCCATTATATCGTCTTAAAGCCGATGTAAAATATCCAGAATAACCTTCAAGTTCCTTCAACATAAATGCAATCTGTGCATCCGCATCCGTCCAGCTTTTTTCCCATACTTGCCGCAAAATTTTTCATTTTGGGCCTCTTGAACTGCCATCCCATTGCACCAATCCCAGGTAACCGGAACCGCTTACATCTGAGGGATTGAAGTGTGATTCCTGCCAGATATTTCCGCATGCACCTGCGGCAAATTCAGGGAATATCCGGCTCCGGTCAAAGCATTGTACACTTTTGTCATAACCGCAATCTGCTCCGCTGTAAGTCCCGTCAGGCCGCCGAATGAATATGCCCCAAAAAGTCGTCATTCTGCTTGGGTCATAGTACTGCGGAGTGAATGTGGCTCCGTTTAAGTCAAGGCTTACATTAATCCTCCCTTTGACTTGGAAGGCTTCTCCTACCGGGTTTTTCTGCTCAGATTTCTTCGCATATGCATTCACACAAAACAAGCCAAAAATCCGGTCCTTCAGACTTTGAGCAATCTTTGTGGATGCCTGTTTCTGTCCCGCATAAGCTGTGATACCGAACAGACCACGGAAGGATGTGATGTCGAGGTCGTCTTCGCAGAACCGACTATGACGATGCCGCTTTCATCCTGTGATTTGTATTTTTTCGTGTAATCCGTCCGTATAAGTATCATACCATCCTGTCCATATTTTTTATATGGGAGCATTTTATTGAATGCTGATTTAGAACAATACGAATCTTTTCCACTCAATCCTATTTCTGCTAATGCATCTTTTATTTCCTGCGTATCCGGATAAGCTCCGTATACCAGAGCAAACTCCACCGCTTCGAATCGTTTCATGGATTCACTGTCCCAGTTGGAAACATTATTGACCCAGGAATCAGTTTTGCCAAGGCTCAGCCTGTCAATGGCAAGAAGCAGGTTGTTTTTTCTTGTCAGATCTGAATAGTATACCATGGAATTACCGTACACATCCATATACAGTGCGGAATCATCCTGTTTTAGCACACTATTGATCTCAACCGGGAGATTGAGTCCTCTACATTGTTTCCGTATTTATCTTTTGTATAGTCTTCCGGGTTTTCTCATCCCCTCCGTATTTCAAAGAAGAACTTGTACTTCTTTTTTATCCGGCCTGGGATTCCCTCAATTGCCACATCTGGATTCACGTTTGTGCGGTTTCCTGTCCGTTTCAAGAGTCCAGCTGCATCAATCGTTACGTTGTATCCCGCTCCGGCAGCCTCATTGATGGCACCAATATCAGCAACATTGATTTCCTCTTTTTTGCCTGCCTTTTTTCACCGGTATTTTCATCCACTGCGTTTGGATCCCAGTCTTCATCATATTCGTAATATGCGTAAAAATTCACATTTTTGTTCCGCATCACCTTATATGTATCCCCCGCAGTCATAAAGTTCTCCGGATTCCTCTTCTTCCCATCCTTTCATGGTTGCTTCCCAGATCAACGCCCTGAGGGACTTTTCAACGTAACGGTCTCACCGGGAATGACGGTCTCCGTGGAATACACGCCACCTTCCTGCTCCGTCACATAATAAGTCGGCACATCGATCGGATAATATTGCGTGATCGTCACCGGGTCATCCGTCACGACCGTGAAATAATACTCTCCTTCTTTGAATTTGGCCTTCATACCCTCCTTGAAAAAATATTCCTTATCGTTATCATCCATGCAATACCAGCCGATTCCGTTTCCGGTCAGTCCTTCATTGATTCGATCGTTTCGCTTGTAGCGTCCGCATCGTCGCCGGATTCAAAGAGATATGCATAATCCGCTGGGTTCTCAAAGGTATATTCATCCTTTGGGGCGATGGATTTGGCCAGGGAATAGATCTCGTCGCCGTTTACATTCTGGAAATACAGGTGTACCTGGTGATGCAAAGGATATGGTAACGGTATTTTCTCCGGTCAGTACCGGATTATCCGTTTTACATAAAAGTAATGGTTTCCCGCTGACCATTGGAACGCATCACCTTGTTTGTATTCTTTATCGTATTCCCATTTTCATTTACTTCTGCCCAATGGGTGCCAGTGACCTGATAATACAATTCCGGATAAACTTTTTCCTTACTGTCCGGATCCACCGGAAGATATTTCCATTCGTCCGGGTTTTTGAATGCGTATGTCTTTTTGAACCTATCTGTTTTTGAAGTTTTGTGATTTCTTCCCCGTCCACCGTATAAAAGTAGAGATGGGCGGTTTTGCTCAGATCACTGCTTTCCGCATGAGGCCGCTTTTGAAAAAGATGCACCAACAACTGAAGTAATGCGGCAATCAAGCAGATAACGGTGACAGTCTTATTTTTGTAGCACTCATATATTCTCCTTTCTTTGCTATGGTTCAGACATAAATCTGAACCATACAATACACTGACTTTAGTCATGGGTTATTGACTCGTAGCTGTTTCCGTTTTCTTCTGGTTTTCCGTGGATTCCGTTGTTTCGCTGTCACTAACGGAATCATAGTTATAACCTTGTCATAATTCACGTCTTTTGCTGCCCGGAAACTCGGATCCCT
>VOFH01002075.1_pt1 | contig 23807 bp, 32 predicted proteins | sample 5384091 | NCBI WGS metagenome assembly VOFH01 (sample SAMN12384727, study PRJNA508395) | human gut metagenome | isolation source: healthy gut G | host: Homo sapiens
CAGCCACTTGATATGACCGTGGACCAGCTTCGCCGGGTAGCATGTTGTATCAGGAAGCGATGGTCTCCATAAAACCATCTCGTAAATCGCCTTGCTGGATGGCGGCGATAATACCACTCTGAACTTCAGCTCTGTAAAGAACGTGAACCAAAAAGGATAATCCTCGTACATGTTCAGCACCCTGGGGATGGCCACAGTTCCTCTTGTCGCATCAAAGTCAGAAATCGGTTTGTAACCAAACAGTCTCTGAAATTTATATTCATAGAGATTAGGCAGCTTATTGGCATGTTGTGCGCCGCCCGCCCCTTTTTTCTTTGCACCTGTTTCCCCGTGACAAATTTTGATCCGTCGCTGAACTTATTGATGGTCAGAATGCAGCGGTTCTCACAGCCGTTGCATCTACCATTGGTATGCTCTACAGAAAAAATCGTCCAGTTCTTCCCGGGTCAGAATAGAAGATTCCGTCCCTTCCTACGTAATTCTCCATGGCGATCAAAGCGGAACCGTATGCGCCCATGAGACCTGCAATATCGGGTCTGACTACATTCTTTCCGATAATCTTTTCAATACTTCTGAGGACGGCGTTATTCATAAATGTTCCGCCCTGCACGACAATCTTGTCACCAGCTTCATCTGTATTGCGAAGCTTAATTACTTTTGTATAGGGCATTTTTGATGACTGAATAGGAAAGTCCGGCGGAAATATCACCGATGGACGCGCCCTCCTTCTGCGCCTGCTTCACCGAGGAATTCATAAACACCGTGCATCTCGTTCCCCAAATCTACGGGGTTATCAGCAAAGAGGGCTTCTTCAGCAAAGGCATCTGGGTCCAGATTGACTGACTTCGCATAGGTTTCTAAAAACGAACCACAGCCTGAGGAGCAGGCCTCGTTGAGCATGATGTTGTAGATTGCATTATCCTTGATCTTCATGCACTTCATATCCTGACCGCCGATATCGAGAATGAAGTCTACTCCTGGCAAAAAGGCTTCTGCCGCTTTGTAGTGCGCCATGGTCTCAATTTCGCCCAAATCCGCCTTGAAGGCTGCCTTAATTAAACCTTCCCCATATCCCGTGACACAGGTATTGGCAATCACCGCATTATCAGGTAGCTGTGAATATAACTCTTTCAGCATCGTTCTCGTCGCTTCCACCGGATTTCCCCTCGTTGCTCCTGTAGAAAGAATAGAGTAAATTCTTTTCACTGTCTATTAATGTCGCCTTTGTAGTCGTAGAACCAGCGTCAATGCCGAGGAAAGTCTCTTCTTTTGCTTTGCGAATATCTTTCCTCCTGATCTTATGCTGATTGTGACGCATCATAAAAGGCATTGAATTCTTCTTTATCTTTAAACAGAGGTTCGATGTGTTTTGTTTCTGCCATTTGCCCTTGGTCAGCGTTCTGCATTCTGTCTACAATCGTCTTTAAAGAAACTCTTTCTTGATGATCTGCCAACATGGCGGCGCCGATGGCAACAAAATATTTGGAATCTTCCGGAAAAATGACTTCATCCGGCGTTAATTCCAATGTTTCAATAAATCTTTTTCGCAGCTCCGACAGGAAAGACAACGGGCCGCCGAGGAATGCCACTTTCCCTTTGATGGTATGACCACAGGCAAGACCGCTGATGGTCTGATTGACTACAGCCTGAAAAATTGAAGCCGATAAGTCCTCAATCGCTGCGCCGTCGTTGATTAGCGGCTGAATGTCTGTTTTGGCGAAGACACCGCAGCGGGCAGCGATGGGATAAATCATTTTTTCCAGCTTTGCCGCCTCGTTGAGACCGCCGGCATCCGTATTCAGCAATACTGCCATCTGGTCGATAAAAGCGCCCGTACCGCCAGCACAGGTACCGTTCATTCTCTGTTCTATCGTAGCGCCATAGAACGTAATCTTTGCGTCTTCTCCGCCCAATTCTATAGCGACATCAGTTTCGGGAATTAAAAACTTCAACCGCTTTTACTGCAGGAGATGACCTCTTGCTCAAAGTGAATGCCGAGAAGCTTTGCCAGAGATAAACCGCCAGAACCAGTGATAACCGGCCTGATGCTTATATCTCCATATTCTCTGTACATATCTTCAATTAATTCTTTGACTTTGTCAAAACACATTGGACATATGACGTTCGTATCTTTGAAAATACAATCGAATCATTATTGTCCAGCAATACAAGTTTGACTGTAGTTGAACCAATATCAATTCTAGTTTCATCGTTTACCTCTTAATTAATTTTCCATGAAATCCGTTAATCCAATAACCTGTTTATTTTAACACTATTTTATGTTTTTCACTATATATTTGCTTTTTATTGTATAATAGTTCCACGATCTTCCGACGTTGTCGAAGGAAAGAACTATTGAATCACATGCTTCGATTCCATTTTCAGCGGTATGCATGTGGTATAATAGTTCCACGATCTTACGACGTTGTCGAAAGCGAAAGAACTATTGAATCACATGCTTCGATTCTATTTCCAGCGGTATGCATGTGGTATAATAGTTCCACGATCTTCCGTCGTTGTCGAAGGGAAAGAACTATTGAATCACATGCTTCGATTCTATTTCCAGCGGTATGCATGTGGTATAATTACCTTGTCACAAGAAAGGAATCAGCATAAAATGATGAAAAGCACTATCAGAAAAAGCACCTATCAAGCAATATACAGACTATTGGATCTAGTATCCCCGTCCCCTTTGACTGCGGGAACACTCTGCAATGCGGCCTGCTGCAACTGCGGCAATGATGAGGATTTGGGAATTTATCTGCTTCAGGAGAAGATAAACTGCATCTGCACGATGAGAGCTGGCTTCACTGGAGCAGCGAAAAGCGGAAGATTTTGATTTTCCTGACTCGTGGAAAGGGAAGGTCTACTTCGTACGCTGCAAGACGCCGCCAATCTGTCCTAGAGAAAAAGGCCCATGCAATGCAGAACCTTTCCTTTGACCCCTCATATTGATGATAACGAAGTATTATCCCTCGTGTGGAACGACACAGCGCTCCCCTATGAATGCCCTCTCATCGAGGAAGAATTCCCCTCTGGATCCCAAATTTATCCAAACCACATATACATGTTGGAAACATTTGATCAGAGATCCTTTGATTTATGATCTTGTAAAACAAGATTCAGATAGAGACCTTGAAGAGTGACTACAAGGTCTTTTATTTCTTTTGGTATAACACCGCTTCAGCATCACAGCTGAATAAATTAATCCAATAATTTCAGCCAATGGGAAGATGCCCAGGATACTGTAATTCCAGCCATATGATAGATAATATATGCTAGCGGCAAATTCAATCAGCTGTCTGATCAATGATCCCATTAGACTATATACACCGTGTCCCGTTCTTGAAACAGGGTAGATGTCATAATTCCAAAAGCGGCCGGAATAAAACAGATGCTGATGATTCTTAGAGCAGGCACCCATTTCCATCATCTGGGCATCTGCACTGAACATCTTTAAAAGACGCCTGGAAAAGCCTGAAAAAGAATCGTACCAATGGTCATGATTACGATTGCTGTAATCAGTGAATTCTTGTAAACCAGCATCAGCCTTTTTCTGTTCTTGGCTCGAAATTATATCCCATAATCGGCATGGCTCCTGGTTGAGACCAAATACAGGCATGAATATAAACGACTGCAGTTTGAAATATACGCCTAGCACTGCCACAGCTGTCGGTGAAGCTACCAGGATTGCATTGTAGCCGAGGAGCATGACGGAACCGATGGACTGCATGATGATAGAAGGAAGTCCAACGCCGTAAATATCTTTACAACCTTCCAGTCCATCTTAAATCCCTTCAGTTGTATTTTTACGTCGTGCTCTTTTTTAAACACCATGAAAATCGCTACACATAAAGCTACTGCCTGACCAGTTACTGTAGCAATGGCTGCTCCTGCGATTCCCAGCTTTGGAGCACCGAACAGACCGAAAATTAAAATCGGGTCAAGTATCAAATTTGTCACTGCACCGCTGAGGCTGATAATCATCGGCGCGATCATATTGCCAGTGGCCTGTAGTACTTTCTCCAACTGTACCTCTACCATGCTGAAAAAACAAAAGATCGTGATGATTTTCAGATAAGTCACACCACCATCAAAGATCTCCTGATCATCGGTATATAATTGCATAAATGGCTTCGCTAGGAAAATGCCTACACAGGCGAAGATAATAAAGTTAAAGAGTCCGATTCGAATACTGGTTCCAGCTGCTTTATCAGCTTCGTCAAAACGTTTAGCGCCAAGCCTCCGCGATATCAGAGAGTTGACACCGACACCGCTTCCGATTGCAAGAGAAATCATCAACAGTTGAATCGGCAGTACTAGGGACACTGAAGTCAGCGCTTTCTGACTGACCATAGCTACAAACATACTGTCCACTACGTTATAAAGCGCATTGATAGTCATAGACAGAATCGCTGGCCAAGCCATAGATGCGAGGAGTTTGCCGACCGGGGCGGTCCCCATTTTATCTGCTTCGTTGTCATTCTGTAATTTATTGTTTTTGTCTTTGTCGTCAATTTCTGTCGTCATCCGCAAACCTCACTTCCTTTTTTATTGTTTAAATTTTCCTTTATATGACTAACGCCGAGGCGTTAAAGTAGTATGGGCAAGCCTATAAGCCGGGTTCTGTATTAGACAATCATCTATCTAAGGCGTAACATTACTGCACGCTCATGCGGCCTACCTCTCGGGCGGTGACGGGCAGCCACCTTTTGTGCCCATTTTGGCCTTGCTCCGGATGGGGTTTACACGGCCGTCATGTCTCCATGACGCCGGTGAGCTCTTACCTCACCATTTCAACCTTACCACGGCATTACCCGTTTCGGCGGAATGTTTCTGTTGCACTTTCCCTATAGTTACCTACGCCGGACGTTATCCGGCATCCTTGCCCCTGCGGAGCCCGGACTTTCCTCATGCATCTCTGCACGCGATTGTCTGGCTTACCCATAACCATGTAATTTTATCATAGTTCAAAAAAAATCCACTATTTTTATATAAACGGATTGATATCTGTCATGGATTCCAATATTTCTATCATCATCTTTGCAGCCCGCCCGTAAGAAATCGGCCATATTTTCTGCAAAAGATTTTTTCGCTGCCATAATGACCCGCATCGAGAATACAAATGCCCATCTCCTTTGCCAACTGCGCTTCATGATACTTGAGATCGCCAGTAATATAGAGGTCGCAGCCTTCTGCCGCTGCCGCTTTTATGAAGTCGCTGCCGGCACCGCTGCACCAACCGATGGTATCGATGGCCGTGGTCAGATCCCTACGCACTTAAAGTATTTTTCGTCGATATCAAAGCATTCAGCTGCCTTATGCACCACTTCAATAAAAGTGGTTTCGAAGAGCGTGTTCCCTTTTTCGGCAGAACCCGTTATCATTGTCGAAGGGTCTGACGTTGGAAAGCTCTAACAGTGTTCCAATATAGTCATTGTTGCCTCCCGGCAGCTTATCAAAGCTTGTATGGCAGGAGTAAACTGAAATCTGATTCTGAATTAAACGAATAATATAGTTTCCAATTACATCGTTATTGTCTATCTTCTTGATACCTTGGAACAGCAGCGGATGATGAGTGAGAATAAAATCCGCACCCTCTTCTATAGCCTCGTCAATAATTTCGTTGGTCACCTCCAATGAAACTAACACACATGCAATCTCTTCTTTTCCGCAATTCACCTGGAAACCGCAGTTATCCCAGTCTTCTGCTGTTGCAGAGGGACAGAAAGCTTCGATTGTTTTAATTAATTCATTCTTTTTCATTTTCTTTCTCCTACAGGCTTGCTTCTGCGCCATGGTTTTCGTCATATAATTTTTTCCAGCAAGTGCTCCAATCGATTGATTCTTTCCCTGCAGCTGATTGTCTCTGTTTCTACAGACTTGCTGTGCGCAGAAATATTTTTATATATTTTCTCTTCAATTTCCAGTTTTCTTTCTAAGTATTCTTTCGTCAAATGGTTTCGGAAAGTCAAAAGACTGTCGGGATAATCGAAGGCAGCCGAGTACGGCGCTGCTTCTTTTGATTGGGGAAATCCGCTGTTAACTGTCAAAATTTCGCAGATAAATTTTCCTTCCCTCACTAAACTTTCTTTTTGTAATAAGAAACCCGTTATCAGCGAGCCAATGTCTCAGTCTGCCCACATGATTTCTCGGCTGCAGGATGTACCGCTTGATGGAACGACTTTTTGCCAGATTCCATTCCAGAATATCTGCGATCAGAAGTCCTCCCATGCCTGCGATCACTACCACATCGACTTCGCCGTCTTGCAAAACGTCGATGCCGTTGCCCAGACGCAGATCATACTCTCGCTCCGGATGAAGTGCCCTGCAGTTGTCTTCCGCTTTTTTAAAGATCCCGAACTGATGTCCGCCATCACTACATGGGGACATTTGCCTGTTTTCAAGCAGGTATAACGGCAAAAAAAACCATGGTCAGTACCAATGTCGGCCATGGTTTCTCCCTTTATTGATTTCATCAGCGATCAATTGTAATCTTTCACTAAGCTTCATCAAAATTACTCCAAATAATCCTTCAACTTTTTGCTTCTGCTCGGATGTCTAAGTTTTTCGAAGTGCTTTCGCTTCAATCTGCCTGATTCTCTCTTGTTACGTCGAATTCTTTACCTACTTCCTCAAGCGTTCTGGAACGCCCGTCCTCAAGACCAAACCGCAGTTTCAAAACCTTCTGCTCTCTCTCGGTCAAAGTATCCAGCACTTCTACCAGCTGCTCCTTTAACATAGAGAATGCGGCAGCCTCTGCCGGTGCAGGAACATCGTCGTCTGGAATAAAGTCTCCAAGATGACTGTCTTCTTCTTCGCCTATAGGCGTTTCTACAAAAGAAACCGGTTCCTGAGCGATTTTCTGAATCTCCCTCACCTTATCTACAGAAATGCCCATTTCCTTAGCAATTTCTTCCGGCGTCGGCTCTCTTCCATACGTCTGCAGCAACTGTCTGGAAACGCGAATCAGCTTATTGATCGTCTCTACCATATGCACAGGAATTCTGATCGTCCTCGCCTGGTCTGCGATGGACCTGGTAATGGCCTGCCTAATCCACCAAGTGGCGTAGGTTGAGAACTTGTATCCTTTTCTGTAGTCGAATTTATCGACGGCTTTGATCAGTCCTAAATTTCCTTCCTGAATCAAGTCTAAAAAGAGCATCCCTCTGCCTACATATCTTTTCGCTATGCTGACAACCAATCTCAAGTTTGCCTCACAGAGCTTTTTCTTTGCTTCTTCGTCGCCGGCTTCCATCTTCTGTGCAAGTAAAATTTCTTCATCAGCGCTTAGTAGAGGAACTTTTCCGATTTCTTTTAGATACATTCTCACTGGGTCGTCAACTGCGATACCCTTTGGCAGAGTCGCCTCGATATCGATTTCTCCGGATTCTGTAACGACGATGCCGTCGTCTTCATTTGCATCCAAGTCATCGTCGTCGCCATCTAAAATGCTGGCAAAATCTTCAGGTTCAGTTTCACTGGCAATTTCTATGTCTTTTGCGAGAAGTGATTCGTAGATTTCGTCAACGACATTCTTGTCCAAATCAAAAGCATCGAGATAATCAGCCATATCCGTATAAGTTAAAACATTTTTCTTTGTTTTCGCTTTCTTGGCAAGCTGTGTAATCAACTCTTTCTTGATCTGATCAGGAGTCATGTTGGCAAATGCTTCATTTAAATTGTTAACTTATCCTTTTTTTCCATCTGTGCTCATTCTATATCCCCTACTATTGGTTTTCGTTCTTTTTGCACTTTCATTAACTGATCTGTCAGTTCTCTTATTCTTTCCTGATTATCTTCCTCATCTGCCATAGACAATAAGCTAATCAGTCGCTGTTCTTCTTTTGCTAAGTTTTGTCTTTCCAGGTTCTGATACAATCGTTGAATACTTGTTCTTCATTGCCTCCTACGATTACATCATCTACAATTTCCTGAAGACAGGCGGCGCCTTCACTTGTCAGGCCGTCCATGATCTTGTTCAAATCAATAAATTGATTTTTCAGGTATTCTTCTTTTAGTATTTCAAATATTTTAATGGCAAAATCACTTTCCAGAATCTATGGAAAATCAGATATTCTGCTGATATATGATTCGTCAGTCAGCATTACCTTCAGCAAAGTCCTTTCAATCGGCGTGATTTCAGAATTCAAAACTTCTTCTTTTTCCTCACGAACAGGAGTAAATGAAGCTTTTGTTTCAGTACTATCATTGCCTAAAAGTTCCATTCTAATCGCACCTTCGGCAATCTTCAAATCTTTTGCAGTTTTTTTATATAAATTTCCTGTTCTACAGGACTTAACTGTCTTATTATATCCGTGGCCTTTTTTATATAATCAATTTTGTCTTCATCTTTCGATAAATCAAAGCCTTTTTTCGCTGATTCCAGTTTATAATCGCCATAAGGGAGCGCATTTTCGACCAGTTTGAGAAATGCCTGTTTGCCGTTTTTCTTTATGTACTCATCAGGGTCCTTTCCGTCAGTTACATGCCAGGACCTTGACTTTGCACTCCTCTTTTCGCAGAATGTCCAAACCTCTGAGAGCGGCAGCTCTGCCGGCGCCGTCAGCATCATAGGACAAAATTACATCTTTCGTATAACGTTTGATCAATTTGGCTTGATTTTCTGTCAGGGCAGTTCAAGGGAGGCTGCCACATTCTCAATGCCGCTCTGATAAAGGGCGATGGTATCCATATACCCTTCCACCAATATGATGAATCCCTCTTTTCCTACGCTCTGCCTGGAAATGTTCAGGCCGTAAAGATTGTATTTCTTCTGGAAGATTTTGCTTTCAGCTGAATTCAGGTACTTTGGATTATCCTCTGCGTCAATTGCCCTGCCGCCAAAACCGATGACTTTGCCGCTGGTATTGATGATGGGGAAAAATCACGCGGTTTCTAAATTTGTCATAATATTTGCCTTTGCTCTCTGATACCAGTCCCAGTTCCAGCATGATTTTCTTGTCAACACCCTGTGACAGCAGATATTTATACAGGCTGTCCCACTGTGCATCGGCGTAACCGATACCGAACTTTTTGAGGATTGCTGGTGAAATGTCTCGACGCTTCATATAAGCATAACCTTTGTTATTTTTTTCCGTAAAAGCTTTATAGAAAAAGTTTGCGGCCAGCTTGTTAACCTTGTAATAGATTTCTCTATTGTCGTGAAAGGTGTTTTTCTCCAAAGAAATGCCGTATTCACCCGCCAGTTTTTCTACTGCCTCAGAGAAGTCCAAGTTATAATATCGTTTGGCAAATTCGATGGCGTCGCCAGTAGCCCCGCAGCCAAAGCAGGTAAAAATTTGTTTTTGTTCAGAAACAACAAAAGAAGGTGTCTTTTCATTATGAAATGGACAAACACCTTTATAGTTGCTGCCAGCCCCTCTTCAGCGGGACAACCCGTCCGACTACATCGATAATGTTTATCTGGTTTTTCAAATTTTCAATTGTAGAATTCGAAAAAAGAAAAGCCCATGATTGTCTCCTGATTTTTGCCTTGAAATTAACATTTCCACTTCCCTTATAAAATATTATTCTACACGATAAAGGTGTTTCCTTTTATTTTTTAAAATTATTTCTGCATATAAATTTAATGCGTATCTATCGGTCATTCCCGCTATATAATCTTTCACTACAACGTGAATGCCGTCCTGCTCCAGCTGTTCATAATTATCTTCCGGCAGCTTTTGCGGATGATTTAGAAAATAGTGATAGAGAGAGCCAATGACTTCTTCTACCTTTGTCAAGTCTTCTACTTTTTTTTGACTTTTTGACTCTTATAGACGTTAGAAAACATGAAGTTCCGCAGAGTATTCAGCTGCCTGGCATGTTCGGCATCCATTGACACACTGTCTTTCCCATCGCTATAGGTCACCACATTGGAGACCATGCAGTCGATTCTTTCTCTGTGCCCCGTGCCAAATAACGCGAGGGGTTCTTCAGGAAGATCCGCCAGCGAGATGACGCCGCTTCTGATGGCATCGTCGATATCGTGATTGATATAGGCGATTCTATCACTGATTTTACGATTTGCCCTTCCAAAGTTGCAGCAGGCAGGCTCCCGGTATGATTGAGAATGCCGTCTTTTACTTCAAAAGTTAAATTCATTCCCTTTCTGCTTGGCGTAGATTCAGGACCTCGACAACTCGTAAACTCTGCTCGTTGTGCCGAAACCCGCCTGGATGGATGCTATTGAGCACCATCTCTCCATTGTGACCAAAAGGCGTATGGCCCAAATCATGTCCCATGGCGATAGCCTCGGTCAAATCCTCATTGAGACCCAGGTTTCTGGCTATGGTTCTGGCAACCTGCGTGACTTCAAGGGTATGCGTCAGCCTGGTGCGATAATGATCTCCCTCCGGCGCAAGAAAAACCTGTGTCTTATGCATCAGACGCCGAAAAGCCTTGGAGTGGATGATTCGATCCCGATCTCTCTGGAACTCTGTCCTGAATTTACACGGTTCTTCATAGACTTCTCTGCCTTTGGACGCAGACGATCTGCAGGCCAGGTGCTAACAACGCTTCTCTTTTTTCTAAATCTTCTCGATACAGCATATTTAAACTCCTGTATGTCCGAAAACCGCCAGCGCCTCTCTCTGTATTGTCTAAACTCTCTGATAGCTCAAACGTGGCTTGCTCATACTTGGTAATGACGACCTGGGCAATACGATCCCCGTCTCTTATGGTAAAATCCTTTTCCCCCAGTTAATCATGGGAACAAGCAGCTCGCCTCTGTAATCCGGAGTCCACCGTTCCGATACCGTTCACTAATCCGATACCGTTTTTTGATGGCAAGGCCGCTTCTCGCTCTCACCTGGGCTTCATATCCAGGTGGTAGTTCCATAAAGATGCCTGTGGGGACCAGTCTTCTTTCGCCAGGCTTTAACGTGATGGATTCCTCAAGATAGGCAGGCAGGTCGAACCCTGCTGACCCAGAGGTTTTGTATTCGGGAATGACCCCGCTTTTTTGCTGATAATTCTTATTTTCATAGGGCCCCTTCATAATTCGCTTTAATTCAATATGCTTTTTTGATACGACCACTGCAGAATAGCTGGAAAAGTCACAGATGAGCCTTTTCATATTTTCGATATCGTCCATGGTCACATCGTCGAATCCTTTGACGACCTCTTCCGGCGTACTGATCTTGCCGGTGAGAATGGTGTTCTTTCCATTCTTAAACATTCTGCCTGCTACATTTTCCTGACCAAAGACATAGGCTGCCTTCAGCTGTGCCCGGGGAAGAGTCCAGTTCTTCAGCGCTGATGCCCTTTTCGTCAAGGAGGGCCAGTTCTTCTCTGATGCCGCAGATGGCGTCTTTGATTTTGTCGTGACTGACGCCTGCATAAATGTTATAGTAACCGTCGCCGCTGAAAGCTCCATTCATGGAATAGACGGAATAAGCAAGCCCTTTTTCTTCTCTGATGTTCTGGAAGAACCGCGAACTCATACTGCCTCCCATGATGTTGTTTAAGATGGAGAAAGCATAATATCTGTCATCACCCAGAGGAATGCCCTTTGTAGCAAGACAGATGTGAGACTGCTCAATTTCTTTTGTGATGCTCTTATAAGAAGGTGCATAAGGCGCAAAGGCAGGATTCTTCTCCTCCTTCGACGGCAGCAGCTCCATAAACTTATCGTCAAAGTACTCACAGATTTCATCGACATCAAAATTTCCTGAGACGGAAATGACGATGTTATCCCTGGTGTACTCTTTTGCAAAATAATTGCTCATGACACTGCGCGTGATGCGCTTTAAGGAGGTCGGTGTTCCGATGATAGACTTGCCCAGATCATTTCCTTAAAAATCATAGCGGTAATGGTATCGTGGGCCAAATCGTCAGGCGCATCCTGGGTCATTTTGATTTCCTCACAGATGACTTGACGCTCTTTTGTCATTTCTTCTTTATCTAATAAAGACTGGGTCAGCATATCGATCAAAACGTCTGCCGCTTCCTTATAATTGCTGTCAATGGCTTTTACATAGTAGCAGGTCGCTTCTTTTCCGGTAAAAGCGTTGATCTGCCCGCCAATTCGGTCGATGTCTTCGGCAATTTTCTTGGCGCTTCTATTCGTTGTCCCTTTAAACATCATATGCTCGATGAAATGTGAAATACCTGCGTATTTTTTTCATCTTCATCTACGGCTCCGGTCTTGACCCAGATTCCGATAGCGACAGACTGGACGTAAGGAATCTCTTCCAATACCATTCTGATGCCAGAGTTTAATTTTTTATTGATGATCATAATGATTTTAACTCCTCTTCGATTTATATAACATAACTGCCAGGATGACAGCTATGATGATTAATACGATATTTTCTGCGTTCTTACCAAAAAAAAATTACCCAGAATTCCACTAAATAAAACAATTGCAGCAAAAAATAGCTAGTACGATGATAAGAATAGCTATGCTGGCATGCCTGGCTCCATGACGTTCTTCTTCGTCATTTAAAAGTTTTTTCGTCTTTTTTTTTCATCTTCTCTGTCCATTTTGTTATCCTTTCACCATGGTCTGCCATATACTAATATATAGAGTTTTTGTTTACTTCTTTAATATTCTATTGTAACACAAAACTCTCTAATTCATATACTAATCACGAAAGATTATGTAACCTACAAGGAGGTAAAATTATGAGTTGCTTTGGCACTAGAGTAACACCGGACCTCTATCAAAACTGTTGTAATGCCAGTAATTTGTGTGAGTTCGACGGAGACATGAGCAGCATTGTCACTGCGCCGATTTATGTGCAGCAGGTGTTCGATGCTGTGAAGTTCAACCTACAGGGGATGAAAACATTTAACGATCAGGTATTTACGCCATGCATTCCTGTCGGACACAGAATTAAACGCGTGATAGATATCAGATGTAAGAGGTTTTTCAATCCAACAAATGTCGAGGATCCAAAGAATTTGACTTTGGATGTGGATACCAGCATTTCAGGAGCTTCCTTCCTGAAAGATGCGAAAGGTAATTACTTAAGCGTAGTCGGCGCTGACGGTACATATTCAGAGAGAATCATGTATGCAGAGACTTCTGACTGCGATGAAAAATGCATGGGTACGCCGGTTTTCGGCACACAGACAGTTTGTATCCACGGAAACGTGCTGATCGAACTGGATCTGCTCCTCTGCGACAGCTGCAATAACGAAGTTATTTTCACAGTTTGTGCAAATGTCAACATCGCGACAAAAGATCAGCCGATGGTACTTACTAATTTCTTTGAAATTTGTCTGCCTTCCACGATCGACACGGCCTTCCTGCCGCGTTTTACAGAATTCTGCAATTCCGCTTGTGAAGCCAGACTTGCAACCAACAACTTTGGAAGAGATCTTAACATCGAGCCAGATGGAAATGTCTGCGGTAATTTAATCGTAGCAATCTGCCTAACTTGCGAAAAAGAAAATCGTCGTTCCTGTTCAGCTCTGCGTCCTGTCTACTGGTTATGCAGAAGCGCCGCTGCAGAGAAATTCCATCTGTACCACATTCCCTAGCCTCTTCCCTGCCGGAATCAAAGAATGCGATACACAGAACTGTGAGGAAGAGAAGACTGTGAATGCGAGTGTCCACCACCAAAGAGACCGCAGCCAAGAAGATAATCATCTATTAAAATGATAAAAGGCTTGAATCCTGTGACCAACAGGGTTCAAGCCCTTTTATTTATAACATAAGAAATGTCATCCGGAGAACGTATTTCCTATAGATTTTTTCTGAAATACTCAATGATTTTTTTTTCTGTCAGCTGCTCCTTTAATTTCGAATGTTTAAAACTCATTTCATATCCATGGGGACTTTTTTCAGACGTTACTTTCGTCACCTCTGCATTTTTGTAAGCTTTAGCACATGCAAGGCTGGTCTCTGGCAACACTACATAATCCTCCGTATTATAGACGACCAGCACTGGATGTTTGAAATTCTCCCCGCTCTGAGAAGGAACGTTCTCTTCTATGGTGCGAAAGAAATCAGGTGTGAGCACAACGCCTTGGTGGGTAATACTGCCCTTTTCTTCGGCCACCCTTTTCATCTTCTGCCACTTTTTTCACCGCCCATATAATATTGCAGCGCATTTTCATTGCCGGCCGGTGCAATGAGAGCTAAGGCCTTATAATCATATTCGCCCCGGTTTTCATTTGCCATAATCATGGCAACTCTGCCGCCCAGGCTTCTGCCATATAAACCGATTCTCCTTTGATCGACATGATAGTTTTTTATCATGTAATCGATGCAAAGGAGCTGATCGCTAATCATGGTTTCTACGGTATACTGATCGGTCTGCTCGTCCTTCTCCTGGTCTGTGAAGTGACTGTAGTTCATTCTAATGGTGGCAAATCCGGCTTTTGCCAGGTTCTCAGCCAGAGTCTCTCCTCCTGCAGTATCCATACTGCCTCGAAAGCCGTGACTTAAGGTCACCAGAGGATAGCTTTTTCTTCAAAGTCTGAGGGAGCGATGACCTGGGCTTTGCATAGGTACCCTCCTCGTTTTTTAACATAATATCCTTTTTATGACCTGATACGCCCTGTTTTCGTCTGCACAGCCTGTGAAACTGAACAAAGCGACGGCAGTCAGCAGCAAGATGAAAATAATTTTCTTTTTCATATCTCGTATCCTTTAATGTAATCATTGACATTTTTAGCTATATTTTATCATGTCAATCTGCAAACTGCCACTTTTTCAATTAATGAGGTCTTCCCTGGGGACCTCCTTCAGGCATCTCTGCGGGAGTGCCGTTCCTATCTCCGCCGGGGCCGCGTCCTCCGCCGCCCATTTGTCCGGAAATACCCTCACTTACGACGATTGAAGATAGTTGGACTTCTGTCGTGTCATCACCGATTTTTCAATTTGTAGGTTTCCCCTTTTTATCATACCCGGTGCGCTGACCAGCACGCAGGAGAAACTCTTCTCTGCTTTCATTGAAGCCAGCTCTTTACCGTCGGCATCGGTTAACGTCACGGTGGTGCCTGCACTGTAGCTGCTGCCGCCATATAGAATTGCTCCTTGGGTGGAGTTCTCTCCAAAGTTTTGTGCCATCTGCGTATTCCCTACGCCGATCACCGTACCACCGCTGATGGTACCTTCTCCGTTGTAATCCAGATTCACTTCTACACCGCCAGAAGAACCCTGTAAAATCGTCGTACCGCCGCTGACAGTCAAATCGCCATTAGAGTCCAGTCCATCGCCTGCAGTGGTTGACAGGTTCAATATTCCGCCTACAATTTCTAAATTTACACCGTCCTGCTTTTCTTCCGATCCGGTCGACTGACTGTCCGCCGCATTTAGGCAATCATCTGCTGCATTGATGTTGAGCGTGCCGTCGCTTGATGTAGATATTCTTTGCCTGTATTCCTTCGTTACTGCTGTCGATGTTCAGCGTGCCGCCTGTCATCTGAGCCACCTGATAGGCTTCCATTCCCTGACTGGAGACGTCTTTTATGTCGATTTCCCCGCCGTCTATCGAAATAAACCCTTTGTTTTCATCCTTCTCATTATTAGATTTGATTCCATTTCCTTGGGCGGAAATTGTAATCCTGCCACCGTAAATTCTTACACTGTCCTTTCCTCTCAGGCCGTCTTTTACGGCAGTGACTTCTATTTCACCTCCGGTCACTTTCAAATCATCTTTGGAAACGATGCCGTGTCTAAAGTTTCCTTTTACCACCAGCTTCCCTGATCCGTTAATGGTTAAATTATCTTTGCTGAAGATTGTGCCCCCAAGGCTGGTCTTCAGCAGACGCGCAAGTTTTACCATCGGCTACTGTGTTTTCCGATCCTTCAGCCAGGGTGATAAGCGTTTTGTCGGCATTCTCTATCAGGATGGCCGGACCGTCTGCACATTTGATGTCACTCCGTTCAGTACAATCTGCACTTTATCCGTGTCTCCAGCCTCTACGATAATCTGGCCATCTTTCAGAGTTCCTGAAAAACATAAACGCCAGCTTCTTTGATGGTATAGGAATCGCCAGAAAGCTTCACTTTCGTCGCGTTCTCCTCCCGCCATGTGCCTGCTAAATCTCTGCTCGTATATTTTACGTCGACCTTCCCTGAGATGATGGTATCGTCGCTGTTTTCACCAGATTGACTGTTATTTTCTGCTTTGCCGCAAGCTGCCAAACCGATCGTCAAAAGGGAAACCAGCAGTACAGAAGCGATATATTTTCCAATCCTTTTCATTGCACACTCTATATCATTTCTTTGTTCTCTGGGTTTAACCCGCAGACGATTTTAAATTACCGTTACGGCATCTGATGTCGTCGATAAACTGCTTCTCTTCCTGCTCGGACTTGAGATTAATGGTATAAGTCAGTTCAAAAGACTGCCCATATTGGTAGTTCTCACTTGTGTCAACTGATAACCCTTGGTATATTTTTCAAATAGATCGTCAAAATCCCCATATAATCCAGATTCTCCGGTATGGTAATTTTAATTGTTTCTCTCCCTGATTCCTTTCTCCGAACTTACTCATATTGAGTATCACGTTGACGATAGAGAAGCAAACCAGGAATACCAAGGCCGCTGCAAGGTATCCCATACCTGTGGCCAGCCCTACCGCCATGGCGCAGAAGATACTGCCGATGTCCTTCGCAGTTCCTGGAATAGATCTGAATCTGACCAGACTGAAGGCGCCCATGACAGCCACGCCAGCGCCCAAATTTCCGTTGACCAGCATGATCACCAGTTGTACAATCAGCGGCATCAATGCCAGGGTAACGACAAAGCTTTTATTATAGCGGTTTCGATACATATAGATAATTGCACAAAATACCCCCAGCACGATGGACGCTAACGTACATTCCATAAATTGCAGCGCTGTGACACTGGCCAGACCAGCATCTGTTGTTAAAACACTATTCAACACAACAAAATCCTCCTTCTTCTAACAACATGTTTTGGAATAGTTCTTCTTTATAAATCGTCCCATACTTTTGAAAACGATTTAGGATAGATTGCCAGTTCATTCAGAGCACCTGAAAGCCAGAGCGGCATCGCTCCGTTAGTCTTGATTTCCATGATATACTGTCCTGACGGCATTTTGACATTGCCGAAATCCCCTTCGTCATGTCAAGCTGATTGACCCTCCATATGATGTTGCTGTCAAAGGTGATTCGAGCTCCGGGTCCTCTATCCTCTCATAGCCAGCCGATCATAGGATAGATACAACATCGGATAAAGCTGATGCTTCGACATGAGCCAATCGATTTCATTGGTAATCTGATTGTGTGTCTCTGGCAGGTTCCCATTGATACAGTAATCTACCGCCTGCCGATATGGCAGAGAAATTCTTCTCTTGTAGACGATGCCGTCAAACTTCTTCTTAATTTCGAGAAAAACAAAATCCTCCGAATCAGGTGTGCCATAGCTTCTAAGCCTGAGTTTCTCCTTGTAGAGCGGCTTTTCTATCGATTCCCTGATCAGATCAAACTGGGGTGTATCAAAATAGATATTGCAGATTTTGTATTTTTTATATCTGTCGTACTCCAGTTTACAATAAATCAAGGCGATTAAGTCCCTGTATTGCTTCTCATCTATCAAGTATTTCTTTTCATAACGTTTAAAGTTGTTTTGGTATGTCATTTTAATGTCCCCTTTCCTGTGTCTGCATCTTCATTATAGGGGTAAAAAGGAATTTCCATGACCCTACTTTGTCACTAAGATAAATAAATTGTGTGAAATCTGTGTAAACCGATTTTAAAATGCATAAAAAAGTGCATGACGGAATCAAAGATTCCTATGCACTCATGCTGTCGAAGGTTATCAAAATCCAAGAGACAGCCCGGTTTCACTTTGTAAACTTCTTGTGGTCCAAAATCAGAAGAACAATGACCAGAAGGATGCCCAGACCAAAGATTAAAATTGGCCGAGTACTGAATTCTACTGATGTAAAGGACATGACTGCACATGCAATTCCAACCAGCGCCAATAAAATTAAGCGATTGCCGAATATGCGGCAGTATTCCGGAAGATTCGTGATCTTTTCCAGCAAGAAATTAGGAATTAGAGAGGCATTTCCTCTCTGAATAATAGAGCCTACAGCAAAAAGCTGTATTACGGCCAGAATCATGATGATACCGAAGATTCCCATTGTCAGCCTCCTATTCTCTGTCACCGCGGCGTTCTCTGATGGAAAGCCATAGGCAAATCAAAATGTAGATTGCGGCAAGGGGTACGGTCAGCGTACAGAGCAGCCCATACCAAGTCAATTTATGCATTGCGAACATGTTGATTACCATGGTGATTCCAGCCGATACCATAAAGGCTTGCTTGTTAAATCCGTTTTTAATCGCTACAAGCAACACGATTACCGCTACCACGGGCGGCAAAAAAGAATACTATATAAGACATGACTAATCCCTTTCAAAGTCAGCTTTCAATCTGTTGATTTTATCTTCATCACTGAAAATTTTTGCAATCTGCAGACTGATAATTTTAGCGCCCGTCACAAGTGCCTGGTGCGTTTTTTCTGTTTTCATCGCCTCAGCAAAACCTCTGGTATGAATCGGCGTATCGGCGTCGACGACTTGCAGACACGGATGAAATGCCGGACAAGCGAAGCTGACATTGCCGGCATCTGAGGAGCCAAAAATCTTATTAGGATCGCCATTGATAGGAATCGCAAGCTCGTCATAGACTTCTTCTAAAGAAGAAACGCCTGTCGGATTTTTCTTCAGATTATCATAAACCTCTGCCGTGGCATATTTATCCCAAGTGGTCTGTGTGGCGATGGCCGCACCTTTGGCACAATCGTCTACTTTCTGTACTAGTTCCTGCAGATAATGCTTATCTAATGCTCTGATATAGAATTCTGCAGTCACTTCTTCTGGTACGATATTTGGCGCTTCACCACCGTTTCTGATGATTCCGTGAAACTGCGCATCGGGTTTGCAGTGCTGCCGCAGCATGTCCACCGCGTGAAACATCAGCTGTGCCGCGTTGAAAGCGTTTACACCGTCCCAAGGAGCCGCGGAGGCGTGAGCAGCTTTTCCGTGAAACTGATACATATAGGAAGCTAATCCCTGCAGTGTTGGCGCTACGATATTGGAATTGTACAGATGCACCATAATCGCCATATCATAGTCGTCAAAGACGCCCTTTTTTACCATGGTACACTTCGCGCCGTCTGTTTCTTCAATCGGTGTGCCGATGACGTGAATATCTGCGTCCAGTTCGTCCTGCAGATTTTTTGTTGCAAGGCCTGATAGAACGCTGATGGAACCGCTGAGGCAATGTCCGCAGGCATGGCCGATTTCCGGCAGCGCATCATACTCTGTCAAAATCGCGATCTTGTATTTATGATTGTTATCTCCGTATACAGCTTTAAAAGCCGTGTCTAAACCGGCGAACGGATACTCTGTGTGATATCCGTGCTTATCTAGCAGCTTGACAATCTTCTTTGATGTTTCATATTCTTCTCCTGAAATTTCAGGGTGATCTGCAATATCGTCGTTGAGCGCTGTCAATTCCGCTTTGTTCTTCTCAATCTCAGAATAAATTCTCTCCTTTAATTCATGATAGTTCATAATACCCTTCTTTCTTTAAAAAGAAAATGGCATATCGAAACAATATGCCATTTTTCAGTCGTCTCATTTTTGTTTAGAATGGTCCTAAGTGCATTGCCTGGGCAACTACGACAAAAATTGCACCCAGCAGATATTCAAGGCCAATTAAAGGCAAAATCCATTTTGCCCATTTTGACCAAGGAACCTTCGCAATAGCAAGACCAGCCATGAAGTATCCTGAAGTCGGCGTGAAGATGTTGGAAATACCATCGCCTAACTGGAACGCAATCGTTGCAGTCTGTCTAGTCACACCTACCAAATCTCCCAGCGGAGCCATGATTGGAATGGAAACAGCAGCCTGACCGGAGCCTGATGGAACGATGAAGTTCAACAGACACTGGAAGATGTACATGCCGACAGCGGAAATCATGGAAGGCAGCTTGGAAAGCCCTTCTGCAGCCGCATGAAGAATCGTATGTAAGATCTGTCCGTCTGTCATAACAACCAAAATACCTCTTGCGAAACCAACAACTAAAGCGCCGGAGGCGATATCAGCCATGCCCTTACCAAGTACGTTGGCGTAGTTGTTGAAGCCCATTCTAGCGATGACGGCAACGATGAAGGACATACCCAGGAACAGGGCTGCGATTTCATCCATGTACCAGCCCCATTTGATGACGCCGAATACCAGTAAGATGATTGCCAGTACGAATACGATCAGAATCGCCTTCTCTTTACCGCCGAAAGAAGGAAGTTCTTCAAGATCCACAGTGTCCTCTCTCGTCTGGTCAAATGCATGCATCGGTGAAAGTTGTGGATTCTTCTTAACCTTCATGGCATATCTCATAACAAAGAGAATTGCCAGCGCCACGAAGCACACATACATCACAACTCTGAACGGTGTCTGTGAAAGCAACGGTAGTTCTGCGATGCCCTGTGCAACCTGTACGGTAAACGGATTCATGAAGGCACCTGCAAAACCTGCGCCCGCGCCGCGCAGAATACGATGGCTACACCAGTTATGGAGTCAAAGCCCATGGCAAGACACAGCGATACAAAGATTGGAATGAAGGAATCGTCTCCTCTGCCATGCCGAATACGGAACCGCAGATGGAGAAGAATAACATAACAATTGGAATGATTAAAATTGACGCGTTTTTCATTGCCTTAATCAACCTTCCCATGCCTGCCTCGATAGATCTTGTCTCTTGAATGACAGCCATGGTTCCTCCAACGATAAAGATGAAGAAGATGATCTGTGCGGATTCCTGCATACCTCTCGGTACTGCGGTCAGGAACTGCATCAAAGTCACTGGCGTCTGCGCCACGTTGTGGAAAGTAGATGCATCTACTACCTCACGCTTATCCACCATCATCATGTCGTAAGATCCTGCTGGAATGATGTAGGTCAAAATACTACAAATTGCAATGAGTGCAAATAACAGGATATAGACATGAGGTACCGCAAATTTCAGTTTTTTCTTGGTTTCTTCCATTAATAATACCTCCTTATCAGTCCGAATACTCGGACCACCTTTCAGTTCAACGACAGTTGTCTGTCGAATCTGTGAGAGAAAAATAAATAACTAACAATATTTGACCATATTCGACCAAATATCAAAATAACGGTTTTATTATACTCCTGTTATGCAAAAAAGTAAATAAGGATACAGTTTAAAATCTACAAAAAACAGTCAGATAATTTGTACAATTTCCAATCGAACCCACGTGTTTACACAATCCAAAAGGATTAGTTTTCCAATATTTACTTAAACAATATATGGTTCTTGCGCTCATGTTTTATGGTTAATCAGCGACCCTAAATTACATGCGCCACCGTGAATAATTATGCACTATGATTTATCTCCATTTAAAAACGCAAAGCATTTTATGTTCGACAGTAAATACTTATGTTTCATCTCAATCTAATATTCTAGTGCTTACGAGTTATCTATAGGCTATATATTTGCCCAGTCTGTTATTTATAGTGACTTTATTCTTCAAAGCCAATTTTCCCTCTATACTTACGGCTTCAATCCCTTCTGGCTGAATATGCAGATTAGAGAAAGTTGCGCCAGCTATGATCGTATCTGGGGTAAAAATGGTCAAATCTGCATCACACCCCAACTCTATTCTGCCTTTCTGGTCAAGATCCATTCGTTTCGCAGGTTCTAAAGTCATCTTTCTGATGGCGTCAATCAATGGAAGCGCCTTATCCTCTCTCACGTATTTTCCGAGGACTCTTGGAAATGTTCCTGCCGCTCTCGGATGTCCGTTGCCGTTATTGATAATCGCATCGCTGGCGACCATACCGTTTGGATTGGCGATGGCGGCGGCAATCTCTTCCTCATTCATAACAAAGGCGACTGCCAACATGTCCGGATATTCTTCTCGCACTTTCTCAAAGATTTCCTTTGTGCAGCGAATATCTTTGTATGGAGCATCTGTCAAAAGGATATCGCTGTAGTCCTTGTGCCAGCCTTCAATACATCCATCTTCAAAGACTGCCGACCCCATATGAGTGGAAAACGCGTTGTAAGGGTAAGTGTCGTAATTTAATTTAGGATTCCTCTTCATGGCTTCATTGATGGCGTCAAGAGACTCCTGCATCAGCCCCATGGCAGAACAACTGGAGAGATGGGAAATTTGAAACTTCATCGGAATTTTTTCAGCAATCTCGATCATCTCCTGGACTGGATTGATATCCTGCAGACAATCCTCCCTATAATGAGCAGAAACCAGCAGATTTGGATCTTCCGTTACGCCGATGGCAAAGAGAATTTCTTCTGTGGTAATTCCCGGATCGTATTCAATACCGAAAGAAATGCCATAAGCGCCTTCATTCAGTTCCCTCTGCAGCAGTTTCCTGATCGCCTCTCGCTGTTCTGACTAGCAGTCTCATAACGACCGATGCCTAGCTCATAAACGAAAAGTGTTATAACCAGCCAGCATGATATAGTTAACTGGACTGCCGCCAAGCCTGTCCAGTACCTCTTTTAAAGTAGGGAGAGATTTTGATTCTGCATACCGCAATTTCCGCCTACGGCCGTGGTTTACACCCATTTCCAGCATCATTTGGGCGATGACGTAATGCTCGCCGCCCTCCTCCGCAAAGTGTTCCTCGTGCATATGGATGTCGATAAATCCAGGGAAACCACTTTGCCGCGGGCATCAAGGCGTTCTTTTTTTTTTTCTTTGTGTCTGGTTCTTCTGGCCCTATATATGTAATCTTTCCATCAGTGATTCCTATATTGCCCTGTTTCATTCGTCCTTCACTAAAGTCAGGATATTGTCCGTTCTTTATCAATAAAATCTAACATTTTACTTCCATACCTCCATTCATATTTGTAATTATCATATCATAAACTACTCGGCACTGGTAGTCTTTCCATTATCTGGACCAAATGTGTCGACTATATGTCCGATGATATGCTTTGCATTCTCTAAAAAGCCGGTTTGGGCTGTGACTTGCCTCGCTGAGCAGTCCAATATTTTTTCTCATACTCTTTCAATATCTCCTCATAAGTGTATCCTTCATAAGCAAGTGAAAGAATGAAGTCTTCTTTTGCAAACTTTACGTACATATCGAAGTATGCATCGACAAAGCCTTCTGGGAAAATACCAAAGTGAGGACATATGATCTGTTTCTGCATGATAGGTCTTACACTTCTCCGCAGAAACGATGGTATCCTGATAGCTTTTCAAAGCAGAGGTCTCCACGCACAGCGGATTCTTCAGTACGCCCGTTGACTCTGATGTAAACATGATACCTGCAGGCTCCAGCACATACGTCATGGAACAGGCAGTATGGCCCGGCGTCTCCAAAACTGCAAAATATTCAAAGCCGATGGAAATTTGGTCGCCATCTTTTACCACCCGGTCAACACGCAGACCATCTACACTGACAGGAGTCTTAGACGCAGAGAAATTCATCTCTCGCCGCTTCTCCTAAGCGTTTCATTGTCCCCTTTGCCCCTTCACTTTTAAAGACAGACTTTTGCCTTGGCTGCAGCACAGACAACAACCTCAGGCCATCTCTTTGTGATATATGGCAGCGCACCGATATGATCGTAGTGCGTGTGAGACAGCAGCACATAATCCAATCTCTCTCTGCCTCTTGCCTGCAATGCAGCAGAGATATTTTTGAGAAGCTGGTCATGACAATATGCCATACCGCAGTCGTAGAGCGCTGTTTTTTCACTGCCGAAGACGAGCAGCGCCTCTCCGCCAAACCCAGCAGTCACCCTCACGATATCATCAGGATATGCAAAACGGTCATAGCTATCAAAGTTTTGAAGGCTTCACTATCATGTTTCATT
>VOFH01003902.1_pt1 | contig 23804 bp, 24 predicted proteins | sample 5384091 | NCBI WGS metagenome assembly VOFH01 (sample SAMN12384727, study PRJNA508395) | human gut metagenome | isolation source: healthy gut G | host: Homo sapiens
AATGCCGGAACATTTAGCGGCACTTACTATTTTATGGGGAATGTTTTACTATTACGGATATGGCAAATTAAATAAGAACCCACAAGGCATTTTGGTATTTTCTAAGAGATATGAAGATGTGAACTGGATAAATACGCAGAGTATTATCTGGCCTTTGTTCGGCAAAAATGGTTATGGTACGGAGAAATCACCAAATGGCATTTCAGAATTTTGAAAAGTCTGCTAAGAAGGGATAAAACAGTCACAATTTGAGTTGGGATTATGCTATAAGAATGGAATAGGTACCAATTGTAGAAATGATTTGCTCTTGAGTGGTTATTAAAAGGTTGTCAATCAGGGTTATGTGGAAGCTCAATATGAAGTGGGAGAAATGTTTTTTAATTTCTAGATCTTATTCGATTGAAGATGACTATCCTGTATTTACCGCTATTCAATGGTTTTCCAAAAGCTGCCGATCAAAAATCATATAAAATTAGCAGTTTCGTCGCTTGATAGATATCTACTATGATGAACAACAATATACAAAAGCCGGAAAAATCATCTGTAGCTATTAATAAATTTAGCTATACTCAACGCTTATTTTTATTGGGCTGTATTCTGTCATCAGGGATAGGAGGATATCAAATGAATCAGCAAAAGGCGTTGGAACTTTATCGGTCCTTCATAAAGCATACAATTATACCTGATTCTGTAAAGAAAGTCAAGATGGTAGAAAATGCCAAGCAGTTTATTTATGAGCTGGAGCATCCGACATTAAACAAATTGAAGAAAATTTTAGGAAAGCTAGTTATGAGCCTGACAGATGATATTATAAAAACAGAGTCGAACGACACGTGCAATTGAGTAATATTGAACAACTGAAAAGAAGACTTTTCAATTGTTTTAAAGACTACACTAATCAATATGTAGATGCAGGCCGATTGTTTATATAGTGATAGCTTGTCGCGTGCCAATCAGCTGGGAGAAATTATTACTGAGGAAGTGCTAAAATCATATACAGATTCTTGAAACTTTTTATCCTGATATCCGAAAAGAACTGAAAACCTTCCTAGTCTGGCTGGTCAAACCTAAAAATTTCAAACAGAAAGCAGCGCTGATATGTGATGATTTTATGAGTTATTGTGCCCGGAACTCGTTCAATAGCAGAAGACAGTATAAATTGATGGAAAAGAACCCTACGAAAACATGATCCTTCTTCCTTACATGGTGAAAGAGAAAGAGGATTATTCCGTAGAAGAATATATAAACAGTTGTCTGCAAGCCGCAGATAAACGGTATGTATGTGAACAATTTCCTATCAATTATGAACGGAAAGAAACTTTATGTTATGGTAATATCTATGTAACTGTTGATATCTCAAATGATAAACTGGCAAATAGAAGGGAAAAGCAGTTATTTTCATTTATCCATAGTAGATCAAGCGAAGGCCGAATTTAATACTCACTGAAATGTTGTTGCATTTTCGTACCCGGCAAATCACATATTACCGGCGTTGAATTTGAATTTCACTTCAGCCTTTGAGAATTTCAAGCAATTGGATGACGTGATGAACAGACCATCTTACAGCTAGGGTGATCTATTAAACAGATACAAGTTTGGAATTCAGAGATAGAAAAAGATTCCGTGAAGCAGGTGATATCATAAAATATCACCTCCGGAAGAAACGGATAGAATATCCTTATGAGGTGATTGTATTGTATGATTTGCCTCAACAGCTAGATTCACACCTGACAGAAGCTATGAAACCATTATTCGCAATGGTTGGCGTGTAGGTTTTCATATTATAGTAGTAGGTAATCTGCCTTCTCAATGGGAAAAGGAGTTGTTTGTTGAAACGGATGGACCTAAAATGTCGGCTGTAGCAAATACTCCCATAGGAACTGCTTCCAAAGAATTGAAATATTAAAAAATGGCAGCAATGTTATCAGAACTTCCAAAAGGAACTTTCACAGCAACAGGAACGGGAAGCCGAATTGCAAAAAACAACAAAATACAAGAAACAATGACTGTTACTCCTTACCAGGATGCAGCTAAAGAATTCAGTATTGAAGTAGGAACAAACAATCAGGGGCGTATTAATTTTGTTCTTGATGAAATATCTCATGTACACTCATTTATAATAGGCCAAACAGGCTCTGGAAAATCGGTCTTTCTGCATGATATTTTAAATCATGCCATGTTGAAGTATTCTCCGGAGAGCCTGCAATTCTATTTGATGGACTTTAAGTTCGGAGGTGTGGAATTTAATCGTTATCGGACTTGTAAACATGTACGATGTTTAATGGTGGATGAATCAGACCCACAAATCACATTGGAAATTTTGAAAGATTTGTGGGAGGTGATGCAAGAACGTGCACGACTTATGCGCAATGAAGAAGTCTCTAATTTGAAAGATTACAATGCAATAACATCGAATAAAAAGTTGCCCACGTATAGTTTTTTGCTGGTAGATGAGTGCCATGAACTTTTTAAAGAAGGAAGATTTAAAATACAAAGTGAAAATAGATGTTATTCTGACACGTATTATAAAGAGGGGCGTAATCAGGGGGTACATTTAATTTTTGCCACTCAGACTTTGATAGGGACTAAACATTCCAGGGGAATAAAAATAATATCACAGATCCTTACTTGTTGAATTGTCATGACGGATGCGCAAGTATTTATTCCTACAGGGAACTCGTACAGAGGCTTTATCCACGGGAGGTATATTACCGCCCTAAAGGTTTTGAGGAGGGGATTATATTCAAAGCGGATTTTTTATGATCGAGAGGCTACCGGAAAATTTGCAGAATATAAATCAAAAAAGTACAAACTGTATAGTGGATTTCCAAATCATTCTATTTCTGAAAAGTAGACATATAGATTGGTAGACTGGATAATGGATGAATTGCCCCTGGCGTTATCCTGCAGTTTATCTGGGTAGAGGTATCAGTGTGAAATCGAATTTGATTTTTAAGTTTTAAACCCGAAACAGCTTCAATCTATTATTAGTAGAGTATTAATGAGCGTCTACAGCACCCGTATCCAGCCAACATATCACTGCTGATGCACTATTATAAAAATGGGTGAAGCATGCTCGTTTCTATCTTATTGATTGTAAGGACCCCGATGATGAATATGCTGTTGACGAAGAAGTTTTGAATATGGTTGGAAGATTATGGTTGGTCATCTGGTACGCAATCGCCAACGCAATGAGATACTTCGCCAATTGGCGATACAGATACGCGAAAGAAAAGAAAAGAAGATAATTTTCTTGTTTATCCTTGAACAAGATTACTTTTACATCACTAAAGCATAATGCGGAGGTTGAACTGCCAGTTGAAGATTATTCGCCAGTATCAACTCCTGCCAATCAAAATGCAAATGATTTTTATCAGATTGTCCTTTCCCGTTTACAGCAGAATCTGTGATGGAAAATCCCTGCAAAATCTAAAAACAAGGTAGATACTGTGCAACAATATACTGCAAACTGTTTTAATAAAAGGACCTGATTGTGGGATTCACACTATTCTTCAAGTTAACAAACTGATAATTTACTTTCTTCAGGAATATTTTTGAACAAAAAGTATTTATTCGATGTTCCAGTATGTTGTTGTTCAGAGAACAGATCTGAAACGGCACAAACTTACCTGTCTGATGATTTTGGCCGAACAAATGAGTGATGACCACATGAACGTTTGCGCAGCTACTTTCGTAACGACATAACAGGGGCAGAAATACTTTTTTATTGTCCTTTTGACTGTTTATTACAGTAAATATTAAGTAAAAAACTTAATGAAATAACTCTATTATATAATATGAAGTTAATGTAAATGAAGAAAGAACTCATCGCTTTTGCACAAGCCTTGAACGGACTAAGTAATGCTATGGTGCAGAACTTAATAAGGCCAAAGCGAAATGTATCGTGTAAATGAGGATGGAATGATGAACAGAATCAACACCATGCAGCAATTTGAACAGAGTGCACAAGTCATTAATCAAATAGCAGATAATATTATGAATATCGAACGTATCATGGCCTCTTTAGAGGCAAAGCACCCCGGCGAGTCTGAGTATCTTCAAGCCGTAAAGGAAGTTCTTCTTTCCATCGAAGATATCTATAACCAACATCCTGAGTTCGAGAAAGCGAAAATTATAGAACGTCTGGTTGAACCTGACCGTATCTTTACTTTCCGTGTAACGTGGGTGGATGATAAGGGTGAAGTTCAGACGAACCTCGGCTATCGTGTGCAGTTCAACAATGCCATTGGCCCGTACAAAGGCGGTATTCGTTTCCATGCTTCCGTAAATCTTTCTATCCTCAAATTCCTGGGATTTGAGCAGACTTTCAAGAATGCTTTGACTACATTGCCTATGGGCGGTGGTAAGGGTGGTTCCGACTTCTCTCCGCGCGGAAAGAGCGATGCTGAAATCATGCGTTTCTGTCAGGCCTTCATGCTGGAATTGTGGCGTCACCTCGGTCCGGATATGGATGTTCCTGCCGGTGATATCGGTGTAGGCGGTCGCGAAGTGGGCTATATGTTCGGTATGTATAAGAAGTTGACTCGCGAATTTACGGGCACATTTACCGGTAAAGGATTGGAATTTGGCGGTTCGCTGATTCGTCCCGAAGCAACAGGATTCGGCGGCTTGTATTTCGTAAACCAAATGTTACAGACAAAAGGCATTGACATCAAGGGCAAGACCGTGGCTATCTCCGGTTTTGGAAATGTGGCTTGGGGTGCTGCTACCAAGGCTACCGAATTGGGTGCCAAGGTTGTTACCATCTCCGGTCCAGACGGTTACATCTACGATCCGAATGGTATCAGTGGCGAAAAGATAGATTATATGCTGGAACTTCGGTCGTCGGGCAACGATATCGTGGCACCGTATGCCGACGAATTCCCCGGCTCTACTTTCGTGGCAGGCAAACGCCCGTGGGAAGTGAAAGTGGACATCGCTCTGCCTTGCGCTACTCAGAACGAGCTGAACGGCGAAGATGCACAACATCTCATTGACAACAAGGTGACATGTGTAGGAGAAATCTCCAATATGGGATGTACGCCCGAAGCTATCGATCTTTTCATTGAAAATAAGATTATGTATGCACCGGGCAAGGCTGTCAATGCAGGTGGTGTGGCTACCAGCGGACTGGAAATGTCGCAGAACGCCATGCACCTCAGCTGGAGTGCAGCCGAAGTGGATGAAAAACTCCACGCCATCATGCACGGAATTCATGCTCAATGCGTAAAATATGGGACAGAACCCGATGGCTACATCAACTACGTGAAGGGAGCGAATATCGCCGGTTTCATGAAGGTGGCTCATGCCATGATGGGTCAGGGAATTATCTAAGAGAGAAACTTTGTTTAGTTGTATTTGTATTTGTGGTTTGTGCTGCTCTACGCCTGTGAAGGTATCGGGCAGTACTTTTTTATTCTCAATTAAAAAAAGTTGTATCTTTGTATCCGAGAAACCATAAATGACAAAGAGATGTTACTACCTGAATTGAAACTGAGACGTGATAAAATACGCTCTCTCATGGCTCAACAAGAGATTGATGCCGCTCTTATCGCTTGCAATGTAAACTTAATCTATACGTACGGACGTGTCGTCAGCGGTTACTTGTATCTGCCGTTGAATGCTCCCGCCCGTTTATTCATCAAACGTCCTAACAATATTGAAGGGGAACATATTCATCCTATCCGTAAACCGGAACAACTGCCTGACTTACTAAAGGAATGTGGTTTGCCCATACCTGCGAGGTTGATGCTGGAGGGGGATGAGTTGTCTTTTACGGAATATAACCGTTTGGCTGCGTGTTTCCCTGAAACGGAGGTGCTTCCTTGTGGTACGGCACTTATCCGGAAGGCCCGAAGTGTCAAGACTGAAATAGAGATTGAGATGTTCCGTCGTTCTGGCATTGCACATGCTAAAGCTTACGAACAAATACCCTCGGTTTATAGACCAGGAATGACAGACCGCCAGTTATCCATCGAAATAGAGCGCCTGATGCGTCTGGAAGGTTGTCTGGGTATTTTTCGTACCTTCGGACAAAGTATGGAGATTTTTATGGGAAGTCTGCTGGCAGGAGACAATGCCACTGCGCCTGCCCCCCTATGATTTTGCTCTGGGAGGCGAGGGACTTGACCCGTCACTGCCTATCAGTGTGAACGGTGCACTGTTGCAGCCCGGTCAGAGCTTTATGGTTGATATGGGGGGTAACTTCTATGGCTATATGGGAGACATGAGCCGTGTATTCTCTATCGGAAAGCTGCCGGAAAAGGCATATGTTGCCCATCAAGTTTGCCTGGACATACAAGAGGCTGTTGTAGAAAAAGCGAAACCGGGTGCTGTTTGTGAGGACCTTTACAATCTCGCTATCGATATTGTCACCAAAGCGGGCTTTGCCGACAACTTTATGGGAGCCACTCAAAAAGCCAAGTTTATCGGTCATGGCATCGGACTGGAAATCAATGAAATGCCGGTGCTGGCTCCACGCATGAAGCAGGAGCTGGAACCGGGCATGGTCTTTGCTTTGGAACCGAAGATTGTTTTGCCAGGCATTGGTCCCGTCGGTATCGAAAACTCTTGGGTTGTAACAGCAGAAGGAGTGGAGAAACTGACGTTGTGTAAGGAAGAGATTGTGGAACTTTGAAAATTGATAATGGATAATGGAAAATTGCCATGCGGTTTCAATAAATACGCTGCACTGTTTATTTTTCCATTATCCATTTTCAATTATTTTACCCTTCTGTTAAGCTGATTATTCGCTTTCGAAGGTTTGGATTTACCAATCCGTTTTCCGGTTGGCTTGGCCTTGTTGCTCCGTTTGGGCTTTATGCCGGAATGGTTACTCGCCTTCATAATATTCACATAAGTAGTAGCGGGCTATAAAGTCCCAATATTGATGCAGTGTTTCTTTTCCTTTCAAGAAGGGAAGTTCCACATCGGGTAGAATTCCTTTGGTCATTCCGTATTTCAGCAGGTCGAACGGACACTCTCCAGGTTGGCAGAACATCTTGTAACCCTCTGCAGCAGCGCGTTTGGCATCGTACATCGGGTTATGTTCTTCACAGAAATAGGCGGCCACGTTGTGGGCTACGAGCATACCTTTGGCGTTGGCATAAATCACGAACTCTTTTTTGTATTCCAGGTCGGGCAATAATGCGGACCGTTTGTTTTCCCATCCCAAGACATTGACAAAGAAAGTGCAAAGCTCCTTGTAATCGGTGAAGTATAGCAGCGGTTTCCCCTGGCTGTATTCCAGACAGTGGGCGGCATCTTTGCTCAGTTTGGTTTCCGGAGTGACTTCCGGCAGCGGAGTAATGGGTATATCCAGTACTGAGATTTAATATACGGCTGGTTTTATATTCCACTTTGGCGGTAAGTCCGTTTTTGAGGGTGGCATCCATACCGATAAGGGGGAGAATTGTCATTAATGGATACCATGCTGATGTCGAAGCGCGATGAAGGGATAGGATTTTGATTGCACATCTTCTACAAAGCCTATATCCCCATATAGCTCATGAAACTCTGGAAAGTGTTGTAGCTGCCGACGCTGTAGGTGCTGCGATAGGCATGATTCAGATTGACACTGCGGAAGTTCTTTTTGAACCAGGCTATCTTGGTAAGTCCTGTGTAGGTGATACGCCAGTTCGGCATCATGGAGAACAGGCTGGGAAAGAAGTCGAGAGCGGGTTCGAGCGCTCTTTCCGGTGTAGGCGGCGAGGAAGGCAGGGATCATGACATCCGGTGAGTGCTTGCTGATTGTGCCGTTTGCCGGATCGGAATGTCTTTCCGGCAAGAATGCTGCCTTTGCGGATACTGTGCACCGAGGAATTGGGATTCCACACGGTCACGGATGACGTCAAGGTTGCGGCGGAAACGTTCGAATGTACCGGAATGGTAACCGTCACCGGCGCTGGGGCGTTCGGAAAGCACTACCGATAGAAATGATACTCATTGAAGTTACCACTGCGGGTATCTGGCATACCTTCGAACATATATTGTATTTCGCGGCTGCGGTTTCGGGTACGATTGGCGGTAAGGTCTATTTTGAGGTCGCGTATCGGTTCAAGGGAGATACGCAATTGAAAGATCTTCAAGGGCATTGCTGCTGGCAGGGCTGACAACGGAGTCGTTGCAGATGAGCCAGTCGTTTTGCAAGGCACGGTCGATATAGCCGTCTCCGGTGAAACCGAATGCAAAGTCCATTCCCGGAGCAAGCGGAAGCCTCCGTGTTTCTTCTGGCCGAACATATCACCGACTTGTGACGGAAACCGGGAAGGGTCATGGCATACGTATTTTTGTAGGTAAAAGCTGAAATTGCGTACGCGCATGGCAATGCGGGTAGCATGCTGGGCCGAATTTATACCACCAACCATCTTCTGGATCGGGACCGGGGATTACAGTGAGCTTTATGCGTGCCGTGTCCTGCGTATCAATACGTAGTGAATTAGCATTTATAACTTTATAACGTACGGGATAACGACGTCCGTCCACAGTGAGAGCGGTGACTTTGGGACGACGGGAGTTTACCGTGTTGAATGGTAACTGTAGTGTCTGCACGCAATTGTACTTCCTTGTCGAAGCGACGGGGCTTTTGTTCTTTGGGTGAGGCGGGTTTGCGATAGGAAGCAGAAAAGCGGCGGTTTACTTTCTTTAAATAAGGCACCTTGTTATAGAGTGCTTCGAGATTGAAACGCGAGTTTACGTCGATGCTGCGCTGATTGCTGACAGTATTGGCCCATCTCTATGCCATCGGAAAGGGAAACAACCCCGGTCCCAGTTGGGTTGTAAGAAGAGGCGAAACGAAGGTCAGCGCTGACCCAGTCGGTAGCGGGGAACTTTGTCGAATGGGAGCTTATAAGTGGCATTGAATGTCTGCTGAGAAATCAATAGGGCGGCCGAGTGAGAGCAGGCTGCGGCGTACTGTATCTTTCAGGCTGAGTATTCATCGGGGTAAGGTCTTTATTTACTACACCGTAAGGTTCTTCAATCTCGGCGTGGGTAGCAGAGGTGTAAAGTTCAGTTTTAGGTTTTTTGTAGGGTCCCAGCGCAGGGCAAAGTCACGGTTCCATAGAAATTTTTAGCGACGAGATGGGATGCCTTCGATACTGAGATCCCCGCTGCCGATGGAACTGCTTCCGGCAGTCAATGCCCAGGTCGCGGAGTTGAAGTTCATAATAGTGACGCGTCATATCGGTATTGAATGAGATGCTTGAGGCAGCCAGTTCAGATTGATTTTTTGATGAAACGCATCCATGGAGATTTGCTTTCCATAGCTTTGAAAGGTTCCCACGGGCGATAGACAGGAGCATAATTATAAGTCATTGCAGCGCGCCAGTCCGTTTCGTTTTCGTAAGCTGTGGTGCTACCCTGATTGTGGCGGAGGGAACGGGAATAGCTGAAAGTAAAGTTCCCCGGATCATAAGGCATGGGGTTTTACTTGTAATACCCAGTCGTGCATTGCTGAGGCTGAAATTGCGGTAGGTAGTAATTTCACGGGCGATATTCATCAGCGAGTCTCGTTCCCAATCGGTGGTACAGGCATCCAGCGCATCATCCAGCAGCATATCTTTGTCCAAAGGGTTGTACTTTGGCGTAGTGGCCTCTTTGGAGTAAGAGAAGTAAATAGGAGCGGCCAATTTAGCCTTTTTAGGAAAGAAACGTCCCAGATCGAATGTAGTGGTGAAACTATACTGATAATAATCGTCCAGTCGACGCTCGCTGACACTCTGTTCCAGTCCGCCGAAACCGGCTGTTTCCACATGGCCGGCCAGGTTGATACTACCGATATCGGAAAGCTGTAAGTTGAGATTGCCTTGTGCAGCCCAACCGCCGTCTTCGTTGAATTCGGTTAGGCGCAGTTCGTTCACCCAGACCTCTGCCGATTTAATGGTGCGTGAGTTGTTCCTCACACCAATCATCATAGTCTTGACCTCTGCCAGTGAAGGATTACCAATCACGCTTATCTTATTGGGAGGGTTTATCCGGATCGTATTCCGAATACACTTTTGCATAGCTGATACCACTATTCGAGATATTCTTCAAGCGATTACGGGCCTTCTTGACATTGGTGAGTACACTGAGGTCAATGTCAAGATTGTTGTCTTTGGGCCAGACGGCAAGGCAACCTGCAACGGTGCTTCTGTTGTATTCTCCGTGCGGAGTGAGTGTGAGGGGAATTTCGTATTCATAATAGTTGCTGCGGTAATCTGAGCCGAGGCGATGAATACGGAAAGTTCGCCATTTTGCGGATCTGTGGAGAGATCGGGCAAAGCTTCGGCATGAGCAAACATTTGCAGCCGGCGGTATTGCCGCATATCCATACCGGTATTTTTGTAGACGGCACGTGCATCGCCAGGAGCCAACTTTTCCAGCTTCAGGCCTCATGGCTTGCTCATTCTGTTGACGAAGTTGCGGTTGTCCCGGATCGATGACACGGGAGATGCCCGGAGGCATTATATAGTTCACCGGAGTACGGTCTCCATTTTCTTCGATATTGACGGCAGAACGTCCAGTGCAGCAGAGCTGGTGGTAGAGGCGCCTTGTTGTGTATTATTCAGTGCATCGGTATAGGTGCGCCATTCGCCGCGTACCAACTCTAAGGTTGCAAAAACGTAGTACGATGGGTTTCTCAAATCCGGTCAGAACATGCGCATGAAACGGATGGACTTGAAGTCTTTGATGCTTCCACCGCCTCGCCACTGCGTACGGGAACTTTGAACTGATACCAGGTCACTTCTTCCGTTTGTCCGTTGCGCAGGCGGACACTGGCGGTTCGTTTATCCGTGATGTAATTCTGTCCTACTTTCAGGTCGGAAGGTGTCAGGTTGATGCGATATTGGAAATATTTCTCAGTCTCGTTCAGTGTATTGTCCTGATTGATATCCTCTACATCGGGCACGGTCTTTGAAGATATATCGTATCGTTCGGAGAGTCTTCACTGCGGTGGAGTTCCCCTCGGTATTGTTATAGTATTTGTAGCGTTCCAGAATGCTACGCTCTTCCCGGTCATAGTCCGAGCCACGGAAATAATGATAATTGTCGCCTGCCGGATCGTTGTAGAATTTCTCGTAAGTGGAGGCGTCCACTTTGCCCTGTACGTCTGCCAGATATTTCTGATAAGTGGAGAAGGTACGTTCGTCTTCAGTAGAGCCCGTTCAGTCCGACATCTTGCTTACGGCGTGCGCCGGCTGCATTATCAAAGGCATATACCACACTACGATCGCGGGGAACACGCCCCCAAACTGTTTCTTCGGTCTTTGTTGCATCTCCATCAATGGGCAGACCGTTTTCAAAGAACTTCTTGCCATCTTTGAGATGTCTTCAGATACTTCGCCAAGGTTTATGTAGAGAGTACCTTTGGGGGAATTTGCTCGTGTTGCCTTTTCCGAACCTGTTCGTGTTATTCCTCCCTCAATATTGCCTTCTTCGTAGATGAATGGATCCAGTAACCAGAAAAGATGTATTCAATGTTCGCCGCTTCGAAATCACTGGTATCCAGTTTACGCATCATGCCTCCCCAGCGATTCTCCGGATTTTTCAGAGTACCGTCGGAATTCAGGTCTGTATCCAGATTGTATGGCCCCCGTTCCTGTGGATAATAGGCTAGGTTCAGGACGTTCATGGAAGCCGATTCCTGGTAGGGAGTTTCTTATTTGGAAACAGTTCCTGCTCATAGACCTCACGCAACATAGTGGTTGCTAAGCTGGTTTAGGTCGTTTTTGATGTGTAGGTGTCAATGAAGAGTTACGGCGGGTGAAAAGTCCGTCAATATGGTACCACGCCAGCAGTGCCCGGTTCTTTCCGTAACTGATATCATTGCTGCAGGTTGCTTCGGGAAAGAGGGGTGAGGGGTGCTTGCCAACATCCAGTATGAGGGCTGACGAAGGTCAATGCCATTTTGTGTACTTTCGAAATCGTCGATGTACGAAGCATTTTGTTGTAGTCCTTGGCATGTCCCGGAATGAGATGGGCGAATTCCACACCGAGATTGATGCTGGGGGCGGTTGCGGTGACAAACGGTAGTTTGTCCAGCATGTTTGTCAGCCACTGGCTTTCTTTTTTTTCCATGAAGCATTCACTCCCCACAACGTGTTGGAGAGTGGTTCGTCACCCATTGCAACTTTGCTTGTCAGTGGTTTCTCGCTGAGGTGCATGATGCTTCCTCCGAAAGAGAAGTTCTGTGAGAAATCGTAGGTGAAGTTTAGTCCCATCATCGTTTTGCGTTGCATGCTGTAGAGCGTATTGCTCTCCAGATTTACGCTGATGGCTGTACCGGCATCAATGATGCTTTTGGTTGAGAATGGTAACTACCCCAATGTGTAATCTAGTATAGTCAGAGTTTTCTACCAGTGTCATACCGCCCGCCGTCACACGTACTGAACCTTGTGGAATATTCATTCATAGCCCCTAACCGTATTTCATTGGCATTGAGGCACGGTATTCACCTGTTAGTCGGAATTTATTCTTTTCTGCTGTTTGTTGCGCTACGGTGCGAGTGGAGTCGTACAGTTCTTGAAACACATATTTGTTGCCAGCGCATCGTTTCCGATGGCTTTGCGCAGGTGGCTGCCGAAAGGTTCTACTACGGGAAAATAGATACGTCCGTCCGAAGCTGTCACCGTATAGCCTTCGACAAAGTCGAAGAAACCGTCCGCACCTGTTTGGTTCTGGCTATTAAGGCGGTCGAGGTTCATGACACGCAACAGGGGTGTTTTGGCAATCTTTCCTTCTGGAATGTAGCGTAGATATACACCTGTTGTATCGCTTTGGTAAGTGATGTTCAACTGGAATTTTTCTTTTGCACAGAGTAGGCATTGAGACTGTAGACATTCTTCATCATTAGATCCCAGCAGGCTGCGTCCGGGGGAATTTGCCGTATTCTTCAATAATTTTACGAACAAACTTTGCCCGGTTTTGATGTCTGAAGAAAACTCACCTACTTGATAACTTCGTCCACCGAGTGTGTACTCAAAAGCGACTGCCAGTACTTCGTCCGGTTGAAGGGTTTGCTTCAGTGAGATATAACCGAGTTTGCTGTTTAGTGTGTATTCTGAGGAAGTGAGCAGACGGGCACTTTCTATTTTTTCGTAATCCATGCCGGGTTCGATCCGGGGATTGTACTCATGATATTACTTACCTGGCTGATATCGCAGCTGCATACGGCTGAGCATTTCCGCATAGAGGTTATTGGCCTATTGGCGGGAGCGTTGACGTTTGAACTGGGGTTGGTCGGGTTTCCCACTCCCCAGGCGGTAGTGTTGCTCTATGTGAAAGGCCTCCAAGATCAGTTAGTGCTACGATGTTTCGCGGATTATCATAGTTATTTCGTTTGTTGGTTACCCATACTTCGATCCGGTTAATTGTGATTCCTGAAAGGATATTCGGAAGCTGTGCCAGATTTTTATCATAGACATCTCGAAAATAATGGGCAAGGAAGAAGTGGCGGTTTCCTTCGTAATTATCTGCGGAGAAGTCGAACGTAGTGGTTTGTGCACCACCGCGGCTTGTCACTGTTTTTGCTTCACTTTCTTTGCTGGCTGATAACAGCTTGTAGCTTTAGTTTGCCAAATTGCAGGTCTGTACGAATACCGAACAGTGCGGATGCTCCGCGTATTAGTGAGTTATTGTGGACATACCACATTACCGGCTTCAATCAGTTTGATGATTTCATCTTCTTTTCCCTCATATTTCAGTTTCAGCCGTTTGTGTCAAAATCAAAGGTAGCATCGGTGTTGTAGTTCATGTTCATATTCACCTTGTCACCTACTTTTCCATTGACGTTGATATTAATTTTCGTCAAAGTCAAAACCGAGTGTTTTGCGTTGACTTTCCGGAAGTGAGGGGTTCTTCACATTTTTGCACGTCATGCCGAAGCTGAGTTCTGCACTACCTGTGTACGTATCTGTACCCCCACCGGGGACCAAACAACTTCTCTGCCGGACCAAGGTTGAACTTCATATCCATAAAGTCGAAAGCCTCTTTTCCTTTGCCGATTTGTTCTCCGTTCTTTTTGGCGGTAATAAGATTGCATGGATTGTTTCAATGTCCAATCCAGATATTCTTCTCAGTACCATCGGTACACCGATTTCGGTATTCCCTAATTTTGTGCGTATGTAGTATCTGTCTGTTTTTGCATCATATTCTGCCTCGGTTCGCAGGTTCATGGGCGATTGCAGGTCGGCAGGGTGGGGAGAAAGGTCTTTAGCGTGCCCGCACGGTCTTGCGAACGGAATATCGCGGAGCTATTGTATCCTGTACATTTTCTGCTTCTTGTGCACTCTTCTCATTTACATTCTGTCCCATAACGACAAAGTTGCCAGGCATGAGCCATAGCAGCAATAACCAGATGATATGTCGTATACGGGGAGACTTCATATGTGTTTAATTAATTTATGAATGATAATTCATCGTATATTTCATCGGTTAGTAATTATACTTACAAAAAATGCGTAAATTTCTTCCTTTCCCGTAGCTACTCCTCCGACTCGTTGAGTGAACCTGATTCAGTCAGGGACTGAATGCTTTTCACTCCCTGACTGAATGCCTTTCAGTTCCTCCTGACTCATTGTATCCCCATTCAGAAGGTATCTGAGAGGGGGTGGGGAAAGTGACAAGACAAGAAAGAAAGGAAGTAAAAATTACATATAAAAAATATAGGTTATTCTCCCCTAAATCATCATTTACTAAAGTCTTTTCAGCGCCAACTTAATAACCTGCTCTACCGGTGCATCCGGTTCTTCTTTCAATATTGCCAAAACTACCTTTTGTGATGGTGCCTGTGCAAATCCCAACATTGTCAATGCTGCAATAGCTTCTTCCTGCACCTGTGCATTAGCAGCAGATAACATTCCGCCGAGACTTCCTATCGTACTTCCTGCGCTTGCAGCGCCTGTCTTGATTTTATCTTTCAAATCCACAATCACCCGTTGGGCTGTTTTTAATCCGATACCTTTCACTGTCTTCAGTAAATTGGCATTTTCAGTACTGATAACATTCACCAGTTCTGCCGGTGAAAGTGCTGAAAGTATCATTCGTGCAGTATTACCGCCAATGCCCGAAACGGAAATCAACAACAAGAATAATTCACGCTCTTGTTTATCTACAAAGCCGTAGAGGACATATGCATCCTCACGTATAGCCTCGTAGATATACAGTTTACACTCTTTTTTGCCTGATGGCATACGTATTTAATGAAATATTAACGGCATATCCCAATCCGTTACAGTCGATAACTGCGGTTGCCGGGCTGAGCTCGGCAAGTCCGCCTCTGATGTATTCTATCATAATACTTACTATAACGCGCGCGAGCGAGGAATATTGTGTTTCTTCATTACAGATCAGAAGAGTTTCAGGGAACTTTTTCCTTTGGAAATTGTTTTAGAGTGATAAGTCATTGAAGGTACACATAAGTTTGAAAGAAGTCTTAATAAAGAAAAAACTCTGTGGAACACTGAATCGTTTTGTGGTTAAATTGAATGAAAATGATTACTTTTGTGCCGATAAAAGAAAACTGATAAATAAATTCAATAAAAGAATGAAAAAGTAAGAGCAGTCATTGTTGGCTATGGCAATATCGGGCAATACGTGCTCGAAGCGTTGCAAGCGGCTCCCGACTTTGAAATTGCCGGTGTAGTACGCCGAGCCGGAGCTGAAAACCGTCCCGCAGAACTGAGTGAATACCCTGTTGTAAAGAATATCAAGGAATTGGAAGGCGTTGATGTTGCATTCTTTTTTCAACCGCAGTGTAGAGACTTATGCAAGAAATCCTTGCACTGGCATCCATACAGTGGACAGCTTCGATATTCATACCGGTATTGTAGATTGCGTCGTCGCACACTGTCTGCTTCTAATGCCGGAATAGGCAGAATATTCATAAACGCAAGAATGATTGACAGAAAAGCAGTCATTTCCCAAAAACGATGCCAATCCCATACTTTCGGAAAAATACTTCCTATCGTTCCAAAACCACCTACACTCTTGGCTCCTTCTTGGTGAACACATATTTCATATCGTTCACATATCCCTTCAACGTATTTACCCCCAATTGCACCCCGGCAGGAAAAGATTCAAAGAAACCAAATTCACGGGTTGTTTCTTTATAATCAGCCAATGAAGAGAATGTTGCGCCCACTCTAAACAAAGAGTCTGTACGCACCGTCACGGTGTCACGCAGTCCGTTACGCGAATATACCATTTGTAGAGAAGCATCTTTATCTCCTGTAGCTTCCGCATCAGCCTGCATATTATCCAGTTTTTCCACCAATGCATTCCATGAGTTCAACCTCTCGCCATTGACCGCGACCAGACTATCTCCCTTCTGTATACCGGCCTTATCCAAGCCACCGCCCGGTATCACCGAGTCAACGACATTAGGAACTAACGCCGTAACAAACATCGGATCATCCTTTGCTATATCCAACAAGCTGATCTCAGGCATATATACTTCGGCTTCCTTTCCGTCGCGCGATACAGTCACTGTACGTGCCTCAGCAATATCACGAAGCATATCCATCCCGAAACGCTCCAATGGTTTTTCATCTGCGCGAAGGAGAATATCACCGTCACGGAAGCCTATTTCCCGGGCACGCTCATTAAATTTCATACCATGAGTCATGTCTTGCAGCGACACAAAAGAATCTCCCCAATGGAATAAAATCATGGAATAGATGAAGATAGCCAGCAAGAAATTCATCAAGACACCACCCACCATGATAAGCAGACGCTGCCAAGCCGGTTTTGAACGAAATTCCCATGGCTTAGCAGGCTGTTTCATCTGCTCGGTATCCATAGACTCGTCTATCATACCCGAAATTTTCACATATCCCCCCCAAAGGCACCCAGCCAATACCATATTCCGTATCACTGTTCTTCGGTTTGAATTTGAACAAAGAAAACCACGGATCAAAAAATATGTAGAACTTCTCTACTCTTACTTTAAAAAGACGTGAAAAAAGAAAATGTCCTCCCTCATGAATAATGACCAATAATGAAAGGCTCATTATCAATTGAAGAGCACGAATCAAAAATGTTTCCATCTAACTATTTACTATTTTATAATTTATAATTAACATAATTCTCTGCCAACTACCATTTAAGATGACAAAAGGGACAACGCTACCCGACGCGCCTCAGCATCAGTATCCACATAGTCTTCATAAGTCGGTTCCTTGATATAAGCAACTTTACCCATAGTCTGTTCTATGACATCACTCATACCCAGGAAAGATATTTTGTCTTTCAGGAAAGCATCCACCACCACTTCATTAGCTGCATTCACTATACAGGGCATATTTCCGGCCCGATACAAAGCCTCGTATGCCAATGCCAAATTACGAAAACGTTTAGTATCAGGCTGTTCAAAAGTCAGGTCTGTTATACGGGCAAAATCCAACCGTTCGAAAGAAGATTTCACACGCTCCGGATACGAAAAAGCATATTGAATAGGCAAACGCATATCGGGCATGCCCAATTGCGCTTTCACGGCCCCATCCTCAAACTGCACCATAGAATGAATGACAGATTGTGGATGAACTACCACTTCAATTTGCTCCGGACGCATTCCGAATAACCATTTAGCCTCAATCACTTCAAACCCTTTGTTCATCATGGAAGCCGAATCAATGGTTATCTTCGCTCCCATCTCCCAATTGGGATGCTTCAAAGCTTGTGCTTTGGTCACTGTTTGCAACTGCTCCATAGTATAAGTACGAAACGGCCCTCCTGAAGCTGTCAAGATCACTTTCTCCAACCGGTTATTTATTTCCAGGCACTGGAAGATAGCCGAATGCTCCGAATCCACGGGAAGTACAGGTATATGGTACTGATTTGCCAGTGCATTAATCAACTCCCCGGCTACAACCAGCGTTTCTTTATTAGCCAAAGCAATAGCTTTACCTGCCTTTATCGCATTTATAGTAGGACGCAATCCGGCATAACCTACCATAGAAGCCAGTACAATGTCAATAGGCTGTGATTCCACAATTTGAGAGAGCGCATCCGCTCCTGCATATACTTTGATAGGCAGATCACTCAACGCCTCTTTCAATTGAAGGTATTTTTCCTCATTGGCTATCACTACCGCCTCGGGCATGAACTTACGGGCTTGTTCTATCAATAAATCGACCCTGTTATTGGCTGTCAGCGCATAGGCCTCATATAAATCAGGATGTTCCTCTATTACCTGTAAAGCCTGTGTACCGATAGAGCCGGTAGAACCTAATATCGCTATTTGTTTTTTCATAATGTTGTTAAAATACAATGTATTTTGAGGGATCAATCGCACGTCCCTTGTGCCACAATTCGAAATGCAGATGCGGTCCGGTAGTTTTTTCACCGGTATTTCCTACCAATGCAATAGCTTCACCACCTTTCACCGGATCGCCTTCTTTCTTTAATAACGAACCACAATGTTTATATACCGACACAAAATCCTGTCCGTGCTGTATCTGAATAACATAACCGGTTTCTGCTGTATAAGTAGACAAAATCACTGTTCCATCCAATGTTGCCAACACACTTTCATTTGGATTAGCGGCAATGTCCACTCCGTAATGCCTGTTCTCCAAGTCAAAATTAGATGACATCATGCCACGTGTAGGACGATAAAAAATCAATCCGGAAGCGGCATTATTATCATCAACAGCCGTCAGATTATATCGTTCTGATTCTTCATATTGCTTGCGAAACTCTTCTTCCTGCCTGGTACGTTCCATCAAAGAATCAGAACGAAGAATGGTCAGAGAGTCGATAGATTGGACTGTATCAGCTTTTACTTTCCCGCTAAATATATCCTGAATATTCATGATATACATATTCTGCCTCGTCACCACTTGTTGCAATGAATCGGCCCGCAAGGCATTGGTCACCACCTGCGCACGTACCTCACTGTTCATATATCCCGGCAAATAATTACGTAAAGGAGTAAAAACAATGATAGTTGCCGAAATCAGGAAAATTACCGTTACGGCAGACAGCAATACAGACACACCATTGAGTTTGGAAACGTGCAGTCCCACAATCTCCTCCAACGTATTTTCATTGGTAATGGTCAGTTTATACTTAAACTTGAAATTATGCCAAAATGCTTTCCTTCCTTTTTTCTTCATTGTGCGCACCTTCTATATTTATATCAAGCCATCAGGTACTTCGACCGTCAGCAAACGCTTTTTCTTATCCAATTTGATGATAAATTCCTCGTGGGCAGGCAGCAAAAGTTCCTCGCCATCCTTCTCAATGGCAAAAAGGACATTCATCGTACTGTCATCCACCGCCACAATCTCGCCCAACTCACCATGATTCACATCTTCCACCTTAAAGCCAATAAAATAGTTCCAGGTAGGTATATCATCCGAATCTTCCTCCTCACCGACATATTTCTTCGGGAAATAAACCTCTACATTCGTAAACATACGGGCCTTTTCCGAGGTATCCACCCCTTCCAGTTTGACTAAAGCAGTGGTATCTGAACGAAAACGATACTCTTCAATAAAGAAAGGCACGAAGATACCGTCTAACAAACAGACCAGATACTCACATTCCACACGGTCAAAAATATCATCCGTAAAAGTGAATGAGATTTCTCCTTTTACTCCATGCGGTTTGTTGAATATACCAATCTTGAAAACTTCATCTTTCTTAATCATGATTGATTTCTCTAAATTCTAGTAATACGTGCGCCAAGCGCATTCAAACGCTGGTCTATATTCTGATATCCCCGGTCTATCTGCTCTATATTGTGTATGCGGCTTATACCGTCGGCACTCATTGCCGCTATCAGCAAAGCGATACCGGCACGGATATCGGGTGAAGTCATATTTCCGGCGCGAAGCTGGAAATTACGGTCATGCCCTATTACAACGGCACGATGAGGGTCACATAATATAATCTGTGCTCCCATATCTATGAGCTTGTCCACAAAGAACAGGCGGCTTTCAAACATCTTCTGATGAATCAGTACACTGCCTTTCGCCTGTGTAGCCACCACCAGTACCACACTGAGCAAGTCGGGAGTCAGCCCCGGCCAGGGAGCATCTGCTATGGTCATAATAGAGCCATCAATAAACGATTCTATCTGATAATGTTCCTGCTCGGGGATAAATAGATCATCCCCCCGCTGTTCCACTCTAATACCTAAACGACGGAAACTTTCTGGAATAATGCCCAAATTTTCATGTGATACATTCTTAATGGTAAGCTCACTTCCTGTCATAGCTGCCATTCCGATAAAACTACCTACTTCAATCATATCAGGCAACACCCGATGAGTACAGCCATGCAGACTTTCCACTCCTTCAATAGTCAGCAAATTAGATGCAATACCGGAAATCTTCGCCCCCATGCGGTTCAACATACGACAAAGTTGTTGCAGATAAGGTTCACAAGCTGCGTTATAAATGGTCGTTTTGCCCTTCGCCAGGACAGAAGCCATCACAATATTAGCCGTACCGGTAACCGAAGCTTCATCCAGCAACATATAAGTACCTTCCAAATGCTTTGCGCAAATACTGAAAACACTTCGTTCCTCATCATAATTAAAACAGGCTCCCAACTTCTGAATACCGATAAAGTGAGTGTCCAAACGCCGACGGCCAATCTTGTCACCGCCCGGCTTTGAAATCAAAGCCTTTCCAAAACGGGCAACCAACGGACCAACCAACATGACTGATCCACGCAGACTGGAACATTTCTTTAAGAATTCATCACTCTCCAAGTAGTTCAAATCCACAGTGTCAGCTTTAAATGTATACGAATCAATTCCTGTTTTTGATACCTTGACGCCCATATCACGTAACAACTGAATCAGGTTGTTCACATCCAGAATGTCCGGAATATTAGTTACTGTCACTTCTTCCGAGGTCAGCAGAGTGGCACAAAGAATCTGTAACACTTCATTTTTAGCACCTTGCGGGTGTATTTCGCCGTGCAATTTATGTCCTCCTTCAATTACAAACGAAGCCATGGTATCATTTTTTAGGAATTAATATTTCTTTCTTTGATTGTTGTTTTGTTGCGGTCTGCGCTGATTGTTATTCTGTTGTGGCCTGCGTGGAACATAAACACGTTGCTGCTCATTCAAATGCAAGTCTTCAGGGGTCAGATTAATCACTCCCTTAGAGTAATCGCGAAGATCATCCAAGATTTTCTGATCCTCCACCCCGTCTTTGTTCCAGTTCAGGAAGCATTTCTTCATGTGATTTGCAATCAGGCTGATCAGCTGCTTTTTCTCCTCACCTTCCGGATAGTCCACTGCCTTTTTAATCATGTTCTCCAAAATACGTCCATAATGACGGTAACGGATTCCATTATGCGGATAAGGCAACATATCGGGTTTCACCTCCAGGCTTTCTTTCTTCACAATTTCATACGGATAATCAATATCCATGTCGCGCACAGGTTTCAGGGCACGGTCGTAGATGGCAGCATATACCTCCATACGGCGTGCATCGATCATTGGGCATAACAATGCGTCTTCGGGCAATTCATCATGATAAAGCAATACCGGCACGCATTGTACCTTCAATGTCGGAAGACCGATCAGCGGGAATATTACGTCCGTAGCAAACTCCTTTCGCCATAGATGCACCGATACGTAGCCCGGTGTAAGAACCCGGTCCGCAACTCACTGCTACTGCATCAATCGGCATGGCACGACTGTCGGCAAACGACAGAGCTTCGTCTATAAATACTCCCAGCAGAGCGGCATGAGACGGCCATTCAGATCTTCTTTGTTAAATACATTTTGTCCATCTTCACTCCACAGCAACGGAGCATCCCGAGGTGGACGTTTCAATATGCAAGATACACGACATAGTCTTTTGTTAGTTTAATTGTGGCAAATTTACAGGTTTATTTTCAGATACACAAGCGAATCCAAAAAGGGTTCGGTATCTTTCTTACGGCATTATTGGCAGGTTTTTAGATTATTTCTATCTTTTGCTATCTGATTTTAGGAATAAATACTGAATTCGTTAACATAAAATAACCGGCACAAGGAGGTCGTTGTATCTGTAATTATGATCGTAGCTATTATTATTGTACTTTTTATTTTGGTGGTGATTTCGATGTACAACTCATTGGTGAGAAAGAGAAATCAGATAGAAAATGCTTTTTTCCACTATCGATGTCATGTTGAAACGTCGCTTCGATTTGATTCCCAATCTGGTTGCAACCGTTCAGCAATATGCCAAGCATGAAGCTGATACATTTGCTGCAATAACGGAAATGCGCAACAAGACTTATACTTCTCTTTAATGACAGCGAAAAGGCGGACTTTGACAAAAATGTTTTTCTAAAGTGCGCACTCAATTCTTTGCAGTGGCGGAGAACTATCCCGAACTAAAAGCTTCTGAAAATTTCCTGCAATTGCAGCGTTCGCTCAATGAAACGGAAGAACAGTTGGCTGCTGCCCGCCGCACTTACAATGCTTCTGTAACCGATTACAATAATGCCGTCCAGACTTTCCCTACAAATCTGTTGGCTGGTATGTTTGGCTTTACAAGAAAAGCGGTACTGACAATTCCGGAAGCAGAACGTGCAACTCGGATGTAAAGAACTTATTCAATTCATAAAATAGCCGGCAATGGATTATGTAGATTTTGACTCTCTGGCGCAGAAGCTGGCCCCCATTGCAAGTTCTGGAAAATAAACGTAAGGAACTCCTGAGGAAAGGACGTTCAGAGGGTTTGATTTATGCTGCTATTTTTCTGGTAGTAGGAGTGATTGCTTTGCTAATACTTAAATTGGAAGGGATCTTTGGTCCGATAGTTATTGTTGTTATTTCTGTCATCATTTTTATTACTTGTATCAATAATAAGTCGAAAATATTTTCCTCTTTTTATAAAGAAGAAGTGGTAGATGAAATAATCCATGCCTTTTGTCCGAATGCAACCTATTCTCCGAATAATGGAGTGAGTGAGGATCTTTTAGAAATAGCGGACTGTTTACTTCTCCCGACCGTTATCATGCCGAAGATCTGATAGAAGGATGTCTGGGTAAAACCAGCTTTATCTGTTCCGAGGTACATGCTGAAGAACGCAGAGCCTCGTTCTACCAAGAATGGAGTGCAGTATTATTGGGAAGATATTTTCAAGGATTTCTTTTCATTGCTGACTTTCATAAAGAATTTCAGGGAGAAACGACCGTTTGCGGGACAGCTTTTTCAAAAATTAAGATGGGAGCTTCAAGAGTGAAAATGGAAAATCCCGATTTTGAAAAAAAGTCTTTGATGTCTTTCCACGAACCAGATTGAAGCCCGCTATCTGATTACCCTTCCATGATGGAAAAGAATGTTGAAGTTGGACAGCAATTTTAAGAAAGGAATTACCATCAGTTTCCAGGAATTCTACGATTCTGGTCGCCATTCCGGATTCAAAGAATGGATAGAGAAAGACGTTTCGGATACAGCCACTCCCATTAACGCCGCCCTTGTAGAAAACTACTACAATCAGATAAAATCTATTTCCGAAATGACCCATATACCAATGCCCGAAGATTGGTTTGCAACCCTTCTACGAATGCCCGACGTACTAACCAAGGCCGATGTACAAGAACTTTCGGAAGAAGAATGGGAGGTAGTCCGCCAGGTAGTGGAAGAGGCTATCAACCATTTGGTAGATTTCCGCAAACAGGAAGGAACCGCCTTGGAAAAGAAATTCAACGAAAAGATTGACAACATCGAGCGTTTGTTAAAGTCCATCGAACCCTACGAAACAGAGCGTGTAGCCAAGATACGTGAACGCATTACAGATGCTTTGGAAAAGACCATCAGTGTGGATTATGATAAAAACCGCCTGGAGCAAGAATTGATTTATTAT
>VOFH01003622.1_pt1 | contig 23800 bp, 33 predicted proteins | sample 5384091 | NCBI WGS metagenome assembly VOFH01 (sample SAMN12384727, study PRJNA508395) | human gut metagenome | isolation source: healthy gut G | host: Homo sapiens
ATCGTTAGGCGTGGCACCGTTATAGTAGCACATCACCACAGCCATGGGAGCTTCCATGTTGGGCAGCAGGGCCATCTGCAACTGGGTGGTGAAGACCACGCCGAATATGGCGATCATGATGACTGCCAGCAAGGTTGTGACCTTGTGCTGGATACAAAATTTTGCCGTATTCATGGGCGGTTATGCCTCCCGGCTGGGGCCGGTGTATTGGCGTCCGGCATCTCCTCGCCAGCAGCGTCCGAGCTTTCCGAATCATTTCCAGGACTGACGATCCGGACTGGGTCGCCGTCAGAGAGATATGCCTGTCCAACTGTCACCAGCTGTTGGCCTTCAGAGAGCCCGGAGAGCACCTCTGTCACGCCGTTTCCAGTGAGACCGGTGGTGATCTCCACATACCGGGCGGCATCGCCCTCCACCACAAATACATACTGGGTATCCGCACTGGTGAGAATGGCCTCAGAGGGGACCACCACCGCGTTTTCAGAGACATCTGTGTGGAAGGTCACATCGGCAAACATGCCCGAGCAAACCGCTTACCTCGGCGGGCACGGCGAGTGTGACGGTATACAGCTTAGTCTGTAGATTGGCCGTCCGCTCAACAGAACGGATGACGGCGGTAAAGGCCGCCCCGGCGGCGCTGACCGACACATCCGCCTCATCGCCAATAGCAAGCTTGGGAACCAACGCCTCGGAGACGGAGACCGTGACTTTCATCTGGTCTCCCCCATTGATGACCGCGAGAGGCGCACTGTTGGAGATCATGCTTCCCTCCACGGCATTCATCGTGGCCAAGGTCCCAGAGATGGGGGCAATGACGTTGCCGGAGGCATCCACGTTCTCCAAAGCGGTGTCCAGCTGGTCCAGACCGCTCTTGGCGTTCTGGATGCCGGCCTCCAGCTGGGCAAGCGTTGAATTCCGGCTGGCCACGGCCGTTTGATAGTTGACTTCCGCCTGGTCTACCTCCAGCTGGGAGGCGGCGCCAATCTCAAAGAGCGCCTGGGTGTTGGTCACATTGTCCTGGGCCAGCTGCACCTGCTTATCCAGAATGGACTTTTGGTCCTGGTAGCTCTGCACGGCAGAATTGTAGCTGATGCGGGCCGCATTGTAGCTGGCAAGGGAGCTGCCGAGCTCCAGAGTGCAAAGAACGTCTCCGGCCTTCACCAGATCGCCGGCCTGGAAATACACAGCGGTACACTTGGCGGCGCTGGCGATCAGAATGGTGGAGGAATTTTCGGCGCTGACCTGGCCGGAGACCGTGTTTTCCGCCGAGATGGTGCCGGCGCTGACTGACTCCACCTGGACGGCAACGCCTGCCGTCTCCTGCGGCTGGGCCTCCTCGCCGCCGCAGGCAGTCAGGGTCAAAGCGGCCGTGGCCGCTAGCAAAAGGGCTTTCATGCGCTGATGTCTCATAATGGGCAACTCCTGTCAGTTTAAAATGCCGTGCTGCACGGCCCAGCAGTAGGTGTTGTAGGCGGAGAAGAGATCAATTGCGGCGCTTTGCACCGCCTCCTCCGCGTCGGAGAGATCGTCCGCTGCATCCAGCAGGGCATTGTGGGAGATGGTGCCCTGTTGGTACTGAAGCTCCGAAGATGCATAGCTGAGCTTTGGGTCTCCAAAAGAGACCTTGCTGGCCGCCCAGATCTGCCGGTAGTCGTTTACCTGGTCATACAGGGCCGGGAAGCGCCGCTCATAGTCCTGGACGGTGTTGTTGTAGGTGTACTGGGCCGCCTGCCAGGTGTGCTTGGCCTGGCGGGAGGTCAGGCTGTCGCCGCCGCCGTAGTTGTCCTCAAAGCTCTCCCGCTCATCTGAGAGTGTGTTGGAGGCAGCCAGGAGCTCATAGCTCTGTTCTTTGGCGGCTTGCAGGTCCGCCTCTACGTCCATGGAGGCGATCTGCTTTTCGGTCACAGCCGGCACCGCGCCCATTTGGATGGCGCCGGTCATATCTGCGCCCAGCAGCATTTCTAACTGGTTTTTATAAGTACGGATATTCATCTGCAGTGTTGCAAGGCCGCTGGCGAGGCTGGCCTGGCCGGCCTTGGTCTGAGAGAGCTGCAGGGAGGAAATCTGGCCCAGCTGATACCGCAGCTCCATCTCCTCCACTGTGCGATTCATAGCGGCTAACTGCCGCTGGAGGGATGCCTCCTGCAATTCCATGGCGGCCAGAGCCACATAGGTGGTCTCGCCGGCCATAATGATCTGATCCTGAAGATTTTTCAGCTGGCGCATGCTGCTGGTATTGTCCTCCTGCATGTCGCCGTCCTTGATGGCGTCAAACTGCTCACGGACGGCCTCATAGGCCTGATCCATCTGCTCATAGGCCAGCGTGCCGCTCTGACCCATCAGGACCATATACCATTGCCCCTTGGCAATCTGATTGAGCTGTTTGCGCAGGTCCTCCTGCAGGTCGGCGTAGTCAATGCTCTCCAGCATATCCACGCTCTCCTGCAAGGACAATACCTGGAGGTTGCTCTCCCGCATCCGCCGCTCCACGTTTTCAAAGGTGACGCTGCCCACCGCGTCCGGGACATAGCCGGTGTCGATCAGATCCCCGGTCTCGGGTCTGTGGCAGGAGCCGGATCCGGACCTGCGGGGGAACTAGTCTCTGACTCTTCGGCACCTTCGATCTCTCCGTCCTCCGGAGATTCTGAGGCGGCTTCGCCGTCCAAGGTTTCCCCTGCGGTTTCCGTTGGATCGTCGGAACCGGCCTCCTCTGCCAGAGCTGACACGGCACATAAGGATACAACCAATAGCAGCGCCAGCATCAAGGCAATCCATTTTTTTATGCATATGTAACCTCCTTGGTGGAATGTTCAGATACCAAAGACAGGCTGCCGTGCTGAAGAATCTCCAGGCGCAGCTGTAATCCCCGGCGGTGGCGGTCCACCTCGTCCGGAGCGGCTAGCGTGTCCCTTCACAGCGGCGGCCAGAGCCAGAAGCGACAGAAAGAATACCTGCTGGACATAGTCCGGCTCCTGGCTGCGAAGGGCAGAGGGGTCCAACGTCTCCCAAGCACTCTCCAAAAAGCAATGGTGATCCGGAGGGTCTGAGAGCATAAGCTGCAAAAACAGGCCGGAGTTCAGCCGCAGAATCCGCAAACATCGCTCGAAGAGCGGATCGGCAGCGGGGCCATGCTGAACAAAGCGGTCATAACAGAGGGGGAATGGTACGGAACAGGTCTCCGCCGCTTTGGATGGACAGCTTTCGAATTCCTCCTCAAAGTGATCCCGAATGAGGCCCATGAGGTCGGAGAACAGGTCCCACTTATCCAGAAAGTACTGGTAAAAAGCTACCCCGGGGAACTCTGGCTCTCGGACAATCTGGTTGATAGACGCCTCTCTGCAAAACTGGCGGTGGTGAATTCCTCCCAAGCCGCCTGCAGAAAACGATTCCGCTTTTTCCTCCGGCAGGCGGAGGAAGGTGTCTGTGCACATATGTGTTCACCCCTTCCTGAGATGACATGATGTCACTTTGTGACAAACTGTCATCATTATATACACAGAGGGTCACAGTGTCAATTGTTTTTTCCGGCGCAAATGTGAAACTAAAAAAGGCAGGATGCCGAAAGCATCCTGCCTTTTGGATAAATGGGAAGCCCCTGGCCTCAGATATCAGGACAAAAGCTGGCCTGTCAAGCAGCATACCCCAAAAGCTGCCAAAAGGGGACCGGCCCTGCCGCCGGTAGAGGCAAAGTCTTCGGTTGAGTCAGCAGCTTTTCTGCCAGAAAAAACAAGGCCCAGCAAAATTCTGGAAAGCTGCTTGGATCTGTTCTTATGAACAACCTGTCATCCACCGCTATGCATTTTTAAAGGGAGCCCAGAATCAACCGCTCCAAAGCATCCGCGGTATCCGACAGAAAATCGGCCCCGGCGTCAATCAGGGACTGCCGGGAGCGGAATCCCCAGGTGACGCCGCAGGCGACAAGACCGGCATTGTGACCGGTCTGGATGTCCACACTGCTGTCCCCCACGAAGAGGGCTGTCGTTGGATCAGCATGCAACGCTTCTAGGATGGCGCAGACAACGGCGGGGTCCGGCTTTGACCGGAACTCCGTCCAGCTTGCCCCGGACCAGGGAAAAAGCGGCCGGGAAGTAGTGCTCGATCAGTTGGCGGCTGAAATCATCCGCCTTGTTGGAACACACCGCGAGACAGATTCCGGCATCGCACAGGCGGCTCAGCAGAGCAGGGATACCGGAGTAGGGGCGGGTGTGGTCCATGCTGTGGGCACCATAGTAGGCAGAGAATTGAGCCAGTGTGCCGTCCACGTGCGCCTCGTCCCGGTACGCCTCTGGCGAGAACTGTGTCACCAGGTTCCGAATACCGTGGCCCACCATGGCGCGGAACTCCTCCACGGAGTACACGGGCCAGCCATTTTCCCGGCAGACGTGGTTGCCTGCGGCGGCCAGATCTTCAATGGTGTCCAACAGGGTTCCGTCCAGATCAAAGAGTACAGTTTGATACATAAGCACCTCGCGGATTTTGGAATACCCGCATTGTAACAGATTGTAGCGCTCACCGCAACCAGTAAAAGGAGCAAGAGCCGGATGGCTCAATGCTTTATAGGGCACAGGACACCGGTCCCGCCGCCGTCAGCAGGACAGAGGCTGCGAAGCCCGCGGCCCTGGCTAGCGCCGCGGCCTCGTCATAGCCATGGAGCAGCGTGGAGGCAGCATGGGCATCAGCAGAGAGAAGAATCTGCCCGCCCATTTCGCGCCACTCCCGCAGGAGGAAGAGCGCCGGGTAGGGGGTCTTTCGATACCCCCGGGCCATGCCGCCGGTGTTGATCTCCAGAAGTGTCGCGTGGGGGTCCGCCGTGTGGAGGGCCTCCAGCGCCGCATGCCGGTAGCGGAGGGCGTCTTCGTCAAAAGCGGCTCCCAGCGTTGAGCTTGGTGATAAGGTCTAGATGGCCCAAAACGGTGGGCCGCAGGGCTGCCACCCGGGCTACCTCCCGGAAATACCCTTCGGTGACGGCCAGAGCGTCCCCGCCGAAGAGTTCATCCCGACAGGCGGCGAAGTGCTCCTCGCCCCAGTCGGCGGCGTAGTAGCGCCCCGGCCGTCGGTGAGGTAGTGAACGCTGCCGATCCAGTAGTCAAAGCCTGAGGAAGAGACGTCAGACTGGCTGTCCCATTCAGGCCCAGAAGAACCTCCATCCGCCCGGCGTAGGTTTCCGCAGGCGGAGCACTGTATCCCGATATGCTGTCATGTCGGCGGGCAGGACCGCGCCCTCGTCGTCGGGGATGGGGTGTGACTGTGGCAGGAGAGGCCAAAATACCGGATGCCCTGGGCAAAGGCCGCGGCGGCCATGGCCTCCGGCGTGTCTCGGCCGTCGCAGAGGGTGGCGTGGTTATGGACGGAGCAGAGTTTCGGCGTCATTGCATACGCTCCTGCTTGACTTTGTGATCCACCACATGACGCTTTTCCAGCTCGGCCGTGATATCCTGTACCGAGATGCCCATCTGCACCATCAGAACCATCACGTGATAGGTGAGATCCGCAATCTCATAGATAGTCTCCTCCCGGTCCTCCTTGCGGCTGGCGATGATGACCTCCGTGCACTCCTCGCCCACCTTTTTGAGAATTTTGTCCAAACCCTTTTCAAAGAGATACGTGGTGTAGCTTCCTTCCTTGGGGCTGGTTTTGCGGCCCTCGATCAGGTGGTACAGTCCCTCATAGCTGAACTGCTTGAGCTCGTCGGAGAGGTAGGGGATTGAAAAAGCAGCTCTCCGCGCCGGTATGACAGGCGGGGCCCTCCTTAACGACTTCGACTACCAGCGCGTCGCCGTCGCAGTCCGCCGTGATGGACACCACGTGCTGGACATTGCCGCTGGTCTCGCCCTTGCGCCAAAGTTCCTGGCGGCTGCGGCTCCAAAAAGCAGGTGCGGCGCTCGTCGATGGTGATGGCTAGGCTCTCAGCGTTCATATAGGCCAGGGTCAGGACCTCCCCTTGGTATCGTGGTCCTGGACGATGGCGGGGATGAGGCCGTGTTCGTCAAATTTCAGTTCCATAAACATACTCCTTTGGATGTCGGCTAACATTGATTCGGCACCGTGCAGATTTCCCTCTGTGCCGGTTGTTGAAGAAGCTCCTTTGGCAGGGGTGGATGGCAGATTCTTTCCTTTCAATGGGGAAATTGGCGAATTTCCTGCTCTGCAGCTTTTTCCAAGATGCCCCTATATTCATAAGGGCCGCAGACGCTGGATAAAGCGTTTACCAGGCACGATCATCAAATCCCTTTGATAAGCGGCTCATGGAGTCGTTACCGCCGCTCTTCTCAAAGGCCTCGGCCGTATATCAGCGCCTGTGTTACCGCCAGTTTCAAGGGAAGAGTGTCAAATCCCCAATAGGGCCCTTCGGGTTGGGGAGGAGGGCTTTGCTTTTTTCGGGGATCAAGCAATCCCACATCCCCTTTTAAATCCGCATCTCCACGCCTTTTTACACAGATACCGCTTCAATTCCTGAATCTCTACCTGGCGGGTGTGGAAGATAGAGCCGCCAGCCCCGCGTCGATACCGGGATGGTGAAGAGCTCCGCAAAGTCCTCCATCCCCCTGCGCCGCCGCTGGCCACGATGGGCACGGACACCAAAGCGGACAGAGCGTCCAGCATCTCAGATCGAATCCGCGTCGGACGCCGTCAGTGTCAATGGAGTTGAGCACAATCCCCCGGCACCGCTTTCCACGCCCCGGACCGCCAACTCCATGGCATCGATGCCGGTATTTTTCCCGGCCGCCCTTGGCGAAGAGGCAAAAGCGTCCGTCCACCCGCTTGACGTCCATGGAGAGGACGACGCACTGGTCGCCGTATTTCTTGGCCGCCGTGCCGATAAGAGAGGGATCGGCAATGGCGCCGGAGTTGACGGAGACCTTGTCGGCGCCGCACTTGAGCACCCGGTCAAAGTCCGCCGTGGTGCGGATACCGCCGCCCACCGTCAGAGGAATGAAGACCTCGGATGCCACGCGGCGGAGGATGTCCGTGAAGAGGTTCCGGCCCTCAGCGGAGGCGGTGATGTCGTAGAACACCAGCTCGTCAGCCCCGGAATCGTTGTAGAACCGAGCCATCTCCACCGGGTCTGCCAGGTCCCGGAGCCCCTCAAAGTTGACGCCCTTCACCACCCGGCCGTCCCGGACGTCGAGACATGGGACAATGCGCTTGGCTAACACACGCCCACCTCCTCCAGAACAGCTTTCAGATCCAGTCGCCCGGTGTACAGGGCTTTCCCCAGAATCGCGGCGTGCGTACCGATACGCTGAAGCTCCCGCAGTTCATCCAAAGAGCTGATGCCGCCAGAGGCAGTCACCCGCAGACCGGCAATGCCCGCCAGCTCCCGGTAGACAGAGAGGGTCGTGCCCTGCTCTGCCCCGTCCCGGCTGATATCGGTGTAAATAATCGACCCGACACCGGCATCATACAACCGCCTGCAAAAGTCCACGCCTTTTTCCGGGAGAGTTCCTTCCAGCCATTGATCGCCACATATCCGTCCCGGGCGTCCACACCCACGGCAATTTTTTCGCCGTACTTTTCCGCCATCCGAGCAGTGAAGGCAAATTCCTTGACGGCCACGGTGCCTAGGATACAGCGGCTCACCCCAGGTCCAGATACTCCCGAATCCGGTCCTCGGTGCGAATGCCGCCGCCCACTTCGATGAAAAGGCCGCCCTGGCGGGCAATGGCGGCGATCTCTCAAAGTTTGCCAGAGTACCGTCTCGGGCACCGTCCAGGTCCACCACGTGAAGGCAGCCGGCATCAAGGAACTCCCGGGCAACGGCGCAGGGGTCCTGACCATAAACGGTCATCTGGTCATAATCACCTTGGTACAAACGGACGACCTGGCCGCCGGAGAGGTCAATGGCGGGAAAAATCTGCATGGCTTTGCTCCTTTTATCATAGAATCCCGGCCGTTTTACGCCGTGGAAGGCAGCGACCGGTCAGATGTATCAAGCGGGGGCTGCCGGAAGCCGAATTCTGCCGGAAACATACCATCCTGTCGGCAGGCTTCAAAGGATTTGGAATCGTGCATGCAGCTTCCAGGCAATCTGTGTCTTTCAGAGATGTTCCTTGCAGGTGAGGGCCTGTGCCTCCAGCCGATAGACGCACACACTGTTCAGCGCAGCGTCGGGAAACTCCCAGTTTTCGCTGCCGGCGGCGTGAGCCATGACGAGGAGAGGGCCCTGCGCTTTTCCTCCGCGTCCTCCACAAAGGAGACGGGCCCTCAGCGATGATGCTGCGGAAGGCGGCGCTGTGGCCGCAGGCCCGGTCCGCCCGGTGTAGCTGATAGCCCTCCTCCATCTGCATACAGGCCCAGCCAGTGTCCCGGATGAGGTCGATCTTCCGGCCCTCCCGGGCGCCGTGGAAGTAGAAGACAGTCCGCCCGTCCTCCACGGCGTAGCCGAAGTTCACCGGCACCACATAGGGCTTTCCCTGGTCGGAAAAAGCCTAGATGACAATAGGGGCAGGCGGCAATGATGCTGAGGATTTTTCAGGGTCCTTGATCTCCCGATCCTGCCTTCGCATAGGTCTCATAAAAATGTCTCCTTCCATTGGGGTGGGCATCAGAGCTCTGAAAATGCCTTTAAAAGCCGCAGGCCCGCGTCACCGGATTTCTCCGGATGGAACTGTGTGCCGTAGACGTGGCCGCTCCGCACAACGCCTGTGACCGACGCAGCTCCGTATTGGGAAACGGCCAGGGTGTTCCCGGTGCAGCCGGTGGCGTAAAAGCTATGGACATAGTAGACGTATTCTCCGTCCCGGAAATAGCGGAAGATGGGGTCCTGGCGTAAAATCTCCAGGCTGTTCCAACCCATGTGGGGACTTTCAGGGTCGGGTCTCCCAGGCCCTGCCGCAGGTCCGTTACCTGCCCCGGGATGAGTCCCAGTCCGACATGCTCTCCGTATTCAAAGCTCTTATCAAAAAGCAACTGCATCCCAAGGCAAATGCCCAGCAGAGGCTTTCGCTCCGCCTCCGCCCGGAGAACCGGAACCAGACCGGTGGCGTCAAGTTTTTGCTTTGGCATCCCCAAAAGGCGCCCCGCCAGGGAGAATCATCCGATCAGCAGCCCGGACCCGCTCCGGGTCCCGGTGATTTCCGTCTGCTGGCCCAAGGCGCGGAGGCTAGAGGAGAGGGAAAAGAGATTTCCCACACCGTAATCCACAATGGCGATCATAGATGGCCTCCTCACAGGGTTCCCTTGGTACTGGGGATGTCATGGAGATGCTTTTGATCCATGGCCACCGCCCCCTTTTAAGGCTCGGCCCATGCCCTTGAAAATGGCCTCCAAAATATGATGGGTGTTTCCCCCGGCGATTTGCCGGATATGGATCGCCCCGGGGCAGTTTCGGACAAAGGCCAGCCAAAAATTCCTCGGCAAGCTCTGTGTCAAAATCTCCTCCTACCTTCTGGGCGGGAAAATCCACCGACCAGCCAAGGTAGTCCCGCCCGGAGAGATCACAGGCGCACAGAACCAGCGTCTCGTCCATGGGCAGCAGGGACTGACCGTAACGGGTGATGCCCCGCTTGTCTCCCAGGGCCTGGGTGAAGGCTTGACCCAGACAGATGCCGATGTCCTCCACAGAGTGGTGGAAGTCCACCTGCGTGTCTCCCTCACAGCGTACCGCCAGGTCAAAATCCCCATGGCGGGCAAAAGAGCTCCAACATGTGGTCCAGAAAGCCCACGCCGGTGGAAACTTCCGCCTTGCCGAGGTCGTCAGGGTCAGGGCTAAGGTGATCGATGTCTCGCGGGTGTTCCGCTGAATCCTTGCGCTGCGCATAGCAGTCCCTCCTTTTGTCACATGTCCAGCAGCCGGGCGATCTCATCCACCAGCGCCGCCATCTGCTCCGCAGAGCCGATGGTGACACGGATATAATCCCGGATACGGGGCTGATCGGCCCACCAGCGGACCAGAATACCGTTCTCCTTCAACGTCCGGTACAGCGTCTCGCCGGACATCCGGTCACTTTTGGCCAGGATGAAATTGGCGCTGGAGGGCAACACAGTAAAGCCCAGCGCCTCCAGCTCCCGGGTGGTCCAGGCACGATTTTTCTCAATGGCGGCGATAGAATCGCGGAAATAATCCTCGTCCTCCATGGCAGCGGCCCGGCGATGAGAGAGGCGGTTGACGTTGTAGGGGTTGAAGCTGTACTTTACCCGGTTCAACGCGGAGATCAGCTCCGGTGAACCCAGGGCGAAGCCCACCCGCCCGCCCGCCAGGGACCGGCTCTTAGACATGGTCTGAGTTACCAGAAGGTTCTCGTAGCGGAGAATCATGGGCACGCAGCTCTCGGCACCGAAGTCCACATACGCCTCGTCCACGATCACCACCCGGTCCGGGTTGGACTCCACCAGACGCTGGATGTCCGTCCGAGGCAGGGCAATACCAGTGGGGGCGTTAGGGTTGGCGATGACCACGGTGCCGGGGAAGTTCAGATAGTCCTCCACACGCAGAGTGAAGTCCTCCCGCAGGGGGACGACGGTGGCCTCCAGGCCGAAGAGAGCCGACTGCGCCTTGTAAAAGCCGTAGGTGATGTCGGCGTAGGCCACGCCCCGGCCCTGGCCGCAGAAGGCTCGAAAGGCAAAGGCCAGAACTTCGTCAGACCCATTGGCAGCCAGGACGTTCTCCGCCGCAGCCCATAGCGGGCGGCGATGGCGTCCGTCAGAACGCCGCAGGTGGGGTCGGAGTAGAGGTTCAGCTTCAAAACCTCCGCCCGGGAGAGAGCCTTGACCACTCTGGGAGAGGGGGGGAAGGGACTTTCGTTGGTGTTGAGCTTGATATACTGAGCGTCCGTGGGCTGCTCGCCGGGAGTGTAGGGGGCGAGGCAAGCCGCCTCAGTTGAGAGAAAGCGGCTCATGGATCACATCTCCTTTGTTTCGGATTCACAGCGGATCAGGACGGAGCGGGCATGGCCCTCCAGCCCCTCCCGCTGGGCAAACTCCGCGATGCGGGGGGCGGCCTCCGCCAGAACGTCTTGGGAATAGTATAGAAAACTGGAGCGCTTGATAAAGTCATCCACGCCCAGGGGACTGGAAAAACGGGCCGTGCCGGAGGTGGGCAGCGTATGGTTGGGGCCGGCGAAGTAGTCGCCCAGCGCCTCCGGCGCGCTGCGGCCTAAGAAGATGCTGCCGGCGTTCCGGATTCGGGGCAGCAGAGCGAAGGGGTCCTCCACGCACAGCTCCAGGTGCTCCGGAGCGATCCGGTTGGCGGCGTCCACCGCCGCGTCCAGGCTGCGGGTGAGGAGAATCTTTCCGTTTTCCTCCACGGACCGCCGCGCAATCTCCCGCCGAGGCAGACGCTCCAGCTGGACCTCCACCTCCCGCTGCACCGCCTGGGCGAGGGGAGACTGTCCGTTACCAGCACGGCGGAGGAAAACACGTCATGCTCCGCCTGGCTGAGCAGGTCCGCCGCCACAAAGTCCGGGCGGCAGCCGCCGTCCGCCAGCACCAGGATTTCGCTGGGGCCAGCGACCATGTCAATGGCCACCCGACCGAAGACCTTCCGCTTGGCTGTAGCCACATAGATCCCGCCGGGGCCCACAATTTTATCCACCCGGGGCACGCTTTCGGTGCCGTAGGCCAGGGCCGCCACCGCCTGTGCGCCGCCCAGCGAAGATTCGGTCCGCGCCGGCGATACGTGCCGCCGCCAGAGCCGCTGGGCTGATGCTGCCGTCCCGCTCCGGCGGTGTGACCAGCACAATCTCCTCCACGCCGGCGATCTTGGCCGGAATGACATTCATCAAAATGGTGGAGGGGAAAGCCGTGGGACTGCTGGGCACACATACACCCACCTTTTCAATGGGCGTGTAGCGCTGGCCCATGATGATGCCGGGGCGGTCGGTCAGGCAGAAATCCCGGTGGACCTGCTGGGCATGGAAGCGGCGGATGTTCTCCGCCGCCAGCTCCAGCGTGGCGCGGAAGTCCGCGTCCAGGGCGGCCCAGGCGGCGTCCAACTCCGCTCCGCTCACCTGCAAGCTCCCCAGCTCCGCGCCGTCCAGCTCCCGGGTGTAGCGGCGTAGGGCACCATCGCCATGGAGCCGCACATCTTCCAGGATGGCGTCCACCGCAGCGTCCACTTCCGCCTCGGCACGGATGTCCCGATTTAAAATCTCCTCCGGGGCGAGAGTTTCCAACTCGTAGATTCGCATCATGGCTCCATCACCTCCGCCAGTTTCTGTACCAGGGTGTCGATCTCCCGGCGCCGGAACTGATAGCTGGCCCGGTTGGCGATTAGCCGGGCGGAGATGGGCATGAACTCTGTGAGCACCTTGAGATGATTTTCCGCAGGGTGGTGCCCGTCTCTACAATATCCACGATCACATCGGAGAGGCCCAGCAGGGGAGCAAGCTCGATGGAACCGTTCAGTTTGATGATGTCAATGTCCCGGCCCTGGGCGGCGTAGTAGGCTTTGGCAATATTTACGAACTTGGTGGCTACCCGCAGCGTGCGGCTTGGGTCGTCCACGAAGTCCTGGGGGCCCGCCACGCACATGCGGCACCGGCCTAGACCGGTGTCCAGCAGTTCATAGATGTCTGCGCCGGACTCCGCCAGGATGTCCTTGCCGACAATACCCACATCCGCTGCGCCATGCTCCACATAGATGGCCACGTCGCTGGGTTTGACCAGGAAGTAGCGGATGCCGGCCGCGGGGTTTTCCACCACCAGCTTGCGGCTCTCCTGGTAGTTCTCCGGGCAGCCATAGCCCACACCCGCCAGCAGGCTGTAAACCCGATCCCCAGACGGCCCTTGGGCAGCGCCACACTCAGCATGGCGGGACGCTCTGCCGCATCGTCCAGGCGGTTCAGCTCGTCAAGGTACAGGGCGAAGCCGACGGCCCGGGCACCGGGACGGAACCGGGCGGCCAGGGGGTCATACCGCCCACCCTTGAGCACCGCCCGGGGCGCTCCCGCGAGGTACCCCTGCAATACCAGGCCGTTGTAATATTCCATGTCGTTGACCAGAGACAGGTCCAGCCGCAGGTGTTCCGTCTGGCCCTGAGACGCGAGGGCGGCGCACAGCCTCCGCAGCTCCTCAGTGCCGCTCCCATGGCGGCGTTGAGGGCCAGAGGCTCCGCCTCCTCCAAAACCTGCTCCCAGGAACCGGACAGGGCACTAAGACGGCACAGAGCTTCGGCCCCCTGCCTGGAGAGACCCGCCTCCGCCGCCTGTTTTTGAAGCTCATGCTTATTTTTCTCCCGGATGCAGGTCAAAAGCCCGGGACAGGCGGACTCCGGCGCGCCTACGGCATCCAGAAGACCGGCCACAAATCCCATGTGGCCCGCCTCCAGGGCGAAGGCCCGCCCGGACAGGGCCAGGCTCTGCAGGGCCAAAGAAACCGCTTGGGCCGTGACGCCGTCATCCACCGCGCCGATACACTCCAGACCGATTTGGCGGATCTCCTGGAAGGTGTGGCTTTCCTGGCTGGGGCGGTATACATTTTCCGAGTAATAGTAGCGGCCACAGCCCTGCGGCTCCACCTGGGCGTTTTTGGCGATGGAGAGGGTGACATCCGGCTTGAGGGCCAACAGGCGGCCGTCCAGATCTGTAAAGGTGATGACCTGCTCACTAGGCAGGAAACTGCGGTTTTTCTGGTAGAGGCCGTACTCCTCAAAGCGGCTCATATGGTACTGCCGGAACCCCGAGCGTTCATACAGCATCCGCAGCTGCAGCGTTAGACGCTCCTGCGGCTTCAAGATATTCCAATCCAATTCCATGGGCGATTCCTCCCGACACCATTGATGAAGCCTATTGTACTTTCTTTTATTAGCAAAGTAAAGTGGTAATTCGGTAATAAATAAAATTCTGCTCTTTGCACAAAGTCTCCGGAGATGCAAAGACCGGATACAGGAATTTTACACCCTGCATCCGGTTTTTGCAATCACGTTTCCGCCTCGCGGCGGGAGGGTGGAAGGGGAACGCCCCGTGCGTCCAGATACTGAATGAGCCGGGCCACGCACACTTCGTCGCTCTCTCGCTCCGCGATGATGCGGGCGATTTCCCGCAGGGGCTTGCTGAAGGGCTGGGGATGTGCGGCAGGAACTTTCATCATAGATACCTCCATATATGGATATTCTAACACGGAGCGCTTTCTATAATCAAGATAGAATATCTATATATGGAGACTTCCATGAACCGAAGCACGCCAAAAAAACGGAATATCGGGAGAAAGGTCGCCCACTATCGGGAGGCCCGGGGCCTGACCCAGAAGGAACTGGCCGCGCGGCTACAGACGGCGGGCTGCGACATGACCTCCGAAATGATCTGGAAGGCGGAAAATGGCCGCAGGTGCCTGTCCATCTTCGAGATCGACAAGCTGGCGGAGGTATTGCACGTGGACTATAACGCCCTGTTCGCCCAGGACGAGCCGCCGCTGGACATTTGAACGAAGCTATGGTAGGATGATACCAAAGGAGGAGAGATCACATGGTAACACGCTCTGATCACTGTCCCCGCAGGGCCGCCCGGATCCAGGGCGGAGAGGGATTGTCCACATCAAGGACCTGACCGACCGGGAGGGGCTGTACGGCCACGGGAAGATGTTCTCCCATATCGTGGTAAACCCGGGCTGCTCCATCGGCTATCATGACCACCAGCACGAGACAGAGTTCTACTATATCCTCCGGGGCGAGGCGGTGTTCAATGACGATGGAACGGAGGTACCGGTCCATCCCGGCGACATCTGCGCCACCGGGTTCGGCCAGCACCACGCCCTGGAAAACCGGGGCAAGGAGCCGGTGGAACTGATCGCCCTGATTGTGACGGGTAAAAAAGAGCGGCTCAGCCGCTCTTTTTTTTGTTGTCCTGCGGGGCCTGGAAACCCAGCGGTTTCGTGCAAGCCACATGACGGCTGCACCGTTTTTGAAGCGGATGAAAGTTTTTCCGCCAGTGCGTCGTATTCCTTATGAGCGCGCTCCAAAGGAGTTGATAGAATGGACTATAAACAGCAGGCGGAACGGCTGACCAACACCTATGCCGACGCGATTCTCCGCCTGAGCTATGCCTATTTGAAAAATACCCAGGACGCCCAGGATGTGTGCCAGACGGTATTCGTCCGGCTGCTGACGGAACCCAGGGAATTTGAGAGCGGGGGAGCACGAGCGGGCCTACATCCTGCGGATGGCGGCCAACGCCTGCAAAGACTTGCTGAAAAGCCCTTGGCGGCGGCGCACCTGCGACCTGGAAGCCTGTGCCCAGGTTCCAGCCCCGGAGACGTCCGACGGGTCGGTGCTCGCGGCGGTGAATCAGCTGCCGGCCCACTACCGCTCAGTGATCTACCTCTTTTACTATGAGGGCTATCAGGCGTCTGAGATCGGGGAGATCTTGGGGGTGCCCACGGCCACCATCCACACACGGCTTGCCCGGGGACGGGCGAGGCTGAGAGAACTTTTGGGAGGAACGGAATATGAACAGACAGTTTGAATATACCAGCGCCATGCAGGACCTGCACTTCACCCCGCAGCAAAAGGTGGAGATCGCGGCCCGGGCGGCGGAGGCGGCACAGGCCGCGCCTCGCCGGAAGCGGCGGCCCATCGGCCGGACTGCGCTGATCGCTGCATGCCTGACCGTGGTGCTGGCGGTGAGCGCCGGGGCAACCGGCGTTTTGAAGTCCGCCATCGACGTGTTCTCGCCCATCTTCGGCGGCAGCGCCGCCCAGACGGAGATCATCGACAAAATCGGCTATCCCGTGGGCGCCAGCGACACGGACAATGGTGTGACCATCACCGCCGACGCCGTGATGGGCGACCGGTACAACGCCGTTATCATCTATACCATCAGCCGGGACGACGGCACCGCCCTGTTGCCGGAGGGGGCGGAGGACGCCATGCTGCTGGTTCACGGAAATGGCACAGACCTGAGCATTCTGGGCGGCACTCATGGCGGCAGCTACTTCGTGGTGGAGGACCCCGCCGCCAGCTCCATCCAGATGGTGGAGACCCGCAGCTCGGACGTTCCTCTCAACGACTGTACCGCCACGGCGGTGTTTGAGAATCTTTATCAGTGGGACGAGGAGACCGGCGAGGCAGTCCCCATCGTGGAGGGAAAGTGGAAGCTGAAGTTTGAGATGGCCTATGAGGACAGCTCCATCACCTTGGGCAGCGGAGAGACCTTCTCCCAGGGCGGCATGACCTTTACCATTGACGCTGTCACGATTTCTCCCGTGGCCTATAAGGTGGACTACACGGTGGACAGGGAAGTGGTCTGGAGTGAGAGCGGGAGCGGACGGCAGGACCCGGAGGACGCCCGCCAGATGGAACAGTATCTGGAAAATGTAGAGATTCTGCTGACCAAGACCGACGGCACGGTAATCGACCTCTCCAATGCCGGCGGCAGCATCGGCCCGGAGGATGGGAAGACGGTGTGCTCCAAGGGCGAGGTGTTTGATGAGATTCTTCCCCTGGAGGAGTTGGCAAGCGTCAGTGTGGGTGGCGTGGAGTTCCCCATTCCCGCAGAATAAGAAAAAGAGCGGCAAAAGCCGCTCTTTTTTGTTGGTCAGGAGTGATCCCAGGGATCGCCCTCCTCATGCAGATTGAGACACAGCATAGTCCGACGCAGGTGCAGGTCCATGGCTTGTCTTGCTCCATCAGCATCCGCACCTTGAGGAATTTCATCAACAGGGCGTGATCCTGCAGGGTATACTCTGTCAGCATATCCTCGGCCCGCTGCATCCGGGCGGATTCTGTGGCTGCACAGTTGATGGCGGGAAGCAGGCGGGATAAAAACACATTGCGGGAAGCGGCAATAATGGCCTGATGGAAGGCCCGGTCTGCCTCCAATCGGCTCTGGCCAGAAAGAGCGGCCTGCTCCACCGCAGCGCCCAGGGACAAAATGTGATCAATTTCCTGGTCAGACGCCCGCCGGCAGGCCATCGCCGCCATGCCCGGCTCAAACAGCAGGCGGGCCTCCAACAGGTCCTGGAGGCGGGAACCTGCCGGGGTCAGCTGTTCAAAGTCACAGTGGTCCCCGCATGAATTTGGGAGGACACAAAAAAGTGCCCCGTCCCCGGTGAATGACCAAAATGCCCTGGGCAGCCAAAATATGAATCGCCTCCCGCAGCGTTGTGCGGCTGATGTGCAGCTTTGTTGCCAACTCATTTTCATTGGGCAGCTGCTCGCCCGGGGCCAATACGCCGTCAGCGACCATTTCGTACAGCGTATCCGCCGTTTGCTGAGAGAGATTTCGTTTTTTCACATAGATGATCTCCTTTGCTGGATCAAACAGGGATCGCGAGACACCTGCATAAAAACAGGCAGAGAGGGTAGGCAATCTGAGAGGACTCAGCAGGCGGAGAAGGGTGGCAGCTCCATCTCCGCCTGCAGGTGCAGATGATTGATCGCCCGATGCAGGTGAATGGCCATGGCCTGCTTGGCTCCGGCCGCATCCCGGGCCTTCATAAATTCCATTAAAAGGGCATGATCCTGCAAGGTGATTTCCTCCAGTACCGTCTCCATGCTGCGCAGCTGAATGGCTTCCATCACCGCACGGTTGATGATGGGCACCAGACGGATGAGAAAGTCGTTATGAGAGGCGGAGACGATGGCCTGATGAAAAGCTTGGTCATATTCAGTCCGGTCTCGTCCAGTGCGAATGGCATCCTCCACTGCGGCACCCAGAGACAGAATGTGCGCAATCTCTTCGTCGGATGCCCGCCGGCAGGCCATGGCGGCCAGATCTGGCTCAAATAGGAGGCGGGCCTCAAACAAATCCCGCAGGCGGGAGCGCACCGCTGACAGGCTGCCCAAGTCGCACCGGCCGCTGCGCTGAGCCTCCGCCGCCACAAAAGTCCCCTTGCCCCGGTGAACCACCAGAATACCCTGAGCGGCCAGGAGATGGATCGCCTCCCGCAAAGTAGCGCGGCTGATACCGAGCTGGACCGCCAACTCATTTTCATTGGGCAGCTGGTCGCCGGCCTGCCAGAGGGCGTCATCCGTAATCATCTCATACAAAGGTGTCCGCAGACTGTTGGGCAAGGCTACGCTTTTTCAAAGGCATCCGCTCCTCTTTTGATGTAGATTCCCTCATTATACGGGAGCCGCCGGCGAAAAGCAAGAGGGCTGACCGCCGCCTCCGGGACAGGCCGCGGAAGGTCGGCGTGATTTGATAGAAGGGAATGAAGGGGGCATTGACATTTTGACAGGAGAATGGCATAATGATGTCTGACAAGATTAAAGCCTGTCTGATATATTTTGAGAGGAGACGGAGACATGAACAGTGATAAAGTTACGCAAGGTGTAGACCGAGCGCCCCACCGGTCTTATTTTACGCCGCAGGCTTTACAGATGAGGAGCTGAGCAAGCCGCTGATTGGCGTGGTCTGCGCCCAAAGTGATATCATTCGGGCCACATGCACCTGAGCAAGCTGGCGGAAGCGGTAAAGGCCGGTATCTACGCCGCCGGCGGAACGCCGGTGGTGGTTCCTGCGATTGTGTGTGATGGGATTATTATGGGGCACAAGGGGATGCACTACTCCTTGGCGTCTCGGGAGCTGATTGCGGATTCGGTGGAGACCCTGGCGGCAGCCCACTGCTTTGACGGCTTGGTGCTGATTCCGAACTGTGACAAGATCGTGCCCGGCATGCTGATGGCGGCGCTGCGGCTGAACCTGCCGGCGATTGTCTGCTCTGGCGGCCCGATGCTGGCGGGATGCGTGGACGGGAAAAAGACCAGTCTTTCCCAGATGTTTGAGGCGGTGGGGGCATACAAGGCAGGTCTGATCGATGAGGCGGAGCTGCGCCGCCGGGAGCTGGCCAGCTGCCCGACCTGCGGTTCCTGCTCCGGGATGTTCACCGCCAACTCCATGAACTGCCTATGCGAAGCGCTGGGACTGGCGCTGCCGGGAAACGGAACCGTTCCCGCACCATACTCCAACCGGCTGCTGCTGGCTAAGCACACCGGGGGACAGATCATGGAACTGGTGAAGCGGGATATTCGGCCCCGCGATATTGTCACCATGGCGGCGCTGCGAAACGCCATCACCGTGGACATGGCCCTGGGGTGCTCCACCAACAGTGCCCTGCACCTGCCCGCCATTGCCCATGAGGCGGGGCTCAGGCTGGATTTGAAGCTGTTTAACGAGATCAGCGAACGGACGCCGAACCTGTGCCACTTGGCGCCAGCCGGCGAGCACTACATGGAGGAGCTGGAGGCGGCCGGCGGCGTCAGCGCCGTGATGAAGGAACTGGCGGACGCGGGGTTCCTGGATGACAACGTTCTCACAGTGACTGGCAAGACCTTGGGCGAGAATGTCGCCCACGCCGAAAACCGGGACCCGGAGATCATCCGGCCCCTGTCCAATCCCTATTCCGCCACCGGTGGTCTGGCGTTCTTGTTCGGCAATATTGCGAAAAACGGGTGTGTGGTCAAGCGCAGCGCCGTGGCGCCGGAGATGCGGGTCCACTCCTGCACGGCGCGGGTGTTCAACAGCGAAGACGAGGCGGTTGAGGCCATCTACGGCGGGAGCATCCATGCGGGGGATATTGTGGTCATCCGGTATGAGGGCCCCAAGGGCGGCCCCGGCATGCGGGAGATGCTGAACCCCACCTCCGCGCTGGCGGGCATGAAGCTGGATCGAGAGGTGGCGCTGCTGACAGACGGCCGCTTCTCCGGCGCCTCCCGGGGGGCCTCCATCGGCCATGTGTCTCCAGAGGCTGCGGCTGGCGGGGAAATCGGCCTGTTAGAGGACGGCGACGTGATTGACATCGATATGGATCGCTACACGATTGAGGCCCGGGTGACAGAGGAGGAGTTTGCCCGGCGCCGGAACTCCCAGGTGATGCCAGAGTCCTGGGTGCGGGGCGGCTGGCTGGCACGGTATCAAAAGCTGGTCTCCTCCGCCGATGAGGGTGCGATCCTGCGGGATACACTCTGACGGGAGGCACACAATGGAACTTCGGAATCTCCACTATTTCCGGGAGATCAGTGCAATTCCCAGAAAATCCTTCCACGAGGAAAAAGATTGCGGACTATCTGAGGCGTTTGCACGGACTCATGGCCTCTGGCACACACGCGATCAGCTGCATAACGTCGTGTTCAAAAAGCCCGGAAGCGCGGGACGGGAACAGGAGGCGCCGCTGATGCTGCAGGCACACACAGACATGGTGTGTGCCAAGGAGCCGTGGAGTCGGCATGATTTTCTGAGGGACCCTATTGAAATCCGGGAGAAGGACGGCTGGATGATGGCCAATGGAACGACTCTGGGGGCTGACGACGGGGCTGGAGTTGCCAATATTCTGGGGCTGCTGGATGAGCCGGCGCTCTCGCATCCGCCGCTGGAGTGTGTGTTCACGGTGCAGGAGGAAGATGGGATGGGCGGCGCCAAGGGGCTGGACATGTCGCGCTGCGAAGCAGACGAATGATTGGTCTGGACGGCATTCAGGAGGGGACCACCATCTACTCCGCCTCCGCTGTGCGGGGCTGCAAATTCCAGGCGAAGTTCTGCCAGGACGCCGCACCGGCAGAGAACACATACCGGCTGACGGTTTCCGGCTTGACCTCCGGACATGGGGCGCTGATGATTGGCGCGGAGCGGGCCAATGCCATCAAGGTAGCGGCCCGCCTGCTGCGGCAGCTCTCAAGAGCCTGCGGAATCCGGCTTTCGGAGATACGGGGCGGTGGGCTCATTCATGTGATTCCCCGGGAGTGCGCGGTGGTATTTGCCGCCACACCGGACCTGGAGGTTCTGCGGGAGGTACTATCCGGCTTGATGCGCCAAATTCACGCGGAGTACGCGGAGACCGACCCGGGAATGGAGATGGTCCTGGAACGCGCAGATGCAGGAAAGACGGCCTGGACCACAGAGGCGGACAGCCGGAGGCTGCTGGATTTTCTCTACCTGCTGCCTGTGGGCGCCCAGAAGCGGACAGCGGGAAAGTATGAGCAGGTGGAGGGCTCGTTCAATCTGTCGATCCTCCAGTTTCAAAACGGCACGCTGGACTGCGACCTGGTATGCCGTTCCAACTACCCGGTCTCCATAGAGGAGCTTTGGCAGACAGCACAGGCCTACGGGGAGCAGTTCCATGTGGATGGCAGGATGACGATGGATTACGCAGGATATCATGTCCCCACGGATTCACCCTTGATCCGCCTGTGGGATGCGGTATACCGGGAGAATACCGGGCAGGCGCTGGGGCTTACTTATATGCACTCCGCACTGGACGCAGGGACTATCTGCGAGCGGCTGGGCATTTCGGATATGATTGTGGTCATGCCCACCGTGCTGGATGTACATACCCCACAGGAGCGTATGAATGTGGATTCTTTCTGCCGCACCTATGAATATCTGAAACAGATTCTGATAAGGACCTGAAAGCCCAGGCGCTATGCGCCTGGGCTTTTTCCCATCTCCTGCTCTATGGACAGATGCGGCACAGATAGCCAAGGCGGAACATTGCGGCAGCCAGATGAAAACGCATCCGTTCCGATTGGAACGGATGCGCGTAAAAAGACATCTTACAACTGCTTGACCGTATAATAAACCGCCAGGCCAAACACGATAATTGCAAGGGCCCACATGACATAATAGGCAGCCGTGGAACTGAATAGAACAATGACCATGGCGGCAAGGGAGAGACCGCAGGCAACATATACCGGCAGGGGGTCTGCCTTTGCTGGAAGGAGCTTGTCCAGCTTTTTTCCGTGCCACCTGAACCAACAAAATCACCAGCAACGCCAGATAGATAATGGCGGCAATCTTCACATATAGTCCCACAACCACACTGGAAAGCGCCCGCCGGCAAACCCAGAGGGCGATCAGTGTTACGCCAAGAATGGTAAGGGACAGTGCACATTCCCGGTCATACAGACTCCACAAAATGCCCAACAGCATCACAACAGGGACGACAACCATCAAAAGCGTCATAAATGACATATTCCAGCGGACCAGTCCGGCTACTGCACTGATATAGAAACCAGCGCCGATCACCAGACAGCCAATCCGAAACTTCGGATTGCCCCGCCATAGAAAGGCACATACCACGCCGGCGACCAGAACCGCCGCGCCGACACCCACCAAAACCCAGAGATAGCTGTCATACCATGTGATTCGCTGAAGATCGGAATCTGCATTTACATAAAACCGGCGAATCAGAAGCAGATACAGCTCCGCAACACAGCCGGCCAGAAAAAACTTCATGGCGCCGTTCATAGGCTCGTCCCGCCTTGCGGGCTTTGTCCGTTTGTTTGGATTCTTCGACATCTATCAAAACCTCCAAGGGTTGTATTTCTCCCAAACATGCCGGGCACACATCCGACATGCTCAGATAGTATAGCAGATTTCACTTGTAATTGCAAGGGGCTGTATCGGATGTTTTTGACGTTTTTCTCCTGGAAGCGATTCTTGGTTGAGATACGGAGAGAACTGTGCTATACTATATTATTCCGGAATTGAACGACAAAAACCAGCCCAGGATGAAATCCTCTGTAAAAATTTCGACGTGTGTGGGGAAGAACCTCCTGCGTCAGTGGAATGGTTTCGGGGCTTTGTACAAAGAGGTGCGGTATGAGAGGTTTTGGAGTGCTGATGCTAGGAGGGCTGATTCTATTGACGGCTTGCAGTGCACCCGCGGTTGCTGGCGCTGCGCCGGCCAGCCGCCAGATCATCGCCATGGACACACTGATGCAGTTTACCGTTTATGGACAAGAGGCCGAGGTAACAGTGCAGACAGCCGTGGAGGAGGTGCAGCGGCTGGAGGGACGACTCTCCCGAACCGCCCCGGACAGCGAAGTGACCAATTTGAACGCCCGGGCGGGAGAACGTGTAGCGGTGAGCGAGACTTTGTATGATTTGATTGTGGCTGCAAAGCAATATGCGCTGGTTACAGGCGGGGAATTTGACATGACCGTGGCGCCTGTAGTGGAGGCGTGGGGCTTTGGCTCTGAGAGGCAGCGTGTGCCCGAACAGGCGGAGCTGCAGGAGCTGCTGCCACTGGTGGACAGCAGTACCGTGAGCGCTGAGGCCGATGAAAATGCATACTGGGTGACGCTGGGCGCGGGGCAGTCTGTGGATCTGGGAGGCATTGCCAAGGGCTATGCAACGGATTGTCTGGCCAAGCTGTTTGCAGATCAGGGCGTGAAGCAGGGATGGGCGTCTCTGGGCGGCAATGTGCTGGCCTGGGGAACACGGCCAGACGGTAAGGCATGGCAGATAGGGGTGCAGGACCCCCAATACCCAGAGCAGGAGCGGGTCGTGGGCCTGGTGGGTTTGCAGGATGCCTTTGCAGTGACCTCTGGCAGCTACCAGCGGTATTTTGAAGAGGACGGAGTCACATACCACCATATCCTTGATCCGGACACTGGATATCCAGCGGACAGCGATCTGATGTCTGTGACGGTAGTGGCAGACGCTGCGGGCAGCGGCGAAGGGGGAGCCAAGCTTCCTGGAAATGGGACCATGTGCGATGCGCTCTCCACGGCATTGTTTGTTATGGGTGAGGAACAGGCACTGGACTTCTGGCGGGACAGGACGCAGGAATTTGATCTGATTCTGGTGACTGGAGACGGACGGGTGGTCGTTACGTCTGGAATTGCGGACAGCTTTACACCGGAGAAGGGGAGCGGATATCTCTATGAGACAGCCACCTAAGCTTCACCCCACAGGATGGGACGGACTGGCAGCCCTGGCTGTAGTGGTGCTGGCTGTGGCCTGCGCGCCGTCGTCTGGGGCGGACAGGGGACGGGGAGAACCTGACGGCGGTTGTCTCGGTGGATGGTGAAGAGGTGGAACGGATAAACCTGGAGAGTGAGGAAGGCATCCGCAGCTAGTCCGGCCATGGCTACACCCTGGAAGTGAACCTGCGGCCGGACGGGCAGCCAGGAGTGCGGGTAGAG
>VOFH01003624.1_pt1 | contig 23786 bp, 36 predicted proteins | sample 5384091 | NCBI WGS metagenome assembly VOFH01 (sample SAMN12384727, study PRJNA508395) | human gut metagenome | isolation source: healthy gut G | host: Homo sapiens
GCATGGCAGCTCCATCGACGATCTGAAGCAGAAGCCGGTGCTGCAGGGAAGACTGGTGGATGAGCGGATTTTTCGAGCGGTATATCGTGCTGAATAATAAAGGAAAAGATCGGCAATATCGATCAGATCTACGATTCCCGCGGACGCAGCTTTATAAGGCGGAGGTCCACCGTATGGGGAAAAAGATGGAACAGCGAGGAGTGCATGGCGTATGGATAACACGGGAATCAGAATTCTGGGAGCCGTTCTTGTCGTGATTTCCTGCTCCGGCATGGGATTCTTTATGGCAGGGCAGTGGGAGAACAGCTGAAAAACCATGGAACACTTAAAGAAAAATGATCTTCCTGCTGAAAGGAGAGATCGTGAATACGCCCGCTCCGCGCTCCCAAAGCTTCGATCGGACGGGAGGAAGAAGGGCGGAGGAGAGATCGGCGACCTGTTTATCCGGGTGGCCGAGCGGATGGAGGGACAGCGGGGGGAGACCATTTTACGACATCTGGCAGGAGGAGATCCGATAAGCTTCCCAAAGCCTTCTGTCTTTCAAAGAGGACAGGCAGGTTTGAAAGACGGGCGAGCATCTTGGATATCCTGGACCCTGGAGATGCAGGAGACAGTTCCTCCTCTATCTGGAGCAACTGGATCTAATATCAGAGTTATCCTGAGGAACACAAACAGGAACAGGCCGTCTCTATACCAGCCTTGGTATTATGGGCGGCATCTTCCTGATTATGATGTATTAATACATAGGACGGCAGAAGCTTGTATTAGGCCGGCAGTCGGATAGCATAAGTATAAGGAATCTGGGGGGGTCAATCGTTTAAAATAGCGGCGAGGTTTGGAATCCTGGTTTCCGTCATCTGCCAAAGGTTGGCAACACAAGGCAGGAAGAACAGGCATTTTTAGTCTCGCTGGTTTTAATCCTGGTGCTGTTGGCTGGTGCCCATTTATCAACTGTTTGAAACCATTAAAAATCTGTTTGCATTGTAGGGGTAGTGAAGAATATGACGGTGACCTTATGACCATGGCGTAGTCGGGATCCAGCAGTCCTTCTGGCCGTTGCGCTGAAGGGCATGAAAGTACGGTGTCTATCTGGTGATGGCAGCCGGATTTTTCATTTTTACAGGAGTCGGAAGAAGCTGCCACAATTCTGGATACCATCAAACAGGTTCAGTCATATTAAGATCAACAGTGTGTGCTTATCCACCTGATTAAAATGATCAGGATCACCTACGTGGCAGATTTGCCGCCGGAATCTGCGGGATGCCGGGTACGGCCTTTAATGGGAACTGATCGAAATCTTCGGCAAACTGTCAGTGCTTGCCGTCAGCATGCCGATTCTCTTAGCATCGAGACCCTGCAGGTATTTCTGTCATGAAGGGCGTCTGTTAAAAACAGCCGTTTTACTGGTACTGGCGGCCTTCTGAACCAGGAGGCCTGTTTTGCAGCCCAGGCTGTGCCGGTCATGATCAGCTGTGCGGCGGAGCACGGTGGCGGTCTCCTGCCGATTCCGGGGAACGGTGGACGAAGCAGGAGACAAGAAAGAGGTCTCCATGGATTTGGAACAGTATGATCTGTGTCGGAATTCAGGATTATATTAATTCTCAGGGACGAGCGGATGGAACTTGTCCTTTTAAAGCAGATGATGAAGGACATCATGGCGGGCAGGCTGGGGGACGTGATGGGGCAGATTGAGCATTCGTGACACTGTTTTCAGGTCAGAAACAACGGCCATATGATGGGTCAGATCATAATTCTTGGAATTATCGGCGCCGTGTTTACTTCTCCAATGTTTTTACAGGAAGCAGATATCGGAGGTTTTTGTCACCCTCTGTTATTGTTTACCTATCGGCAGACCAGTTTTTTACAGCATTACCATTGCAGGAAATGTGGTCAATCAGATTCTGGGTTATGAAGGCGCTGATGCCGGCGTATTTTTCTGGCGGCGGCATTTGCGGGAGGAGCGTCGGCGGTCGCATCCTATGAATTCACGCTGTTTGCCATCACGGTGGCTCAGACGATTACCGCAGCTGTCCTTCTGCCCATGGTGAAGGTCTATGCGCTTCTCGACAATGTAGGCCGGCCATATTGCAAAGGAGGACATCCTGTCGAAGCTGACAGGAGCTCTTAAAATGATGTGACCCACCTGGAGCCCACAAAGACCATGGTCGGTATCGTGCTGGGATTTCACCTGATTCAGGGACTGGTGCTCCCTATGTGGATTCCATGAAAGCAGGGGCAGTTCAGAAGCTGATCAGGATATGCAGGGGGTGGGGCAGGGGGCCAAGCGCAAGGCACAGATGGGGTCATCGGTTCCGGCGTCCTTGTAAAGAATACCATGGGGGGCCGCCGGGGTGGTGGTTCTGGTGATTATCAGCAGTTCCCATGAAGCTGGTGATTCTCATGCTCCTGTATCAGTGTGGCGACTGTCCTCCAACCGGTATGCGATAAAAGGATTGTATCCTGTATTTCGGATATGGCCAAGGGCACAAATCCTGCTTTGTCCATGGCTTCGGCTATTCGTGCTGTTCGTGGTGACCATCGCGGTGGTGTGCGCCTCCACTAATGTAACGTATTACGCAGGGTGATTGACATGGAAGGTTTCTATGAGTGGATCAGAAATATCACGTACTATCTGATTTTTATGATGGTAACCAATCTTCTTCCCATAAAAGTATGAAAAATATTTCCGGCTGTTTGCGGGCATGGTACTTATTCTGCTGGTGTTAAACCATTTACAGGCGGACTGCGGCTGGATGACAAGCTTGCCTATTACTTCGAGTCCATCAGCTTTCAGAAGGAGGCGTCGGAACTCTCGGCCCAGATCTCAGATATGGAAAGGCGTTCGTTTAAAGAGTATGGTGAGCCAGTACGAGGAGGCGGTGGAAAATGACCTGCGTACCATGGCAGAATCGTCAGGATTTGTCTGTAGGAAGGCCGAAGGCCGGGATCGACGGGGATGAAAGAATGCGAGGTTCGGTCACGTGGTATCGTCAGCCTCGCCTTGCTCCAGACAGCTCAGGACAGACGGATCAGGAACAATACCAAAATCAGGCCAGTTGAATCAGTGGAACCTGTGGAACGGATCCGCGTGGAACTCCTGCGGAGCACCCAGTGTCGGAGAAAGCCGGAGGAACGGATCCGCAGCCGGTGCAGAAATGGAACGTCCGCCGGAGAGATAACTGAAACCGGCCGGTGCATCAGCAGACAGCCGGATCACCCGGCAGGAAGAAAATTCTGCTCTGGCAGGTTTAAGACGGCGCATTTCAGAATATTATGATTTGGAGGAACGGACATTGAAATTCAACTGGAAATTGGGTAAGGATAAATGGCTGATTCTGCTGGCGGTGGACTTCTGCTCCTGGTCCTCACGATTCCATCCGGTCCGGAGACGGAAAAAGAAGATGTTAAAAGACGCCGCTTCGGGGACAGAAGCCTCCTTACAGGAAGGGCTGGTGACAGAGGCGGGGGAACCGGGCCGGCCGCAAATGCGGACCGCACCTATGAACAGCGGCTGGAACAGCGGGTAAGCAGATTTTAAAGACGGTGGATAGCGTCCAGGAACTGTTGATGTCATGATCGTGCTCTCTTTCTGAGGAGAAGGTGCTGCGTGTGGACAAAAATACCTCCAGCTCCAGCACTGAGGAACAGGACAGCGGCGGCGGAACGAGGAAGAGCAGCAGCCGCGGAACAGCAGGAAAGTACAATTTTGACCGGATCGGGGAAAACACGGCGCCGATCGTGGAGAAAGAAAATCCGTCCCGAAATCGAAGGAATCATCATCAGTGCGGAGGGAGGAGGCAGTCCAACCGTAAAAGCTGAAATTTCTGAAGCTATGGAAGCATTATTTGACTTGCCGGCACATAAAATAAAAGTATTAAAGCGGGTGGAATAAAAAAGGAGTGTTAGGAATGAGAAGCTTAAAAAGATATCAGAGAATCTAAAGTCCCGGGAACCCCAAAGAAAAATGAATATGAAAAAACTGTTCAGAAGAAATCAGATTATCATCATCACAACGCTGGCGGTCATGATCGCGGCCGCCGGATATCTGAACTACGCCGGAAAACAGGAAATGGCGTCCGGGAACTTCGAAGTCTTGAGCCCGATGTGACGGATATATCCGATGAGGTTATTCTGGCCGAGAACCAGGCGCTGACAGGCGATCCCGGCAATTACCAAGGAGGTGCAAGCCTTGACAATGATCCGAGTGATGAAAGCCTGGCCGCTCAGGATACAGACGGCTCCGGCTTAGCGCGGCGGCCAGCAATCAGGAAGGCGTGGCGGAGATGCGGCCGCGGACACGGCCAATGTAGCCGACAATTCGGCGGCAGAAGGCGGACAGCTGGCAGCCAATGAGACGTCCAGGCATCTGGAAACCGGTCTGGAAAATCCGGGTGAAGCGGTCTTAACCAGCGGTATGAATGTATCCAGACTACAGCGAACGTGCAGCTGAGCAGAGAGCAGGTCCGTGCCAAGAACAAAGAGACCTGATGAATCTGATCAACAATGAGAACATCGAAGAGCCGCCAAACAGGAAGCGATTCAGGAAATGATCGGACATGACCGCAGTATCCGAAAAGAGAATGCTGCAGAGACTCTTCTGATGGCAAGGGCTTCTCCGATCCGGTTGTCAGCATTACCAGCGGCAAGGTTGACGTCGTCATCAACGCTTCCAGCATTACCGATCCGCAGCGAGGCAGATTGAGGACATCGTAAAGCGCAAAACAGAAGTGGGGAGAACATCGTGATCACCTGATGAAGCTGGAAGAATAGAAGGGAATAAACGGAATGAGCGAAAAGAATGAACAAGGATGCGAAAAGCTGCAAATGGCTTTTCGCATCCCTTTTCTTATTTCGGCGATTTCCATTACCAGAAATCGCCGTTTTTCCTTCTGTTATTGAGAAAAGTTTGTGCATTTTATGGAGTTGCCTATGGCTAACTCCTGTGTTATGATAATAGGCAGCGCGGATTGTGAGAATCATAGTAGTCCAGTATGCATGTGATGTGGGATATCCTGCGTAAGTTGTATTTTTTGTTCTTTAGTTAGTACAAACTAACTGAAAGCCTGTACATCATTTGATTTGAGAGGAGGAACCTAAAAAAAAACCAAAGACTCTAACCATCCTTCTGGCCGTATTACTGGCCGTGCTGTCGGTGGTATCACTGTTTCTGGGCGTTATGGAACTCAGCCCGGAAGGTGTGCTGCGTGGGGGATTTTTGAGCAGATGGAAATTCTGTTTATATCCCGGCTGCCCCGTCTTCTGGCAATTCTCTGTACCGGAGTCGGTATGAGTATTTCCGGTCTGATCATGCAGCAGCTCTGCATGAATAAATTCGTCTCCCCAACCACGGGCGCGACGATTTCGTCGGCGCAGTTCGGTATTTTACTGGCGCTGCTGTTTATGCCGTCATCTTCCCTGTGGGGACGGGCCGTCTTCGCTTTTGCTGCGGCCATCGCGGGGACATGGATCTTCGTCTGTTTCATTCAGAGAATCCAGTTTAAGGACGTGGTCATGGTTCCGCTGGTGGGAATCATGTTCGGCAACGTGATCGGAGGCGTGACCAGCTATCTGGCCTACAAATACGACATGACCCAGGCTCTTTCGTCCTGGCTGGTGGGACATTTTTCCCTGGTGATCAGAGGGCGCTACGAACTGGTGTATTTAACGCTTCCGCTGGTGCTTCTGGCATTTTTGTTTGCCAATCATTTCAATATTGTGGGAATGGGGAAGAATTTCTCAAAAAATCTGGGTGTCAACTACAATGTCGTGCTTTTCCTGGGACTGAGCATCGCCGCCATGATTACGGCCAGCATCGTGGTCGTTGTCGGAGCGTCTCTTATCGGACTGATCGTTTCCCAACCTGGTGGCCATGTTTAAAGGCGACCGGATACGGGGAACTCTGCTGGATACCGCCCTGTTTGGAGCGCTGTTTGTCCTGGTCTGCGACATGATCGGCCGGACCGTGATCGCGCCCTATGAGCTGCCCATTGAATTAATCATCGGCGTCATCGGAAGCTGCAGTTTTGGGTATGCTGATCTACCGCTTAAACCACGGACGGAAAACATTTCCCTCCCCTTCGGGAAAAAGAGAGCCGCGGCAGTACCCTCGCCGCAGACTGGAGGAACAGAAGCATGAAACAGGAGACAGGAAGAGGAGGAAAAAGACAGGAAGCATCAACGGAAAGAAGCTGGTGATGCTTTCACTGCTGGCAGCAGCGGCCGCCGTACTCTATCTCTTTCTGAATGTGAATATGAAATATTTCAGCTACGCCATGAGCCTGCGGATTCCAAAGCTGGCGGTCATGCTGATTACGGCGTTCTGCATCGGAGGGGCTTCCGTCATCTTCCAGTCGGTGATCAACAATACCATTGTGACACCGTGCCTTCTGGGGATGAACTCCCTCTATACGCTGATTCATACGGCGGTGGTGTTTTTCTTCGGATCCACCAGTCTGCTGGCCCGCAATACCAATCTTTCGTTTGCGGTGGATCTGGTGCTTATGGCGATCATCGCCACCATCATTTACAGCTACTTATTTAAGAAGACAAGCCATAATGTGCTGTATGTCCTGCTGGCCGGAACGGTGCTGTCCACCTTTTTTACCAGCATGCAGACGACGCTGACGCGTATCATGGACCCCAACGAGTACGACAGCCTTCTGGCATCGCTGGTCGCCAGCTTCACCAATGTAAATACGGAAATTATTTTCTTTTCCCTGGTTCTGATCGCAGTTCTGCTCCTTGCCCTCCGCCGGGAACTGGCGCTGTTGGATGTCATTACACTGGGAAAGGCGCAGGCGATTAATCTGGGGGTGGACTATGACCGCACCGTGCGCAGACTGCTTCTGGGGGTGACTCTGTTTATCGCCATAGCGACGGCCATGGTCGGGCCGATCTCATTCCTGGGCCTGATTATCGCCAATTTGTCAAGGCAGCTGTTTAAAACGTTCCGCCCAGCTATTTGATAGCCGGATCGCGCTGATCGGAATGGTGATACTGGCAGGCGGCCAGCTGATTACAGAGAGCAGATATTTACTTACAGCGTTCCTGTCAGTGTGTTTATTACTGTGGGAGGCGGAATTTACTTTCTCTATCTGCTGCTGCGAACGAGCCGTTCTGCGTAGGCGTGGATAACCATCATAAGGAGGTGACAACGATGTTTGTCAAAGAACTTTTGAAAAAATACAATGGAAAAACCGTGGTGGATGGCGTTTCCTTCGAACTGCCGGCGGGAAAGGTGATCTCGCTGATCGGTCCCAACGGAGCCGGAAAATCAACGGTCATGGGAATGATCTCCAGACTGATCGCCCAGGATGACGGCTCGGTGGATTTCGAGGGAAAGGATATTTCCAGGTGGAAGAGCCGGGATCTGGCGAAGCGTCTGGCTATTCTGACCCAGAGCAGCCACGTCCAAATGAAGCTGACGGTCCGGGAGCTGGTGGCATTTGGCCGTTTTTCCATACAGCGGCAGCGGATTACGGCGGAGGCTGAAGAAATCATCGATAAGGCCATTGCTTATATGGAACTGGAGGAATTTGAGGACCGGTTTATCGACGAACTGTCCGGCGGCCAGCGCCAGCGCGCGCTTACATTGCCATGGTCATTGCGCAGGACACGGAATACATCCTGCTTGACGAGCCGACTAACAACCTGGACATTTACCACGCCACCAATATGATGAAAATCGTCCGCAGACTGTGTGATGAGTTGGGAAAAACCGTGATTCTCGTCCTGCACGAGATCAATTACGCAAAGATTTTACTCTGACTATATCTGCGCATTTGTAGATGGAAAAATCTCAAAATTCGGGACGGTGGAGGAAGTGATGACAAAGGAAAATCTTTCCGAAATATACCGCGTAGATTTTGAGATTCTGCAAATCGAAGGGAAACCGTTATCGATCTATTACTAGTGTACTGACACGAAACTGCGTCAGTAACGGATGCTGATTCACCATGCCTGATTATAAATAATTCAGATGAAAAAGGAGATACTGATTATGAAAAAAATGACTTTACTGACACTGCAATGGCAGCAGCCCTTTCTATGACAGCCTGCGGGCAGGGGACCGGACAGTCAAAAACAACAGACGGACAGTCCGGCGAAGCGACAGTTTCCGCTGAAGCCGAATCTGTCCTGGCTGAGAGCCGGAATGAAACTACTCAGGCCTCGGAGACACCGGAATCCGTCACCGTGACGACGCTGAATGGAAACGGCGAAAAGGTGGAGCTGGAGGTTCCTCTATAATCCGGGAGCGCGTTGCCATTCTGGACATGGCGGTGCTTGACACGATGGACAACTGAGGACTGGGCAGTCGGATTGTGGGAATGCCGAAATCCTCCAAAATCGATTATCTGATGGAGTATAACAACAACGAGGATATCGTAAACCTCGGCACTTTAAAAGGAAGTGGACATGGAGGCACTTATGGCCAGCGAGCCGGATGATCTTCATCGGCGGCCGCTTAAGCGCGCAGTATGACGAACTGTCTAAAATTGCTCCCGTCGTCTTACACCGGGTGGACTATGAGGAGGGCGTGATTCAGAGTGTGAAAAACAACGCGTCCATGATCGCGTCCATCTTCGGGGAGGAAGAAAAGCGGGCGGCGGAGGAACTGGCCGGAATCGACGCCCGTGTGGAGACGCTTCCGTCAGGCGGCAGAGGGAAAGACCGCAGTCATCGGAATGGTGACCAGCAGCAATTTCAACACGCTTGGTGACGGAAGCCGCTGCTCCTGATCGGCAATGAAGTTGGATTCACCAATCTGGCCAATGATGTGGATCCACACACGGCAATGAATCCTCCTTCGAACTTCTCGTTTCCTTAAACCCGGATTATATCTTTGTCCTGGACCGTGATTCCGCAATCAACACGGAAGGCGCGAAGCTGGCGGGGAAGTGATGGATAACGAACTGGTAAAGAAAACAGAAGCATACAAAAACGGTCACATTGTCTACCTGACACCAACCGTATGGTATCTGGCGGAAGGCGGCATTACCGCTGCCGATGTGATGTTAAGTGACTTAGAAGCGGGTATTCTGGGACAGGAATAGAAAAATGTTTTGCAAACTGTGGCTGTCTTTGCTATAATAGTCTATAATCCAAGTAATGGATCGAATTGAAAACAGGAGGGAATCATTGTGGCAGAGACAGAGAACAGAAATACTCATAAAGTATATGAAAAGATAAAATCGGCGAAGTACAGATTGCAGATGAAGTGGTAGCCATCATTGCCGGCCTTGCGGCGACGGAAGTAGACGGCGTGGATTCGATGGCCGGCAACATTACCAATGAACTGGTTGGGAAGCTGGGGATGAAGAATTTATCCAAGGGCGTAAAGGTCGAAGTAACGGAAGAGCACGTATCTGTAGACTTATCCTTAAACATCAAGTACGGCTTCAGCATTCCGGAAGTCTGTGAAAAGGTGCAGGACAAGGTAAAGAGTGCGATTGAGAACATGACGGGACTTACCGTGCTGGATGTGAACATCAAGATCGCCGGCGTGTCGATGGAAGAAAACCGGTAAGAACGTAATATAAAGAGAGACGAAGCTGCGCAGAGCGAATTCTGCACAGCTTCTTTTTTCGTTAAAACAGATTTACGTGGATAAGTATTTTCCAGAGAGTCCGGCTGCAGCGTGAGGAGTTTCTTTTTCGGAGACAGGCAGGCCAGGACGACATTGGCGGCGACGGGTTCCTGTAACGGTATCACTACGACATTTTCATGGCGGAATACATCTAAATTGCTGTAAGGAAGCAGGCTCACAGCCTCTCCGGCGGCGACGGCGCTGACAATGGATTCTATCTTGGCTGTACGGTTGACAGCGGGCTGGAATCCTTTTTTTTGGCATGCCGTGAGGCACAGACGGTGGATGCTGCTGTCGGGGTGCATCAGAATAAACGATTCTCCGGACAGTTCTTCCAGTGGAACGGCTGCCCGGCCCGCCAGCGGATGGTCTGTGGGGGTCAGAAGCACCAGCCGGTCGTGAGCCAGCAGATGGCATGTGCTCTGCACGCCGGTAAGCAGTTCCGGGCGGCCGATGATCAGATCGTAGCTGCCATGGCGGAAGCCCTGCCGTAGCGGTTCATCCTCCACCTCGTCGATCATGAGGGTGATCTCCGGGTGAGACTCGGCAAACTGCCTCAGAACGGGATTTAGGCGGTACTGATGCAGGATGGGAAGGACTCCTAAATGTATGACGGATCTCCGGCTGTCCTGATATGGAGCAAGATGCTGCTTCATTCCCTCGAACGCCTTTTCAACAGTTTAACCGCATCGGGATAGAGGGACGCGCCCGGCATCCGTTAAGGAGGCGTGGCGGCGGCTTCTGTCAAAACAGCTGGACATCCAGCTCCAGTTCCAGATTCCGTATCTGTTTGGACAGGGTGGACTGAGCGATATGAAGGCTTTCCGCCGCGCGTCAAAAAAAAGTGGAGCTTTCCACGACCGCCACAAAGTACTGCAGTTGATCGCAATGTCATATTCCGCCTCCGTTCATTCATTCGGTTATGGAAACAATGATACCATAAAAGGAATTGATTGTACAGGCGATTTCCGGTACAGTGAACTGTAACAGCGCCAACGGCCCTCTAAACGGCAATAGAGACAGCAAAAGGAGGAACTCTCATGGATCTGATTATCGGAGTAACAGGAGCCAGCGGAACCATATACGCGGTAAAGCTGCTGGAGGCATTAAAAAGACAGAGTCAGTGACGACCCATGTGATATTCAGCGATTACGCCCGGGTAAATCTGGAGATTGAAACAGGATATACAATAGAAGACGTCCTTTCTTTGGCGGACCACAGCTATGATAACCGCGACTTGGCGGCCTGTATCTCCAGCGGCTCCTATCCGGCGGATGGCGTGATTATCCTGCCGTGCAGCATGAAGACGCTGTCGGGAATCGCTAATGGATACGCGGACAACAATCACCCGCGTCTGTGATGTCGCCTTAAAGGAACGGCGGCGGCTGGTGATCTGTCCCCGGGAGACGCCGCTTAATACCATTCATTTAAAACACATGTATGAGCTTTCGCAGATGGGGGCTGTCATAGTGCCTCCCATGCCGGCATTTTACAACCACCCGGAGACCGTGGAGGACATTGTAAATCACCAGATTATGAAGATTCTGGACCAGTTCCGGATTCCATGTGAAGGTGCAAAACGATGGGGAGAGAAGGTGCGGGACCATGTTTGAGGAACTGATGGATTTTACCATGACAGGTCACGGCGTCTCTGTGCAGTTTCGGGTGCTCGGATGGGAACCGACTGTCTGGTGCTGGCAGCAGGCGGAGATACGGGCCATATTGGACCATTGCCTTCGGGGACAGAGGCGAATGCCTGTCAAATGCCAGAGAAGGCCACAGGGAAGGCGTGGTGACAGAATTCATTTACCGGGAACTGGAATCCGTGGTTCCCGGGGGCTGGCCGTACTGGCCGGCATCCATGTGGAAGGAATAACGAAGGAACAGATCACCGGCGTCATTGCGCTGTGCGAAGAAGGCGCTCACCGGATTGCCGCTGGTTTGAGGCAGGATCAGCAAGGATCAGAAGGAAGAAAAAGGAGGAAATCAGAATGGTTGAAGATTTACGGAGTGCGGTGGAGGAACTGAAAAAGTATGAAAATCAGAGCGCCTGTACAGATACAGAGGTAGATTCCCTACGCAGAAGTTGCGGGAATTTTTACCGCTATGTCGGGGCGGGGGTACGGTAAAGCGGCCGACTGAAGGAGGGACCGGCGCTTCTTTTCCGCAATATCAAAGGATTTCCGGACAAACAGGTGTTGATCGGCCTGCTGGCTTCCAGGAAACGGGTGGGGTATCTTCTGGACTGCCCTCCGGATAAGCTGGGCTTTCTTTTAAAGGACGCGGCCGCGAATCCCATTATGCCGGAGTTTACGGCAGGCGGAGACGATGCCGTGCCAGGAGGAGATTCATTATGCGTCGGATGAGGGCTTCGATATCAGAAAGATTCCCGGCGCCTCAGAATACGGAGGAGGATGCAGGCCCATACATTACCATGGGCATGTGCTACGCCTCCGATCCCGTTACGGGAGATGGGGACGTGACGATTCACCGTCTCTGCCTGCAGTCGGCGGACGAGATGACCATGTTTTTCACTCCGGGGTACGTCATCTGGACGCATTTCGGGAAAAAGGCGGAGCGGGAAGGCGTGAATCTGCCCATCAGCATCAGCATTGGTGTGGATCCGGCCATCGAGATCGCCTCCTGCTTTGAACCACCCACTACTCCGCTCGGTTTCAATGAGTTATCCATCGCAGGCGCGCTCCGCAAAAAGCCGGTTCGTATGGCAAAATGCCGGACCATCGACGAATACGCCATCGCCAACGCGGAATTTGTCATTGAGGGGGAGCTGGTGGCAGGTAAGCGGATGCGGGAAGATATCAATACCAATACGGGAAAGGCCATGCCGGAGTTCCGGGATATACCGGCCACGTGTCAGGGGAACTTCCGGTCATTAAGATCAAAGCGGTTACCCATCGGAAAATCCAATGATCCAGACCTGTATCGGGCCCAGCGAGGAACACGTGAGCATGGCGGGAATCCCAACGGAGGCCAGTATCCTGACCATGGAAGAGAAAGCGCTTGCCGGGCGCGTGAAAATGTTTATGCCCACCGCTCCGGCGGCGGTAAAGTACATGGCGGTCATACAGTTCGCCAAACAGGTTCCCAGTGATGAGGGAAGGCAGCGTCAGGCGGCGCTTATGCCCTCACCGCATTTTCCGAGCTGAAGCATGTGATTGTGGTGGATGAGGATGTGGATATCTTCGATTCGGACGATGTTTTATGGGCGCTTAACACCCGATATCAGGGCGATGTGGATACAATTACCATTCCGGGAGTCCGTTGCCATCCGCTGGATCCAACCGAGGGACCGGAATATAATCCTATGCTGAAAGACCGGGGAATCAGCTGTAAGACCATTTTCGACTGCACCGTTCCATACGGCCTGAAGGACCGGTTCCAGAGATCGAAATTCTAAAGAGGTGAATATGGAAGACTACGAGATCCGGCCGCTGGTATAATGGATCCGAAACAGCTGAACAGTAACCTGAACGGCCTCCCTGCAGTAACAACAGTGGACATTTTCCCGTTTTGAGTATAACATAGTGTTAGAGCGTGGCGGAAAAGGCTTCTTACAGACACGCTTCAGTACTCCAGACGACCAGAAATTATAAAGGAGGATAACCCATGAAAGCGAGGCGAATTTACCCATCAGCACTGATCCTGTCCCCTTGTATTCCTGTCGGGCTGTTCGAAAACTCCCGTTCAGGAGGAGGAGACGCTGCATCTGATACAGGAAAATGCTGCCTCCCTTCCCGGGAGGAGAGAGCGCGGACTTATGGCAGGACGAACACAATACCTTCTGACAGCTACAGACTGCCGGATGGAACCAGACTTTTGACCATCTATAAGACCGTTGGGCCATGCCAACTGCTATGTGACCGAACGGTAAGCTACAATGATTTAAGTGAATCTGCCCGTAAGGGCATAGACGGTTATTACGAGGAACAGGGACTGCTCTACGACACGGAGACAGAGCTTCAGAAGGCCTACGGGGATTACCTGTCCTGCCGGCAGAACGGAACGGTGTATCAGGAACGCCGTGTGCGTCAGGAGATTACGCCCTCCGCAGCCAATGAGACAATGCCGTAAGTTTTATCACAATCAGTAACGCAATTCAGTAAGCAGCCAGGAATCAGAGGAGATTCGGCTGGGGCCGTGTTTTTCCAGGGAAACAGGGGCCGTATACAGCAACTGGGACTTATTCAGCCTGCCGGAGGACGCGGCCCGGCAATGGCTTTTAGATGCCGAGACGCTGTCAGCCGGAACTGCGCGGGGAGATGGAAGCAGCCCTGCGGCCGGAGTATATCCTCCTTTTCCCGGACCACCTGGAGATATCCTATCCCCAGGGAACTCTCCCCAGCCAGGAGTACAGCTACCGGTATTGGCTTGAATTATGATGCAGACTTCTTTCAGTGTCAACCGTGGGCGGTTCCTGATGGAACCCAGGAGTGCGCAGGCCGATCGTTGATTAATAAAATTGAATATATATAAGCATGGAAAGCCAACTGTTATTTCCTGATTACAGTGGCTTTCCATGCTATGATCTCTGCGGCTTCTCATGACTGTCTGCAGCCACTCCCTGCTCTTTTAGTATGCCTGGCATAATAAACAAGATCCATCCCGTCCTTAATCTTTTCCACCTTACCAGTCTTCGTATACCCATCTTCTCATACAAATGGCAGAGCTTTTCGCCTCCTGGCTGATTGTATCGAGTTCCCATCTCGGAATCTCCGGATACAGTGCCTCAGCCAGTAAAATAGCCTGCTGCGCATATCCGTGTCCCTGGAATTCAGGAAGAATGAATAACTGCTTGAGCCTGCATAAAGTTTCGAAGTGGCTGATGCGGACCGCACCGATATGCTTTCCGGATAAGCAGATAAAATAGTAATCCGTAAACGGGTCTTTCAGTCTCTGAAGCGTACGGTCCTTCGTCTCCGCGCCTGGATTGGAATCATAATCCTGGTATTTCTCCAGAAGCTGGCGGAAGGAAGCGGTCTGCAGGCTGTAGAGTTCCTCGCAGTTTGAAAGTCCGGCCTTTGCCAATGTGATCTCCCTCATATCTGTCTCCTTACATCATCATTCCATAATCATATATTTTGTAATTTTTATCCAGTGCTTTTCTGCCTACCAGGAAGTTCCGGCCGCATTCTCCGGGCCCCACTGCGGTGCACGGGACTCTGCCTTATCTGACCATTTCTGATAGAATTCCACATGTACAACCACATAATCCTTCAGATTCTCCTGCCGGGCTTTGTGTTCCGCGCCTGGATAGGAAAATGCTCTGTTGTCTCCGATATACTGTTCACGATCCAGGGTGGTGATGGAGCGGATGAGATACGTTTCCATGGATTCCCCCTTCAGGAATGCTTCTTTCTCATTTTTCAGCGTAATCCTGTCTAGTTCCGTATTGGGAAGAAGGTTCTTCATTTCATTAAAATCCCCGTTATCTGGTTTAAGGAAGTAACGGGCCACGGTGATCTCGGCTGCCGTTTTGGGCCGGTCTTCATATCGGATCTTTGCGGGTTCCGATGGTCGTATCCGCGGGAACCGGATAGCGGCGCGGCACCAACAGACAGAATGCCGCCAGTAGTGCCGCGGCTCCCAGGACAGATGCAGTCCATACTGCTTTCTTTCTCATAGACTCTCCTCCTTATAATGGATGATTCTACCATCGAAGCGGAAAAAAGACTTTAGGATTTATGAAAATTCTGTTACGATTCCCATAGGAACTACAAAATTGACAATCCATTTTTTGGAGATGGCATCTATTGGAAGCTGTTATAATAAAACTATGCAAATGGAACGGAAAACGGTAATACGAAGGGAGGATTGATTTCCTTATGGTACAGAATTACGTTATGGCAAAGGAGCCAAAGAGGTACCTGAACCTGCTGGCCCGATATGAGGGGCGCGGAAGGATCATAGCGGGCGGTACCGATCTGGTGCTGGATTTACAGAGCGGAAAGTATCAGGCGGAGTGCCTCGTGGATATCACGGGAATTCCAGACTGACCGGGATCAGGCGGGACGGCGGGATTCTGGAGGTCGGTGCGGCAGTCACCCATAATCAGGCGGCAGCGAGTTCCATGATCAGGCAGTACGCATATGCGCTGGCAAAGGCGTCCCATTCCGTTGGCTCCAATCAGATTCGCAACTGCAGTACCATCGGCGGCAATATCGTGAACGGCCAGCCGGCGGCGGACAGCGCGGTGGCTCTGGCAGCGCTGGGGCGCATCGGTGGAGGTGGTAAATGGAACCGGAACAGAAGTGCTTTCCATGGACCGCCTTTACGCCGGATTTGGAAAGAGTACGGTTGACAGCACGAAGAGTCTGGTTGAGGCTTCTGGTTCCGGCGGCAGAACCCGGTGAGGAAGCGGCTACGCCAGACTGGAACAGAGAAAGGCTCTGGCGCTGCCCATGGTCTGTGTGGCGGCATTTCTCGCAGTCAGGGACGGCATGGTAGAACGGTGCCGCATAGCCATGGCTCCGGTAGGTGTGGGACCGGTGCGCGCAGAGGCGGCGGAGACGTTTCTGACCGGAAGAACAGCTTCGAAGGAGCTGTTTCAGGAGGCGGGAAGACTGGCGTTAGAAAATGCGAATCCCAGGGACAGCCTGATCCGCGGTTCGAAGCATTACAGGGAGGAAGTCCTTCCGGTGATGGTGGAACGGGCGCTGCTGGAAGCATTTTCCGATGCCGGAAACAGGGAAAAAGGAGGTGGAGCAGTGATGAAGCTGTCCTTTATATTAAACGAAGTTCCGGCCCGTGTGGAGATCGAGCCGTTTGACTTACTGGCGGATGTTCTGCGGGACCGGCTGGGGCTCACCGGAACGAAGAAAGGCTGCGGACAGGGGGAATGCGGTGCGTGTACCGTGATTGTGGACGGAAAAGCTGTCAATTCCTGTATGGTGCCGGCAGCGCGTGGAAGGCTGCCGCGTTGTCACCATAGAGGGTTAAAGACAGCAGGAAAAACCCCATCCTATCCAGCAGGCGTTTATCGACGCAGGGGCTGTTCAATGCGGCTTCTGTACGCCGGGGATGATATTGTCGGCCAAGGCGCTCCTCGATGAGAAGCCCCATCCGACGAGAGAGGAGATCGAACCGCGCTGGCGGGTAATCTGTGCCGCTGTACCGGGATACGTGAAAATAGAACAGGCCGTGGAGCTTGCAGCCCGTGCACTGGCCCTTACAGAAGGAGGCGAGACGGATGAAGGCGGAAGGTGAAGTAGGGAAACCATTGCCAAGAATTGACGCTCTGGAGAAGGCGACCGGCTGGCAGCGTTTACCACGATTTAAAGCTTCCCGGGATGCTGCATGCAAAAGTACTCCGAAGCCCGTTCCCACATGCCAGAATCCTGTCTATCGATACGGCGGAGGCGGAAAAACTGCCCGGCGTGCGCGCCGTGGCTACATATAAAAATACGACAGAATGTTGTTTTAACAGTTCCTGCAGCGAGGCGAACCCGCCTGCGGTTCCTGTGGAGGATGAGCAGGTCTTTAATCAGGAACTGCGTTATGTGGGCGATGAGGTGGCAGCGGTCGCCGCGGATACGGGAGGAGACGGCAAAGCAGGCTCTTAAGCTGATTCGGGTGGAATACGAGGAGCTGCCGGCGGTCTTTGATCCCCTGGAGGCCATGAAACCAGATGCGCCGCCCGTTCATCCATGTTTTATCGGAAATAACATTGCCGGCATGGCAAAGCTTCCCATGGGAGATTTAGAGAAGGGGTTTGGGAGAGCGATCTTATCCTGGAAGAACGGTTTAAACTTCCGTGGTAAAGCACTGCCAGCTGGAGACGCAGGCCGCGGTGGCGGATTACTCTGCATCGGGGCATCTGACGGTGTGGTCCACGACCCAGAGCCCCCATCCGTTAAAGAATCTGCTGGCAAAGCTGTTCGGAATGCCGGCCAGCCGGGTCCGCGTGCTGAATCCGCCGTATATTGGAGGCGCGTTCGGCTCCCATGTGGGAATGAGCGGAAAAGCGGAACCCATAGCTGCTGCGCTGGCAATGCTTGCGGGGAAGCCGGTGCGTTTTGTCTATGACAGAAAAGAGGATTTTATCGCTTCGACCACCAGACATCCGGCTACGTAACGGTGAAGCTGGGAGCGAAGCAGGATGGAAGCTTCCAGGCCCTGTACTTAAATGCCGTTTTAAATACCGGGGCTTACGCTAATGCGGGACCCGACGTGACAGCGGTTCTGGGCGTGACCAACATAAGTATTTATCAGATTCCAAACGTATTGTATGACGGTCTCTGCGTCTATACAAACACTACCACCGCGGGCGCCATGAGAGGCTTTGGCAATCCGCAGGGAAACTTTGCGGTGGAGTCTACGGTCGATATGATGGCCGAACGGCTGGGCATGGACCCGGTGGAGCTTCGGCTGTAAAAATGTCATGACTCCTTACGCGCCATGGCTTCCGCCGTATCCCTGTGCCACATGCGGCCTTGCGGGTGTATGGAAAAGGGAGCGGAGAAGATCGGCTGGACTGACAGAGACAGGCTCCAAAAGACCACGGACAGCAAAAAGTGCGGGGCATCGGAATGGCGGCTGGAACTCATTTAAGCAACTCCTGGCCCTTTTGCCGTGGAATTTGACAACGCTTATCTGGCGGTGATGGAGGACGGCTCCGCCAATTTAGCGGTGGGCGTTCCCGATATGGGGCAGGAATCGCCACCACGCTGTCGCAGGTAGCGGCCTCCTCCCTGGGAATTCCTCCCATGGATCAGGTGAGCATCGTCTTTGGAGACACGGCCAGCACCCCTTACGACATCGGAAGCCATGCCAGCAGAACGCTTTATTCGGCGGGAACTGCGGTAGAGGCGGCGGGACGGATGCAAAACAGAAGATCCTGGAGTTTACCGCAGAGCAGCTGAAGGCGGATCTGAAAAACTCTGACGCTGGAGAATGGATGATTTCCGTAAATGGAGAACCTTGCATGACCATTGGGGAAGCGGCCCATCTGATTCACAGAGCAAAACCGGCAGATCATCGGAATCGGCCAGACCGTACCGTTTAATGCGCCTCCGTGGCACGCTCATTTTGCTGAGGTGGAGGTGGATATGGAGACCGGGCAGATCGAGGTCCTTCATCTGGCGGCGGCTCACGATGTGGGCCGGGCCATCAATCCGGACATTGTGGAAGGACAGATTCACGGTTCTGTCTTTGCAGGGAATCGGCTATGCCTTAAGCGAACAGATTGTCTATGACAAAAAGGGAAGACAGGCCCAGGACAGCTTCCATAAATATTACCTTCCAACGATTCTGGAGACACCGGATATCGATGTAATTCTGGTGGAAACCAACGAGCCGAGCGGTCCCTTCGGAGCGAAGGGCGTCGGAGAATGCGGCCTGGTGCCGACCGCTGCGGCTATCGCCAACGCGGTTTACCATGCGACGGGAATCCGGTTCCATGAGATTCCCATAACAGAAGAAAAGATGTTAGAAGCAATAAAAAAGGAAAAGGAGTGATTTACAATGAAGAAAATGTTTCCAAAGCTGTTTGAACCGGGGCAGATCGGAACCCTGAGAGTGAAGAACCGTCTGGTAAAGGCGCCTCAGACGACGGGACTCAGCAACAAGGATGGCACCGTGACTCAGAGACTGGTCGATCACTACACCCATCTGGCCGACGGCGGCGCCGGTCTGGTAATTGTAGAGTACGCCTATATTGACGATATTGCCAGCAAGTCCTGCCACTGCCAGGTTGGCATCAGCAGCCATGAGCACATCGCCGGTCTGGGATGGCTGGCGGACAGCATCAAGAACCATGGTGCGAAGGCGGGAATCCAGATTGAACACTGCGGCCGCCAGCGGTTCCTGGGACCGCCTATGAAATCAGCTTCCGCGATTCCGTGGCCCATGCTTTACGACCAGTTTCACGCGATCCCGGAGGAATTGACCATCGATGAAATCCAGGTTCTCATCGAGGCCTTCGGAGATGCGGCGAAACGTGCCGTGGATGCAGGCTTTGACCTGGTGGAAATCCACGCGGCTCACGGCTATTTGATCACGAATTTCCTTTCTCCTTTTACAAATAAAAGAGGCGACTGGTACGGCGGATCGAGAGAGAACCGCTTCCGTTTTCCTGGGACAGGTGGTGGAAAACTGCCGCAGGAAGGTGGGACCTGACTTCCCGTTAACCGTCCGTTTATCCGGAACGGATTATGAGCCGGATGGAATGACCATCGAAGATACCATTTACTATGCGAAAGAGATGGAGAAACTGGGAATCGATGCCTTCCACATCTCGGGCGGAGATCACCACACCATGATTCACCAGGTAAGCCCCATGGCAATGCCGGTCTGTTACAACGTATGGGCGGCCGAGGCCGTGAAAAAGAGGCACGTTCCCGTCATGGCCTCCGGTTCCATCACACTTCCCCAGTACGCGGAAGATATTCTGGAACAGGGAAAGGCAGATTTCATCACGCTGGGCCGTCCGATGTGGGCGGACAACGAGTGGGTGAAGAAGGCGATGGAAGACCGTCCAGAGGATATCCGGCCGTGTATCCCGCTGTAACGAGGGCTGTCTGCAGAGAAGCTCCTTCCTGGGCCGCACCGTCATGTGTGCGGTGAATCCGGTGCTGGGCTTCGAAGAGGATCTGGCGGTCAAACCGGCGGAGACGAAGAAAAAGTCGTCATTGCCGGAGGCGGCCCCGCGGGATGGAGGCGGCCCGCGTCTTAAAGCTGAAAGGCCATGACGTGACCATCTATGAGAAGAGAAAGCTGGGCGGTTATCTCCATGAGGCGTCCGCGCCGGAATTTAAGGAAGATATCCGGCATCTGATCGATTATCAGATTCACCAGATTGAAAAGCTGGAGATTCCGGTTGTCTGCGAGGAACGGACACCGGAGATGGTGAAGGCCGGGGGATACGATGTGGTGATATCAGCGGTTGGAGCGGAACCTGTGATTCCGGCGGTTCCGGGTATTGATGGGAAGAATGTGATCAACGCGCTCACCATTCTGGACTGTCATCCGAAATCGGTAAAAAGGTGGTGGTCGTTGGCGGAGGAATGATCGGTACGGAGACGGCCATCGATCTCGCTGAAAAAGGCCACGAAGTAACGATTGTGGAGATGAAGGATGCCATCATGGCAGACTGTGCCGTGACGGATATTATTGCCTATTATGAGAAGATTGGAAGAAACCGCATCGCGGTCATTCCGGGGCTGCGGGTGACGGAGGTGACAGAACAGGGCGTGCGCGGAGTAAATGACCGGACCGGACGCAGAACAGAGCTTCCGGCGGACAGTGTCGTTATTGCGGTAGGATTAAAGCCGCGTCATGCGTTCTACGACACGCTGGCGGGAGAACCGGATCTGGAGGTCTATGAAATCGGCGACTGCGTGAAGGCAGGCAAGATTCTGGATGCGTTCCATACCGCATATAAAACGGCAGTGCGCATTTAATTAATAAGATAAACCTATGAGGCCCTGCAGAAGAGACTGTCTCTTCTGCAGGGCCTCCATGAAGTATATACTGGCTGCGTATGAGGAATCATACAGGAATCCGGATCCAGAATTTCTCCATATACCTGGCTGCGGTTGGGGAATCCAGTTCCAGCTTTTCCATCAGTTTTTTGAGGGTATCATCATATGAAAGACCGGTTTCTGATAAGAGGAAATCAGGGCACGGGCCCCTTTTTCAATCCCCTTCTCGATTCCTTCTCAATCCCCTTCTCGATTCCTTTCTCAACTCCTTTTTCAAACCCATCATTCACCAGCATCTGACCTAATGGTGTCATGAACAGCACCTCCTTTATTTGAGTTAACTCCTGGTTTTGACAAAATTTGTTAGCAAGTGTATACAGGACAGCCTGCATCTTTACAATTTCTCCCTGTGACAGGGCGCCGGATTCCGTAATCAGGCGGTTTGCCAGAATAATGCGGTCTTTTTGATCCGTGGTACCTGACATCAGTGTGGTGAGCAGCAGAGGAACAAGATCTGCCCGGTTCAGCACTTCACCGTTTTTCTGCTTTTCAAACAGACGGGCAAACAGTTCATCCGCGTTATTATTCTTCAGCCGGACAGGGATGATTTTGTAGGTATTATGACCTGTCTTTAATTCATTACGGATTTCCTTTACCGTCGATGAGCAGATCACATAAGTGGTAATATCGACGCGGCAGATATAGGAGGTGACCGCTTCGTAACTGCGAAAACGGCGGAGATCCTCCTTAATGCTGTCGCTCTCAAACTCCAGATGAATCCAGCTCCGGTCAGGCTTGATGAAATTAAAATCTTCATATAAATGCTTTGCCGTCAAATAGACAAATTCTGTCGGACCAACAGTTACTGGTTCCGCCGTAATTAAGGTACGACAGAAGTTCATCCCCGAAAAACTGCATGGCACTCTTTAATACCAGGTCTTCCGCCGGGAAATTGGCCGGTATCTCTTTTGCGGCGTATGCATCGTTCTCATTGCTCATATAGCCTCCGTTTCCAGCTATATAAGAACCTATCTCCATTATAATAGTTTTCAGTAAAACAGACAATAGCCCTGCTTGTTTTATTCGTTTTTGTGGTAATCATGAAATTAATTCCGGTAAGGTGGATTTCTTAAGTCCGAACGGACAGAGAATGCCAGACAGAACAGGCAGATGGAATGCCGGCAGAAGCCGGTTTTCCGGCGGCGATAGCTTCTTATAAAGGCTGTCGTCTGTTTTGTATATAGAAGTATAGCATAAGCTGCCTGTTTCAGGCAACCTCATTTATGAAGTTTCCTGCAGTAACGGAGGTGCGCGAGCTGTCTTTTCCGACGGATTTATGGTAAGATAACAGTAATAAACCAGACTTTTGAAAAGGAGTACCTGCCAATGGAAAAAGTCAATTACCTGTTTTCAGTACAGACTGCGTAACCTGGCGTGTGATGGGAAATTCTTAAGCTGTTAAAGGCGCTTCATGAGCGCTGCGGAGGCCAGTGGGTCTACAGCGTTCATCAGAATTACGAAGTTTACCCGGATACTCGGAACTCAGTGAAGCGTTTTTCTATCCGGAGTGGTGGAAACGCAGAGTGGATAAGGCCTGCCTTTCCAGGCATTCAGGAGTTTGGCTGGGAGGAAGGGCGGTCATTTCATTTTATTCACAGTTCCCAGACCGTGAACGTGGGAGGTGCGCCATCTGCTGCAGATTCGCGGTGAGGAAGAATTTACGGAGGAGGATCATGTGCTGTTGGATTATGCCTGTATTCTGACCGGATATATGAAAGGCGCTTCCTGCGGCATCGGAGGATCAGTACTCTTATGGGAAATGCGTACAGGAATTCGTCCGGAGACAATTCCCGAAGGGGTATTCCGGAGAATGGGTATGGTATTGTTGTGCTGGAGCGGGGAGACAAAGGTATTTTAAAGCAGCAGGGATACTTGGGATACAGACTCCACCGCGCTTCCGGAAATGCCTGCGGTATTGTTTCCTGGACGAGACGCATTTCTGCTGTTTGTCTCTGCTGACAATGTTATGAAGGTGACAGAGCAGCTGGAAGAGATCATTGGATTTGGCGATGATGATATGATTATGGGGATCAGCGGACTTTACAGTGCAGCGGAAATGGACCAGGCTCTGGGAGAGGCACGCCATTCCGTGGAAGTGGGAAATTTAACGGATATGGATCGTACGGTATTTTTTCACTGTGAACTGGGGATATTCCGGATTCTGGATTATCCGAAGCCGGGAAGTCCCGTGAACCGTCTTTTGGATCAGATGACGGAAAAGCTGATGGAATACCCGAAAGAAAAACGGGATGCGTTGTCCGATACCATGTGCTGCTTTGTCAAGAATCATTATAACTACCAGAAGACGGCGGACGCCATGTATGCTCACGTCAACACCATCCGTTACCGTATCAGTCTGCTGGAGAATTTATGGAGCTGCGACCTGCAGAGAGAAGAAGACCGTCTTCTGTTTGAGGTGGTCAGCCGCCTGCTTCCGCTTTGGGTTAAGGAAACCGGATATGAATAACCGGAAGCAGTGTGACGATGGAACGTAACTGTTAATAATTGATACCGCCGTCATTGGAATTCGATGATTTTGCGCCGGTATTTTGTTGATGGAAAATGAAGGCAACTGCGTTGTAAGAACGATGTAAAAAATCCAGTACCAGATACTGACCCGACGCCAGACCCCGAATCCGGACCATAATTCCCGGTCATAAATCTTCTGGTGGAGGTTCCTCCAGGGCGGCAACCAGTGGAGT
>VOFH01002265.1_pt1 | contig 23783 bp, 37 predicted proteins | sample 5384091 | NCBI WGS metagenome assembly VOFH01 (sample SAMN12384727, study PRJNA508395) | human gut metagenome | isolation source: healthy gut G | host: Homo sapiens
CGATGGCATTTCTTCTGATGATGAAGCAAACCGTCACGGCTCTTATCCGCGCCCTGCGGCGGGATATCGATAACCAGATCGATCTATGTCCCAGAATCAGATCCAGCAGGTTCGGGGACTCCTGTTCCAGCTTTCTTACTGCCAGCGCCTTTACTCCATGGCTGTTTAAGAACTTCTGCAGTTCCCGCGGTAGAGAAAATCCGGTATCCCTGTGCCTGGAATCTTCTTAATGTCCACAACTCTTCCTTTTCGGAATCGCGGACCGTAATAATCATATTTTATATTTCGAAGACACGCCTGCTCCCTCGAACGCCTTATAAAGCGCCTCATTGAAGGTCTTCGCTATTCCCCAGACACTCTCCGGTAGACTTCATCTCCGGCCCGAGACTGATATCGGCGCCGCGGATTTTTCGAAGGAGAATACCGGCATCTTGATGGAGATATAGTCGCGGAAGGCTGAAGTCCCCGGCGTATAGCCCAGTTCCCGGATTGTCCGCCCGCAGATGATCTGTGTTGCCAGCGGCACGATCGGAATTCCGGTAACCTTGCTGATATACGGCACCGTACGGGAAGAACGCGGATTCACCTCGATGATGTACACATCGTCGCCGTCCACAATAAACTGAATGTTGATCATACCTTTCACGTGAAGGGCTCTCGCCAGCTTCTCCGTGTAATCAACCAGCGTCTCAATGTTCTTCTCTGTCAGATCCGGCGCCGGATAGACGGAGATACTGTCGCCGGAATGGATACCGGTTCTCTCGATATGCTGCATGATTCCCGGGATCAGAATGTCGGTGCCGTCGCAGATGGCATCAACCTCGATCTCCTTTTGCCCATGATGTACTTTATCAACCAGTATCGGATGCTCCTGGGCAATCTGGTTGATGATTCCGATAAATTCATCCACATCCTGGTCGCTGATGGCGATCTGCATGCCCTGGCCGCCCAGAACGTAGGACGGACGGACTAACACCGGATATCCCAGCTTATGGGCCGCTTCCTTTCGCCTCTTCAGCTGTGAAAACCGTATGGCCTGCGGGTCTCGGAATCCTGCATTCCTCCAGAATCTTGTCGAACAGCTCCCGGTCCTCCGCCGCATCCACATCCTCCGCCGCCGTACCGAGAATCGGAACGCCCATCTTCATCAGGCTCTCCGTCAGCTTGATCGCAGTCTGTCCACCAAACTGCACCACCGCACCGTCCGGCTTCTCAATGTCCACAATTCTCCACGTCTTCCGGAGTCAATGGTTCAAAATACAGCTTATCCGCAATATCGAAGTCGGTGCTTACCGTCTCCGGATTATTATTTACGATAATGGTCTCATAGCCTTCTCTGCTGAACGCCCAGGTGCTGTGAACCGAGCAGAAGTCAAACTCGATTCCCTGGCCGATACGAATCGGGCCGGAACCGAGGACAAGCACCTTTTTGCGGTCATTCGTGAACGCCTCATTCTCGCTTCCAAAGCAGGAATAGTAGTAAAGGCGTCTCCGCGGCAAATTCCGCCGCACACGTATCCACCATCTTAAATGCGGCCACGATTCCGTTGTCCTTACGCATCTGATGAATCTCCTGTTCGGAAAGCTTCCTGTCAGTCTGGCGATGACGTTGTCCGGGAACTCGATTCTCTTGGCTTCTCTCAGCAGATCCACCGTCAGCGGTCCCTTCTTTAAAGCGCTTCCATCTCCACAATGATCGCCAGCTTATCGATAAACCAGACATCGATCTTCGTGATCCCATGGATCGTCTCATAGGTGAAGCCGCGTCTTAATGCCTCCGCGATCACCCAGATTCTCCTGTCGTCCACGAGGGCCAGCGTGTCCTTTAATTCCTCGTCGGAAAGCTCCGTGAAATCATAGGACATCAGGCTGTCCACATGTGCTGCTCTAAGGAACGGATCGCCTTCATTAAACCGCCTTCAAAATTCGTGCAGATGCTCATGACCTCTCCGGTCGCCTTCATCTGGGTTCCCAGCGTTCTCTTGGCACTGATAAACTTGTCAAACGGAAGGCGCGGCATCTTTACCACGCAGTAGTCCAGCATGGGCTCAAAGCTGGCATATGTTTTCTTTGTAACCGCATTTCTGATTTCGTCCAGGGTATATCCCAGCGCAATCTTAGCCGCCACCTTTGCGATGGGGTAGCCCGTTGCCTTGGAAGCCAGGGCCGAGGAACGGCTCACGCGCGGATTCACCTCGATAACACAGTACTCAAAGCTGTCCGGATTCAGGGCGTACTGCACGTTGCAGCCGCCGGTGATTCCCAGCTCGCTGATGATTTTAAGCGCTGAGGTACGCAGCATCTGATATTCCTTGTCGCCCAGGGTCTGGGAAGGAGCCACTACGATGCTGTCCCCGGTATGAACGCCCACCGGATCGATATTTTCCATGTTGCAGACGGTGATTACATTTCCCGCGCCGTCGCGCATTACTTCATATTCATTTCCTTCCAGCCCGCGATGCATCGTTCCACCAGAACCTGGCCCACACGGGATAAACGAAGGCCGTTTTCCAGAATCTCCGCGCACTTCTCCGGATTCTCAGCGATACCGCCGCCGGAACCGCCCAGTGTATAAGCAGGACGGAGAACTACCGGATAACCGATCTCTGCCGCGATTTCCAGACCGTGTTTTACATCCTCCACGATATCAGAGGGGTGCTACCGGCTCACCGATCTTTTCCATGGTCTCCTTGAACATCTCACGGTCTTCCGCCTTTTTGATGGTGAGAGCCGTGGTTCCGATCAGACGCACATTGTGATCCCTAAAAATCCGGCGTCCTCTAACTCCATGGCAAGGTTTAATCCCGCCTGGCCGCCCAGAGTCGGGGAGCACACTGTCCGGTTTCTCTTTCAGAATCAGCTGTTCCACCACTTCCACGGTCAACGGTTCAATGTAGACCCTGTCTGCAATATCCTTATCCGTCATAATGGTCGCCGGATTGGAGTTTAAGAGAACAACCTCGATGCCTTCCTCTTTTAAAGAACGGCACGCCTGGGTTCCAGCATAGTCGAATTCCTGCCGCCTGGCCGATGATGATCGGGCCGGAGCCGAGAACAAGTACTTTTTTAATATCAGGATTCTTCGGCATTACTTTCCTCCTCCATCATGTTTAAAAATCTGTCAAATAAGTAGCCGGAGTCCAGCGGTCCCGGACATGCCTCCGGATGGTACTGAACTGTGAAAATATTTTTTATTTACGTATTTTTAAGCCCTCATTGGTGCCGTCGTTGACATTGACAAACGCCGGAACGGCCGTCCCCGGATCGATCGTATCCATGTCCACCACATAGCCGTGGTTCTGTGACGAGATGTAGACGCGTCCAGTCTCTAAATCCTTGACCGGATGGTTTCCGCCGCGGTGACCGTATTTTAACTTGTGAGTATCCGCCCCTGTAGCCAGCGCCATCAGCTGATGGCCGAGGCAGATGGCAAAATCGGAACATCTGATTCATATAATTTACGGATTTCGGTGATAATATCCGTACACTCCTTGGGATCTCCAGGTCCGTTGGAAAGCATGATTCCGTCGGGATTGCCTGCCAGAATCTCTTCCGCCGCCGTCGTGGCCGGGTATACGGTTACCTGGCAGCCTCTTTCATTTAAAGAACGGGCTATGTTCATCTTGGCGCCTAAATCGAGAAGCGCCACCTTCTTTCCATCTCCCGGAAGTACGTATTTTTCAGCGCAGGTGGTTTTCTTCACCACACCGGTAACCGAATATTTTTCATACGGGCAACAGCCTCATCACAATCAAAATTTTCATTGGTTGTAATCATGCCGTTCATTGTACCTTTTTCTCTTAAGATTTTTGTTAGGGCTCACGTATCGATACCACTGATACCTGGAATATCTTGTTCCTCTAAGAAATGCTGAATGGTATCCCCCGCTTCTGAAGTTGCTGGGGATTCTAGATAATTCTCTCTGACAATGTAGCCGTCCGGCCATGCTTTCCGCGATTCCATATCTTCACGACAAATTCCGTAATTACCAATCAGCGGGTACGTCATCACCACGGCCTGCCCTGCATACGAGGGGTCGGTGAGGACTTCTAAATAACCGGTCATGGAAGTATTAAAGACGATTTCGCTGATCACTTCCCTCTTCGAACCAATGCTGGTCCCTGTGAATACGGTTCCGTCTTCCAGTATTAAAAAAGCTTTCATACGTAAAGTCCCAATCCTTTCTTAATGCTATGAGTTATGCTGTATACTATGCGTTGTTTGAGCGTTCTGAAAATCAGCCCAAATTGAATAGATTATACATGATTTCACGACATTTTTCAACTCTTTTCTTCACGATTGTCTGCCTATCTTTTCGCGTGACAGACCCTTTTTTAAACATATTATACAATTTCCACTTTACGCCATGAATATGGATGGTTCTTCCGGCCGTGGCTTTTACATCCTGAAGGAAAAACCGTCCGGCGAATAATCCGGCGTAAATCTGCAGAGACTATTTGCGAGGTGATGTTCATGATAGATAACAGTGAAATGCCCATCGGCTTTACGATGGAACTGGCACAGCATTCCGACATTCTGACCCGTTTTGCGGAGCTTCCGGAATCCAGACGGAACGAACTCGTAGACGGAGCCAGAAACGTTGAGAGCCGGAATGAAATGCGTAACTACGTAGAGTCCATGTTCCGGTAAACCGTCCGGAAATTCGGAATCCCTTCAGTCAGCCGGGATTCCCCTGGTCTGCGGCGCCTGCCCCTCTCAGCAGAAAATTCTACGCCGCAGCCCGTTTTCCGAAAAACTGAACATTTGGGAGACAGCCGTCATATATACTGTCAGTAATCATCCAATAAAGGGGCAATCTATGAGAAAATATATGACCGCTGCCGCACTGGAACCTACTGATACCGGCTCTCTCCAGGTAAACGTAGTTTCTGCCGAAAACAATTTTCCTATCCGCGATGCCGAAGTTTCCATCGCCTACAAAGGAGATCCTGAAAGTACTGTAGAATCGACGAACACCAATTCTTCCGGCCAGACCGGGGAAATCCGCTTAGCCGCTCCTCCGCTGGAATACAGCCTGTCGCCCGGCTTAACCCAGCCCTATTCCGAATATACCATCACCATCCGGGCGCGGGGCTTTGCGGAAGTCGCCATCTCCGGAACGGAAATCCTGCCGGACGCTCTCGCAATCCAGCCGGTACGCATGACACCACTGGCCGACGAGGTATCACCGACACCCCCATCGTCATACCGGATCACACGCTCTATGGATACTATCCTCCGAAAATTGCTGAAGCAGAAGTAAAGCCGGTGGCTGAAACCGGTGAGAGATCGTCTTAAGCCGCGTGGTGGTTCCTCAGACCGTCGTGGTTCATGACGGGGTTCCTACCGATTCAACCGCCCCCAATTACTACGTTCCATACCGGGACCATCAAGAATGTGGCCTCCAGTGAAATTTACGCCACCTGGCCCCGTTCCTCCATCACGGCAAACGTTCTGGCCATTATGAGCTTCACGCTGAACCGCGTCTATACGGAGTGGTACCGCAACCAGGGCTACGATTTCACCATCACTTCCTCCACAGCCTATGACCATAAATGGATTTACGGCAGAAACATCTTCCAGTCCATCTCTGAGGTTGTGGATGAGATCTTCGACAACTACTTATCGCGTCGAGGTCAAACAGCCGATTCTGACCCAGTACTGTGACGGCAACCGCGTATCCTGTCAGCACAAGGGCTGGATGACCCAGTGGGGCTCCGCCGACTTAGGTGAGCGCGGATACAGCCCCCATTGAAATTCTGCGCTATTTCTACGGTGATGACATGTACATCAATACCGCCGAGCAGATTTCCGGAATTCCCGCTTCCTGGCCCGGCTACGATTTAACCATCGGTTCCAGCGGCCAGAAAGGTACAGCAGGTGCAGGAACAGCTGGACGCCATTGCCACTGTGTACAGCGCTATCCCGCATATCACACCGGATGGAATCTACGGACCGGCAACAGCGGCAGCCGTACGGGAATTCCAGTCCATTTCGGCCTTCCGGTGACGGGAGTCATCGATTTCCGCACCTGGTATAGGAGATTTCCCATATTTATGTGGGAATCACAAGAATCGCTGAGTTAAATCCATAATCGGATTCTATGGGAACGCACCCAAAATAAAACGAAAAACTGATGCATCATCTGCCCGGCAGAACGAATGCATCAGTTTTTTGTTTCCTATTGTTCCTGCTATGAGTGATCTGTTCTCAACCGCCGCTCATCCTTCTCCGCCGCACCGAACCGCCGCCACGTATCCCAGCAGGCACAGGAAATCCCGCCAAGCAGCTGATAGAGTTCGATCCGGCTCCAGGCCACATCCACAGAATCACCACCGGCGAAGAAAATACCAGACCGATGATGACGCAGTACATCTGGCGCTCGTGATTGACTAGCAGATGTTCCACAATTTTGGCAAACAGAAAGATTCCGAGTCCCAGCCCTGTAAAATAAAGGAAGCAGGACCAGTCCATCGGATAGAAGCGCTGGAAAATCAAACGCGGCCGCCGCCCTGATACAGCCGTTTGTCGTCTGCAGCAGCGGCTCGTACACACCGATCATCATCATGATCATGGAGCCGCTCACTCCCGGTACGCCACCATGGTTCCCGCAGCCAGTATGCCTACCAGGAACATGGAGATGATCCAGAACCGGCCGGAAGAGAGATAGGCTGCTCCGGTCTTAACCGTCCCAGCACCGCCATGGGAGCCTGAGGCGATGGACATTCCGCCTGCCACGGTGATAAAGATCACCACAGCGGCTGTAACGCAGATCGTCATCCCGCGCCTCCTCCTCCCCCGGCTCCGCCTTCTGTCTTCTCAAACAGAGCAGGAAGGCCGCCTCCGATGAGTCCGATAAACGCCAGCTTCGTCTGCAAAGGGAACGTCCCGAATAAGTATTCGAATACCAGGGACAGGCTGATGATGCCAGCCACGGCCCCCCAGACCGTAGGGAAACAGCGTTCTTATGCTCTCCACCGGCTCCTTAAAAAGCCGGTTCACCGCATGGATGATCGTGTCGTACACGCCCATGGATATGGCCAGCATCCCTCCGCTGATACCGGGAAGGATGTTGGCAATTCCTATGACCACGCCTTTCAGCAATTCACCGATATACTCCAAATGATTCCTCCTTGTATTAATCCACGCCTCCTTCCCAGAAAGGTTGTCAATTCGTATTTTTATGCTTCCTTCACCACTTCTAATACCTCTTTCACTCTGGCAATATGATAATCTGCCAGACTCTGGTCGAAATTGTAGCGGTTATCGATCACCGCCGCGATCTTCATCCGGCTCTGCTGGCCGCTGTAATCCCGATGGTGGAGTCCTCCACTGCCAGACACTCTTCCGTCCTTTACGCCCAGCCGGGATGCTGTATACTGGTAGATTTCAGGGTCGGTTTGCTCCGCTTAAACTGGCTGCCGCTGACCACCACCTCAAAATATTCCCGGATCTCATTTTCACGAAGGACCCGTTCCACCAAGTCCAGCTGGGTGGAGGAAGCCAGTGCAAGGCGGTACCCCTTTTCCTTCAAAGTTTTTAAAACCTCCGTAACCTCCGGCCGGTAGATCTCTCTGTAGTCCACTTCACTGTAAATATCGCGCCTGCGGCACTCATCTCTAATTCCTCCCACGTCTGTCCATTATCGACCGCATGCTCCAGTACCTCCACGCCTCTTTTTCGTCGCGCCAACCATTGGATAGAGCTGCTCGATGCGCACGTTCGGGTTTTTCTTCTGCGCAAATTCCAGCTGAAATTCCAGATATTTTCCCTCACTGTCGATGATTACGCCATCCATATCAAAAATCACTGCCTTAACCATGTGTTTCCTCTCTCCTGTCCCTCTTCCTGTATTCCCGGTATTTTCCCAGGTGTTTTCCGATTCCTTCCATTCCCGGACCCTTTTGCCGTTCTTCTGCCAGCCCGGAAAAGCTCATTTTGTACTGAAACCACTCCGGCCCCCCAGGTTTTTCACAATAAAATCATCTTTTCCGTCATATAAAATTCTGTAAATTTACAGGTTTATCCTGTGCAGCCAACAAAACGGCACAGTCCAAACATGACTGTGCCGCCTGAACTCAATTTTATAGCCTCTGATCTTTATGTACTCCTCAATCATTCTGACGCTTCCCTTAATCCCCGTCGTCGACGTATTGATCAGCAGATCGTAGTTTTCCGGGTCTGCCCAGCCTCTCCCCGGTATAATAACGGTAATAATTCCGGCGTTCCTTATCAATCCGCTTCACGTTTTTCCTGACGTCCTCGGGCGTATACAGTTCCTTCTCCTCACTCTTCTGATTCTCGCATCCATGTCTGCGTAAATGAAGACCCGAACCAGTTCGATATCATCCGCATCCTCCAGCACGTAATCTGCACACCGTCCCACAATGACAGGACTGCTCCTCTGCCAGCTTCCGGATCACCTCCGACTGAAACCGGAACAGATTGTCCGCCGAGATCAGGTCCGAACCGAAGCTTGGGCCTCTCATCTCCGGCGTCATGCTGCTGACGATCCGGTACAGAAGCCGGTCCCCGCTTTCTCATCCGCCAGATGAAAGTAACTCTCCTTGATGCCGCTCTCGTCGGAATTCATACGCAGAATATTCTTGTCGTAAAAATCAATTCCCAGTTCTCCCGCCAACTTCCGACCGATTTCATTGCCGCCGCTGCCATACTGACGGCCAATGGTAATAATAAGTTTCTTATCTCCCATGTGAATCCCTCCTGTGCATGCGTGACCGTTGATTTGTTGTTTTTCTATCTCTATTATACCACATTTACGGCCGCGGACACTATTTTTCCCGGAATATGCGAGATACCGCCGTGTCATCACATTTATATCCCCCGGTCCCGACGATTCCCAGCCGGGACCATATTCTCTGCAGGAATACGGTCCCGGTCCGGTCTCTTAGAAACAGCCGGTCTTCTGACGAGAAATGTATTGTATCCATACCGTCTCAGTTCCTGCTCCATGCGTACAGCGTTATCCAGTTCGGAAGGCGCCAGCCCGTACCTTGAATAAACCGTCTTCACTGACGATAAAGGCAGGAAATCCCTGGGACCGCAGCGTATTTTCAGCTGCTGTTCTGCCAGTGAACGGATGCGGTAAGCTCCCCGTCTGAATCTGATAGTACTCCGGCTGCTCCGCCTCACCTTCCCGAATCGTTGTCAGAATGCCGTTGGCAATGGCCTCTGCAATGGCGTGTAAATTGTCATCAAAGAGCTGATTGTTCGGCTTCATTGTCGATAAATCCCACCTCTACCAGAACAGCCGGCATTTCGGTTCTGCGAAGCACGACCAGCCCCGGCCTCTCGATGATGCCCAGATTGGCAAACCCCGTATTGGGCCAGCTCCTCGTTGATATTGTTCGCAAGCTGGGCCGGAACCCCCTTATTCTCAAATACGAGACTCATAACTCCGGAGGCGCTGCCTGGTATCGGCATGGCATTCCGGTGAATCGATACGAAATAGTCCGCCAGCCGCCTCATTCGCCATCGTGGCTTTTTCCAAAGGCGTATTATACGTATCGTCGGTTCTTGTATATCTTACATCTACCCCATTCTGCGACAGGATGTTTCCTACCGCCAGCGCCAGCCTCAGGGCGTCGTCCTTTTCCTGTCTCCCTTCAAATTTTGCGCCGGGATCAGCGCCGCCGTGACCGGCATCTATCACTACTATCTTTCTTTCAGCCAAAAGAAAAACTCCTTTCACATACCTCTATATTATAAAGTATGTGAAAAAGAGCCCTGAATGTACCACTTTTTGATCGATTCCCGCAGGTTCTTCATATCCCGGCCGTCATGACGTCCGCTCCCCTCGGACCGACCGGCGTCGAAAAATACGATCTGCGTGTTTGTCTTCCCGTACTTCTGCACTTCACCGATAAAAACGTCCAGCTCCATAGTGCTCTGAAAGGCCACCTTTAACAGCATGGAATAGTCTCCTGTCACACAATTGCATTCCAGCACATTGGGGAATCTCCGCCATCCGGGCATAGAATCCGGGCTTTTCTCCCGGCAGAACGTCCAGATTCACAAATGCAATGATGTGGTATCCCAGCTTGACCGGATCCACCGCCGCATGGTATCCGGTAATGATGTCTTCCGACATCTCAATCTGCCCAGCCTGCCGATTCTGGAAGAAACCGCCGGTGAAGACAGGTATGTATTCTCTGCAATCTTTTTAAGAGAATACCTTGCATTTTTCCTGCAGCAAAGATCTGCAATATTTTCTTATCGATCTCGTCCATTTTGTTGTTCTCTCCTTCTTTTCAGGCAAATTACGACAGGACACACGTTACGAAGAAATCCCGCAAAATGGATTCTCCGCCTGCGGCGGGCCAGCTCTTCGCGACATGATTTCCGTCCGCCGCAGGGTAATCCTGTCCGGAGGGCTTTTAATACCACGGGAGCACTTTCCTGTAATATTAAAAAAGCGTCAGCACCACCAGGGTACGAACGCTTTTGTCCTTTTTTTTATTGATAACCATATTCTTTATTTTCTTTTTTCACACCTATCATACCCACTTACAGACCGGTTGTCAACGTTATTTTCTTAAAGAAGGCATATTTTTTGATGCGTTCCACGGCTTCCACCGTGTTCTCATATGTGCCGAAGGCCGTTAAACGGAAGTATCCCTCGCCGCTGGGGCCAAATCCGCTTCCAGGAGTTCCCACTACGCCGGCTTCATTTAAAAGGCAGTCGAAGAACTCCCAGGACGTCATTCCCGCCAGGTACCAGAGCCAGATATAAGGGGCGTTGACACCGCCGTATACCTCGCATCCGGCCTCCTTCAGCCCGTCATAAATCACCTTCGCATTTCTCATATAATAGGCCACCTGCTCCTTTAACTGTGCTCTTCCTTCCGGAGAGTATACGGCCTCACCGGCCTTCTGAACGATATAAGGAGCGCCGTTAAACTTCGTTCCGTGGCGCCTCGCCCACAGAGAATGAAGTGTAACGCCTCCGCGGACCAGATCCTTCGGAATCACGGTAAATCCCAGCCGCACACCGGTAAAGCCTGCATTTTTCGAGAAGGAACGGAACTCTATGGCACACGTTCTGGCCCCTTCGATTTCGAAGATGGAGGCGGGACCGTGTCCTCCGCGATATATGCCTCATAAGCCGCGTCGTAAAGGATCACAGCGCCTGTTCTGTTGGCATAGTCGACCCACACCTTAAGCTGGTCTCTCGTAAGCGTGGTTCCGGTGGGATTGCACGGAACACATAAGTAGATCAGGTCGGGAGTCTCCTTTGGCAGCTCCGGAACGAACTGGTTCTTTGCCGTACACGGCATGTAAATGACTCTGCTCCATTTTCCCGGTCTTCTCATCATACTCCCTGTCCTTCCGTCCATAACATTGGAGTCCACATAAACCGGATAGACCGGATCACACACGGCAATTACCGCATCCTCGCTGAAGATTTCCTGGATATTGCCGCAGTCGCATTTCGCACCGTCGGAAACGAAGATTTCATCCGCATCGATCTCACAGCCGCGTGACGCGTAATCGCCTGCCGCAATGGCCTCCGCAAAAAGCCATAGCCCAGATCCGGCGCATAGCCATGAAAGGTTTCCGCGTTTCCCATCTCATCCACGGCATCATGAAGCGCCTTTATGAGAGCCGGCGCGATGGGCTGCGTGACGTCGCCGATTCCCAAGACGGATGATCTTCTTATCCGGATTTGCGGCAGTATAGGCATTCACCTTTTTTTGCGATGGCCGAAAACAGATAGCTTCCCCGGCAGTTTTAAATAGTTGTCATTTACTTTTACCATTGATGTCCTCCTGTAAGCGTATTATAGATTTTCTGGCTGAAATCCCCCTGAAATACTTCCACGGCCGGTCCTGTCATATACACATGGCCGCTCTCCCGGTCCCAGGTAATCTGTAAGGTTCCCCCTTTAGCTCCACCTCCACGGTATTCTCCGTCCTGCCGCTTAAGACGGAGGCCACCGCGCTTGCCGTTGCTCCCCGTGCCGCAGGCCACGTCTCTCCGCTTCGCGCTCCCACACGCGCATGCGGAGATGACTTCTGTCGACCACCTGGATAAACTCGGAATTGGTCCGCTCCGGAAAACGTTCATGTGTCTCAAACGCCGGTCCCATGGCTTCCAGATCCAGGTCGTCAATCTCATCCATATAATAAATGGCATGGGGATTCCCCATGGATATTCCAATAAACTCATAGGACCGGCCGTCGACCACGATCGGCTCCGGCACATCTCCGTCACCTCCGGAATTCCCATGTCCACCGTGATAAGCAGCCTTTTCCGCCCTCGTCCGTGACCTTTAAGTGCTTGATTCCCGCCTTCGTCTCCACATCGAATTCTATCTTTTTCCACGATATGGTGGTCATACACGAATTTCCCCACACAGCGGATTCCATTTCCGCACATCTCGCTCTCAGAGCCGTCGGCGTTAAACATCTTCATGCGGCAGTCCGCCTGCCCGGAAGTGCAGATCAGAATCAGGCCATCCGAACCGATTCCAAAATGGCGGTCACTGACCTTTACCGCCAGCTCCTCCGGCCGCTCCACCGTCTCCTCAAAACAGTTGATATAAACACGTAGTCGTTACCCGTTCCCTGCATCTTTGTAAACTTCATGGTATCCCCCTTATCTGTTAATCAGGCTCATGATCATCTGCGCGGTTTCCACCATGTTGGTGCCGCTGTCCATACTGCATTTCTGCAGATAGCGGTGGGCATCCGCCTCGGTCATATGGTTTCTGTCCATCAGAAGCGCCTTCGCCTGTTTGATTAATTCCTGTTCTTCCCTGCTTCGTTCCAGGGGCTTCAGTCTCTGTTTTTTCTCCTCCTCCTGACCAGCGATTCCATCATCATCTCCAGAGTGCTGATCAGATCGTGAACCTTTAAGGGGAGTCCGAGACAGACCACATCCTCCGGAGCCCTTCCGTTCCAGAGTCCCGGAGATGCGACTAAAGCATCCGGACCCCGGGCGGCAGGCAGTCATGGAGTTCATCGTACACCATATCCGCAAATCTGCCTCCGCAGACCAGAATCCCGCTCCCCAGTTCATCGGCGCAGTTAATGGCCTGTGCGCCGGAAGTACAGACCGCCGCGACGGCAAAGCCATTTTTTGCAAGGATATTCCTAATATTTTTCGCGTCCTCCGGTTTGGAAAACGCCACAATCACATTGGGCCAAGCGCACTCACCTCCAGGGTATCGAATCAGCTGCGAAACAAAACGGTCAATACTTATATAAGTACTCCTTTGTCTCCCAATCCGTTACGTACGCCCGGAACATACGCCATTCGGCCTCCTTGGCTTCCAGGTATTTGGTATAAATATGCTCTCCCAGAACCTCTTTTCATAAACTCACTGCTCTTAAATTCCTCGATGGCCTCCCCCAGTGTCTCGGGAAGTCTGAAATCCCGCGCGCACGGACCTCCTCCGGCGCCATGGTATAAATATTAGTATCCACACTGTCCGGCGGTACCATTCCCTTTTGATTCCGTCCAGTCCGGCTGCCAGGCAGGGCCGCCAGCGCCAGATAAGGATTGACGGAAGGATCCGTGCAGCGAAGCTCGATTCGGGTGCTCTCTCCTCTTGAAGACGGAATTCGATCAGGGGACTGCGGTTTGCTTTGGCAGACCACGCGATATAGACAGGCGCGTCATATCCCGGCACAAGCCGTTTGTAGGAATTCACAAGCGGATTCGTTAAAATGGTCATTTCCTTCATATGGCTTAAAATTCCGGCCATAAACTGATAGGCAATCCGGCTGAGCCCCAGCTGGTCCGTCTCATCCTCAAACAGATTTTTTGCCGTTTAAACCGGACAGGGACATATTCAGATGCATCCCGATCCATTGACTCCGGCCTTCGGCTTCGGCATAAACGTGGCGTGAAGGCCGTGACGCTTCGCTATGGCTTTTACCGCCATCTTAAACGTCATGACATTGTCGGCCGTCACCAGCCCTTCCGCGTACTCGAAGTCTATCTCATGCTGCCCCGGCGCCATCTCGTGGTGGGAGGCCTCTATCATAAAGCCCATATCCTCCAGATTGAGCACGATATCCCGGCGGACATTCTCTCCCTGATCAATAGGAGCCACGTCGAAGTACCCGGCCATTTCGTGGGTCTCCGTCGTCGGTCGTCCCTCCTCGTCTGTCTGAAAAATGAAAAATTCGCATTCCGGTCCGGCATTAAAGACAAACCCCATATCGGCCGCTTCCTTTAGCACCCGTCTTAATACATACCGCGGATCCCCCTCAAACGGAGTCTTGTAGGACGGTAGACATCGCACATCAGCCGCGCCACCTTGCCCTGCTGGGGACGCCACGGAAAAATCTCGAAGGTATCCAGGTCGGGATACAGGTACATGTCGGACTCGTCGATCCGCACAAAGCCCCTCGATGGCGGAGCCGTCAAACATACAGCGGTTATCGAGCGCCTTTTTCAGCTGGCTCGATGTAATGGCAACATTTTTCAGCATTCCAAAAATGTCAGTAAACTGAAGCCGGATAAACTCCACGTCCTCCTCTTCCACGATTCGGAAGATATCTTCTTTTCCTGTATTTGCTCATAATGGCGTCTCCCTTTCCTCTCTTATTCCTGTGAAGAAAAAGGGGCGTGATGTGCCAGAACCCCTGACCGGAGCGTTCGCCCCGGTGAAATTCTCTCACATCACCCCGTTATATGTGTAAATATAACAGCTTGAAAAAGTTTGTCAATGTATTTTTATTCATAATCTGGAAGTAAAGTAACCGTTCAGCCTTCAAAGCCTTATCCCGCGCCTTCTTATAATTCAGCGCCCGGATGGCATTCAAGATCGCCAGTACCGAAACCCCCCATCGGCAAATACCGCCGCCCACATGGTCGCAAATCCGAGTGCCGTCAGAATCAAAACCAGCACCTTGACACCGATTGCAAATATAATATTCTGTTTTACAATCCGCATGGTTTTTCTGGCGATAACGATGGCATCCACGAGTTTGGAAGGTTCATCTGTCATAATCACCACGTCGGCCGCTTCCACTGCCGCGTCGGAACCAATTCCGCCCATGGCGATACCGATATCCGCCCTGGCAAGAACAGGGGCGTCATTGATGCCGTCACCCACGAATCCCAGTGTGCTGCCTTCCGGCTTGGCAGTCAGGAGTTCTTCCACCTTTAAAACCTTATCCGCCGGCAGCAGGCCGCCGTATGCTTCATCGAGACTCAGCTTATCCGCAACCGCCCTGCCCACCTCGGGCTTATCTCCGGTCAGCATGATCAGGCGTCTCACACCGGCTCTTCTGAGTCCGTGCAGTGCATCCGAACATCTTCCCGCACCGTATCAGAGATGATGATGGAGCCGAGGAAAACACCGTCCTCCGCGATATAGAGGGAGGTTCCCATAATCTCCGGCACCTCTGTTATGGTAATTCCCTGTGCCTTCATCAGCCGTTCGTTACCGATATATAAGTCTTTTCTGCCGTTCTCCAGCTCCAGCACGGCATGAATCCCATGTCCGGCAATCTCTTTGCCGTAACAATCCTGATTCCTCCACGCGCTTTCCATACGCCTCCTTCACCGATATGGCGATCGGATGATTGGAGTGGAATTCCCCGTAGGCTCGCCAGTTCCAGCAGCTGGTCCTTCGTTCCCTCCACCGGTTTTACCCGTGTCACCTGGAACTTCCAGTGGTCACGTTCCCGTCTTATCAAATACCACCGTATCGAGTGACGCCACCGCTTCCAGATAGTTGCTCCCCTTCATCAGGATTCCCTGCCTGGAGGCCGCGCCCAGGCCTCCGAAAAAGCTGAGCGGAACGGAGATAACCAGTGCGCATGGGCAGGACACTACCAGGAAACTGCACGCGCGGTATATCCAGATTCCCCAGTTTCCGCCTGTAAGAAGAGGAGGGATAACGGCAAGAACCAAAGCCAGACAGACCACCACCGGAGTATACACTCTGGCAAATTTCGTGATAAAATTCTCGGCCTTTGCCTTTCTGGAGCTTGCATTTTCCACCAGTTCCAGAATCTTTGCCACTGTGGAGTCATCAAACAGCTTCGTCACCTGCACTTCCAGGAGCCCGTTTAAATTGATGGAGCCGCTGATGATCGGATCGCGTTCCTTTACCTCCACCGGCATGGATTCTCCGGTTAAAGCCTTTGTATCGAGACTGGAGCTGCCTTTTACAATCACGCCGTCGAGCGGCACCTTTTCACCCGGTTTTTATGATGATCGTGTCTCCGATTTCGACTTCATACGGATCGACCTTCTCCTCTTTTCCATCCCGGACCAGGTTGGCATACTCCGGGTTGATATCCATCAGCTCGGTGATGGACTTTCTCGGACTTGTTGACAGCATAATCGCTGAACAGTTCACCGACCTGGTAAAACAGCATAACCGCAACTGCTTCCTCCAGGGCTCCGCAGCCGATTGCTCCAAAAGTCGCCACTGTCATCAGGAAATTCTCATCAAATACCTGACCATGGAAAATATTGCGCACTGCCTTAAGCGGAATATCATATCCGGCCGACAGATAAGAAATCACAAATGGGATCCAGGCATAAGCCGTCGCCCTTCCATCAGGGCTCCCGCAATCAGAAATACTGCACTGACCGACAGCCTTGCCGCCATCGTTTTCTGTTTTTCGTCATAGCTGCTCCTTTATTTACCGGAGTACCTTGAATTCTGCTTCCGGTTCTATCTTATATGCAATTTTTCTGCTCTCCTCCACGATCGCGTCCGCACGGTCATCCTCGACCTTCTATGGTCAGTCTCTGTGTCATAAAACTGAGTGCCGCAGACTTCACGCCTGCTAACTTGAGACCTCCGTCTCGATCTTTGAAGCACAGTTGGCACAGCATAAACCTTCTAATTTAATAATCTTTCTCATACCTTATTCTCTCCTTTTTCCTTTTCTCTTATTCACTGATATGTTCCATGCCCTGGGCCAGAATCGTCTCGATATGGCCGTCTGCAAGGGAATAAAATACGGTTTTCCGTCCCTGCGGAACTTCACCAGACGCATCTGCTTCAAGACCCGCAGCTGATGGGAAATCGCTGACTGCCCCATCTTTAAGAGACCTGCGATATCACACACGCACATCTCGGACTGGCTGAGTACATACAGAATCCTGATTGGGTGGAATCCCCGAATACCCGGAAGAATTCTGCCAGATCCAGCAGCTGCTGGTCCGCCGGCATCACCTGCATGACCCGGTTTACAATGTCCTCGTGGACCGATATAAAATCACAGTGAGGGGCCTCGCTGTCCTGCAGATCCATTCTGTTTTCGTCCTCCATGATTTACCTCCTTTTTGTCTGGTTAACTCATCAGTGTTCTTCATCTTACTTTATGCCATCATATGAATAACTGTTCATATGTTTATATTATCACTTTTTACGAATAAGTCAATACCTGTTTTCCCCTTTTTGACCCTGATCTTACGGTTTGAGCGGAGGTTGACTTTTTGTTCCTGCCGGTGCTAAAATTAAATTCCTTTCTCCCGCGTCATCCCATTCCGGGAATCGGGAAAAGAGAATATTGATACCACGGTAGAGTCCCCGGGAAGCAGACATTTCTGCTGCGAAACGGACAAATCCCGGAGAGGAATGCATTTTTACGGCATTCCACCGCTTGGCAAGATATTAGAACGCACTCACTGTTACGACAGATCTATCACCGGCTGTCCTCTGTCAGGAAGTCCACGTTCCATAATATTACTACCAGGAGGAACCATTATGATTCAAGTGGAACATGTGAACAAGACTTACAAAGTCGCAAGAAGGAGCGCCGGCTTTTCCGAAGCGGTCAGAGCGCTTTTTTCACAGAGAAGTGGAATACGTCCATGCGTTAAACGACATCACCTTCACCATAGGAGACGGGGAGATGGTCGGCTACATAGGCCCCAACGGCGCAGGAAAAAGCTCCACCATCAAAATCTTAAGCGGAATACTGACTCCCGACAGCGGAACGTGCCTCATCGACGGCCGGGTCCCCTGGAAGGAACGAAGGAACACGTAAAAGAGATCGGCGTCGTATTCGGCCAGCGCTCGCAGCTCTGGTGGGACGTACCCGTCATCGATTCCTTCGAACTTCTCCGCGATATCTACGAAATTCCCAGACACATTACGAAGATGCACTCGACGAACTTGTGAATCTGCTGTCCCTGAGTGAAGTCATGCGGACGCCTGCCAGGCAGCTGTCCCTCGGCCAGCGGATGCGCTGTGAAATCGCCGCCTCCCTCCTGCACCGTCCGAAAATCTTATTTCTGGATGAACCGACCATCGGCCTGGATGCCGTCTCCAAGCTGGCGGTCCGTGACTTTATCCGCAGACAGAACAAATTCACGGCACCACGGTCCTCCCTGACCACCCATGACATGCAGGACATCGAAGCCATGACTGACCGTGTCATGCTGATCGGAAGAGGCCGTCTGCTTTTGGACAGCTCCTCCCGGTCACTGAAAACCCAGTGCATGGGAAGGCGGGACTCTTGATGAGATAGTTGCGGACTTATACCGCGATTACCGGATTTAGGAGGCGCTTATGAAAAAATATCTCCTTTTTCCGTCTTCGCTTTTTATCCATGGGGCTGCAGTACCGGACCGCCGCAGTACCCGGCATGGTTACCCAGTTTGTCTGGGGTTCCATGGAGATTTTTATTGTTCCGGGCCTTCTATCAGGCGGACGCCTCGTCATTTCCCATGACCTTTCAGGCGCTGTCGTCCTACGTCTGGCTTCAGCAGGCATTTCTGGCCCCTCTACATGGCCTGGTTCTGGGAAATGGAGCTGTTCGATTCCATCACCACGGGCAATGTGCTCTATGAGCTCTGCCGCCCGATACGCCTCTATGACATGTGGTACGTCCGGAGTCTGGCCGTCCGGCTGTCAAAGGCGGTGCTGCGCTGTATGCCGATCCTGGCCGCAGCCCTTCTTCTTCCGAAGCCCTACGGCCTCACGCTGCCCTCCGACGCGGGAACCTGGTTTTTACCATACTCTCCATGATCCTGGCGCTGCTTGTTATCACTGCGCTTAACATGATAGTCTATCTGTCCGTTTTTATACCATTTCCTCTCAGGGAATCCGGCTGATCGTCTCGTCGCTCTTCGATTTTTTCAGCGGCGCTGTCATCCCTCTGCCCTTTCTGCCGGGAACTGTAAGAGCGGTCGTCAGCCTGCTGCCCTTTGCCTCTATACAGAATGTGCCGTTTCCGCATCTTCAGCAGCGATTTGGCGGGCCGGGAGATGTACGTAAGCCTTTGCTGCAGGTCTTCTGGCTGCTTACACTGCTGGCCGCCGGCAGACCATGGAACGCCGTGCATTGAAACACGTTGTCATACAGGGCGGTTGATGAAAAAGGAGGAATCTTTTATGAGAGCAATACGGCTTTATTTTCGTTTTTTGTAATACAGCTGAAAAGCATGATGCAGCACAAGGCCTCATTCTTTTTCACCGTACTGGGGCAGTTTCTCGTCTCTTTTAACGTATTTCTGGGCGTCACCTTCATGATGGAACGCGTGTTTCATGAGGTTCGGGCTTCACCTACCCGGAGGTACTCCTGTGTTTTTCCATCACTCTGATGGCGTATACTCTGGCGGAGACATTTTTCCGCAGCTTCGATACCTTCAATTTGATGATTGGAAACGGAGAATTTGACCGAATCCTGCTGCGGCCGGGCAGCTGCATCTTCCTGGTACTGTGCAGCAAGATCGAGCTGACAAGGATCGGACGGCTCCTCCAGGCCGCCGTCATGCTGGCTTACGGGTGGCGAAAGCAGCATTCTATGGACACCGATGCGGGTGCTCACGCTGGTTCTCATGATCGGAGGGGGACTCTCGTGTTTGCCTCCATCTATATCATCTTCGCCTCCATCTGTTTTCTTCACCCTGGAGGGGCTGGAGTTCATGAACGTGTTCACGGACGGCGCGCGGGAATACGGTAAATATCCGGTCGCCATTTACGGAAAGACGGTGCTTACGATCTGTACCTTCCTGGTGCCGTTTTGCACTGTTTCAGTATTATCCGTTTCTCTATCTGACCGGAAAAACGGTCAGAGACTGGTACGCCCTTCTTCCGATCCCCGCCTGCCTCTTTCTCATTCCGGCGGCCTGTCTGGCGTTTCGGACTGTCCCATTATCAGTCCACGGGCTCTTAAGAAAGCCCCTCTTTTGCAGCCTGTTACACAAAAAAAGGCAGAGAGAAAGTAAACGGTTCTGACTTTTACTTCCTCTGCCTTAAAACGCTATGGCTTCTTATGCCTGATTCTGCTTTTTCTTCACGCAGCGATGGGAACGATAGCTGCTATCTGCTCAATTATATTATCACAGTTATCTGTATGGAAGATAACTTCTACTGTTCTCGATTTAGCAAGGGACAGCACTCAACAATCGACTTCGCATCTACTATACGGCTTCCCAGTTTTACGTCCGCATCAAAATCACATTTGCTCATAATTTTTACAAATGAAAAAAGATCTGTTCTGCCTGGTCAAACGTTACGAAAATATGCTTCATTTTTATCCCCTTTGTTTTCTGACAGTTTATATCATAACACGACAGGAATCGACATTTCTACGGTAATATTTTCTAAATACTGGAAAATATTTTTTTTGCCTTTTATCCCTGTTTCACAGGCCGCTGCCGCCTCATCGGTGATGAGGGATCACCGGCCGTCACCTCCAGACCGCCTCCGGCGCCCTCGTGAATCGGATAATCCTGCCGTCTTCCGTTTAAATACCGCTCCTTCTCTCACTGTAAGTTCCTGATTCACCAGCGCCATGGATACCTGGGCAGACAGCTTTCCTAAAGCAGCCGGATTCCAGATTTAACTCCGGGCACACACAGGCGTCATCAGAAACAGCGTCTTCCTCAGACATGGGTGGAATCCCAAGACCTGTCACCCTGATCTTTCCCTCAAGTCCCTGCTCTTTTTACGACGTCCGCAGCGGCCTTAATCCCTACCGTGGTGGGCGCACAGATCGCCTTTTAAGAGCCGGGTACTTCTCAATCAGCTCTCTCGTCCTGGCTTCGGATGCCTTATAATCATCCTCCCCCATATACAATATCCACGAGACGCATCTTCTGATACTCCGGCTTTTCCAGTTCCTCCATCATGGCGTGTATCCACTGGCTCTGATTGGCTGATCGGGCCTGGGCAGAAAGAATGGCCCACTGGCCCTCCCATCCATGCAGTCTCTGACCGCCTGCACCAGTCCGGCGCCTGTCTCCTTCGGATCGGCCGGGCTCACATAAATGCTGCGTGGCTGTCCTTTTCCGTGTCAGAATCTAAAGTAGTGACCCGGGATTCCTTTTGCCATCGCCTCCTTTAATACGGGAGCAGGCATGTTCGTCACTGACCGCAATGGCGATGGCTTTCACCCTCTCCCGCATCATCCGGCGCACAAGAATCACCTGTTCCTGGGCCCTCGCCGATTCCGGATACAGCACCTCGCAGCGATATCCCGCTTCCTCCACCGCCTGGCGGAAAGCTTCCGCCACTTCTTCATTATACTGGTTATCTTTCGATTTCATGATAACTGCATATTCCGGGCTCTCTGTCACCATACCCGCTGCACTGCATGCCGCAATACTTAAAAGGGTCAGAAGTCCCTGCGATCAGCCAGAACCGTTTCACCGTTTCCCTCCGCTGTCCTCTTTCGTTTCCAATATATTCCAGTATACTAATTCATGGGGGTAATTTGTCTATTTTCGTTGCATATTTCCTATTTCCTGTTACAATATTGATATACCATATTTGTGGAATCATGAAACTGGGAACAATGTGATGTTCCAGCTTAGGGAAGGAGAAAGATACGATGAAACTGCTGATTGTAGATGACGAAAACTGACCCGCGAAGGAATCTGACAGCATCGCCAGGCTTTTCTCTGCCTTTTGACTCCATACTTCTCGCCGACGACGGGGTACACGGCCTGAGACTGCGGTCTCCGAGCGGCCGGATATATTGTCTTAACTGACGTCAGAATGCTGCCCCGGATGAGCAGGTGTTGAGATGGCAGAAGCCATACTGGAAAAAATCCTGACACCGCTATTATTTTCATGAGCGCCTATTCTGATAAAGAGTATTTAAAGGCAGCCATTAAGCTGAAGCGGTTCGTTACGTTAAGAGAAACCACTGGAGCCTCTCCGAGCTCGATGACGCCCTGGCCGAGGCCCTGTTAAACTGCCAGGTACGAAGTCATACGCGCAGTGCCGTGATGATTCAGGAAAGGAACAGAAGGCCATTTAGCTCACCTTTGACGCGCTTCCCGACAGCGAGACGGCCGCTCTGGAGCTGAGCAGGCATCTGGGCCTATGGGTCCGTCCACCTCGTTTTTCACGATCATCGTGGACAGTGTGACGCCGCTCTCCGAGCTTCCAGAGATCCCGATGGATGAGGCGCGGGAGAATTTCTGATTCTGTTAAAGGAGCTGGGATTAAAGCAGGTCTATGCCTTCCGCTCCGACCGCTATGTGATCGTACATATATATTCTGAAAAAAGCCGGATAAGGAGCGGTAAAACAAACGCTGCGCCCTGTTTTTACAGCAGAGCTTTGACAAATACTGCCGTTTTCCTGGCGGTCGGTCCCATCGTCACGGGCGCCTCCGTCCATCTCTCTTATGAGAAGGCGAAGCATCTCCTGGAAAACAGCTTTTTCACGAGTTCAATTCCATTTCTGACCGAATACGATAAACCGGCCGCCCTCTGTCCTCCCGCCGATGTGCTGATGGACTTGATCTGGCGCTCTCCGGAAAAGAAGGATAAGGCCCTGGAACTTGCCGGGCAGCTCCGCGATTCCATTTAAACGGACAGCCGCTTCGCCTGCAGCCAGTTCAAGGATATCATTACAAATACCTGGTAAAGCTGGATGAAAACGGCATCATGAACTACGTCTCTGTGGAATAACGAGGCGTCAATCCCCAGTCGATCTGGGGACAGCGTACTCCGCTGCAAAGCACCTTTTCCGAGCTGCACAGCCTGCTGCTGGAAAAATCGACAGTATTTTGATCACCTGACCCGGAATACAGGGGAGAATCCTCTGGTCTTTCAGATTAAGGAATACCTTCACCAGAACTACGCCAACTCCTCGCTCTCCGTACTGATGTCAGCGAATACGTGAACCGCTCATTCCAGCTATGTGTGCACGCTCTTTAAAAATGAAACCGGTCTGACACTGAACCAGTATCTGACCAATTACCGGATCAAGAAGTCCAAGCAGTTTTTGGGCGATCCCCGTTATAAGATCGCCGATATTTCCTCCAAGGTAGGCTACAGCGACGGCAACTATTACAGCAAAACCTTCGGAAATCGTGGGTCTGTCCCCTTCCGAATACAGGGAGAAAATACTTTCATGAAAACCCTTTCTTCAAACGAATGATGCGTCACTATACGTATGACCTGAAATTAAAGAATAAGCTTGTTATCTCCCACGCCATTTTAATTCCTGCCCACGGCGGTCTGACAGGCTTTATTTCTCGCCCGCATGTACGGCATCGTCATGGACGACACCATCCGCTCGAGCAGGCTCTGTCTGCACAGACCGCGGCGTCGATTGAAAATCTGGTGTCTCACGTGACCTATGTTTCCGACGCACTGAGGGATTCGTCCCGATCCACCGCCTCTTCTATCTTTGCTCGGAGAGCGACGGCAGCGTTTGAGCCGGAGCAGAACCGGATGGACAGCCTGTTTCATTTGACGGACAGCCTGACCGACAACACCATGATCACGGGAATCCGCATCTACTACGATGATTCCGTTTACCCCGATCTGATGAAATACAACACGGAGAAAAAACCGGCTGTTTGCCCCGGTCTCCACGGTC
>VOFH01003380.1_pt1 | contig 23783 bp, 27 predicted proteins | sample 5384091 | NCBI WGS metagenome assembly VOFH01 (sample SAMN12384727, study PRJNA508395) | human gut metagenome | isolation source: healthy gut G | host: Homo sapiens
ATCTACCAGATAGATATTATCTTCCATCCGCCCAATAGGTCGTGACTGTCTTTCGTGGTATGCCGAAGCGATCCTTAAACGAATACCATTCTTCTTTCACCGTCGTCAGGCCGCATCCTTCAATGCCCCGAAACAAAAGATTATAGAACATGGGCTTCATTCCAAAATGTTGTTGTGCCTTGATATAATTCTTCACAGAGCTTGTATGGACAAGGCGGTTCGCAATGTCGAGACATTCACCTCGTCAACTTTGCGTGCGTGTGTGCCGCCAGCGGTAATGATATTTATTGTGCCAGTCACAAGAGCGCGGTTGATGTGATGGCAGTTCAGATAGACCCATCTTCCAGTGTTTTCTCTTCTGTCTTGTCTCCGTCGAAATCTGCCACGAAACATATATCCAGGGGAACGTGCCGGATGGCTGGACCATCTACCGCAATCATCTGCGGCGACGATGACGTCCGTACCGTTTTCCTGCCGGTAAAGAGTTCACCATGTATCCCTTTGTGAAATCCGGTGGAAGGAAGACTGTTCATGTCCAGTTCCGTACCGCTGACCGGTTCTTCTCCATTATTTCTCGAGAAGGCGATAACGGACCTTTGTTCCGTATGAGCAGAGCATCGACAGTGAAAGTCACCAAATCTCGTTCGGTTTATAAAGCCTTGTCGGTTTGTCAGTTCCGCATAGAATCCCGATGTCACCGGAGTTACTTCGGGTCACCTGCTTGATACTCGTTCTGTGATTCGATTCATGATCGTCGCGCAAATGAACACAGGAAAATAACTACCAATATATTATCTTCTTCATCTTGAATACTTGTTTATTGTTTACAATCGAAAATCGTTTCTTTCAACTGGTCAATCGTAATCGATACGAGCCTGCTTCTGAATATTCCCATTTTATTGTCAGACTGCCGAGATCTGTATCCGGATACATATTCTTCAGTTCTATATCCGTTTACTATGTAAATAAGGCTGTCTCCACGCTTCACCAGGTCAGTGTCTTTCCGCTCTTGTCACCATAAGCCGGTGATCTCCGTTTCGATGGCTGCTTATGCAGGAAATCTTCATCTCCCTACTGTATTCAGTGCCGCTCCAGTAAAAAAGTGCCTGGAGCTGTCGGCTTTTAGTCATCAGGTGGTTGTCCGTGCTCAGCATCCTTCGGGGTGGCATCGCCTACCGAATACAATCATAAAGGGAATGTTAAACGGACATATCAGCATCTTTTCCTTTCCTTGGTTGTGAAGAACAGCGCGCCAGAGCCTTGCCGCATTCGCTTTCCTTCATTTGCCATTTAGTCTTCACCTCTAGTACGACAAGTGGAAGTATGCAGGCGTTCTCTTCGATGCAGGATGGAAGAAAGCGTCAACCTGACAAGTCATCACGGGAGAAATGAAACATTCACCGTCACCTTCCACGGAATCACGGCACCATAATGGAACAGGTCCCATCTGCTGGGCGGCATCTTTTGAACAGTGCCGCCTCAGATCCCCAGCCATTGTCGCCGGTAAAGGAGCCAGAACGATGTAAAATTCTTCAAGCGCCATCGATGTTTCCGTTTCGGTCATGGTCATTGTCAGGTCGAGCAGGTCTTACGCCTTGACTATAGGTCGCTTCTTGTGACTGTAAACAATTTCGTCCGGTTCGTCATGATGTGCAGTAGATAAGCCGTAGTTCTTCTCGGCAACGGCATCCCGGTTGTAGGACGGAAGAAGTGCCAATGTCGTTATAAACCGAATACCGGTATTCAGTTTTTCCTGTATCGTAAACTGTATTAATTGTCGTGCGCTCCATAGGCGTCAGCGATCGGCGCTCCATCCGTTCAGGGCAGCTTCTCCGATGAGGCAAAAGCGTCAGGTAACCGGTTGATAAGTAGTCATCATCAGCGCAACTTTGTGGCACGCTGCTCCTTTTCTTCCATTCCGGCAGCAGTAGCGGTAATGCGTGCCTTCCAGCGATGCTTTTCGGCATAATGACGCATAACTGCGTGTTCAGAAACTGATTGAGGTTCTTCCGTTTTCTTCGTCCACTGATAAAGTTCCGTTCTAAATCTGCAGGAACCATAGGCACCAGGCGATTCCCGCCTTGGCTATTTCCAGTGTATAAGAGAAATACGGTTTCCGCTTCCCGTAGTTCGTTCCGTAGTCCATGAAAGCGTTGCGCCTCACAGACTGTGATTCTTTTCGTTCAATGCGATCTCCTGCTGATTCACCGTAAAGTCAGCGTATCATATCCTTGTCGTCTCCGCATAGTCCTCGGCGCAGGGAAACCATCGCTCCGCCGATGAAAAGAAAACACAGCATCTGATATATATATATTTCTTCATCACTTATTATCTTATCTAAATAGACGGTGTAAGCGATTAATAGCCGGGATTCTAGTCATCAGATTGTTGAGTCCATCTCTGTCTGCGGGATGGGCAACGGCAAGGCGTTCCTTCGTCGCTGATTCTTGCCGATGGATTTCAGGGAACTCAATCGCATGGTTACCATTATTGATGCCGAATCGTATCAAACCAGCGATGTCCCTCAAAGCAAGTTCCATCCGGCGTTCATGAATAATCTTTTCCCGCATCGTTTCCTGATTCAAGGTAGTCGGTACATCCACCAGTCCGGCACGCTGACGGACGATATTCGAGTGCGGCTTAGCCTGGTCGGGATGTCCCGGTTCGTTCAGGGCTTCCGCTTTTCTTCAACAGGACATCCGCATGGCGGTATACCACGAAGTTATTCAGGTTTGGTATTATATTCCGGCGAAACGGTCTTCGACACAAAGACTTCCGGACGTTGTAACCTGTACCCGACCGAGCGGCGTCTGTATTCCATGCCGTCGAAAACAGGACAGCCTTGATATAACGGTCACATCTTTGCGCAAATCGCCCGCCCATTACTCTTTGATAGGATTCTTGTGGAGGCAGATTCCATCCGTAAGCGCCTGCCACCATACCGGAGTTGCGAAAGGGTCCCATGAAGGTCGACAATGGGAAGACTGATTGTCCCCTCCCCAGAAATCATATTCCGTACTTCCGGAGTAATTGTACTTCGAAAAGGGATTCCGCACCGTTATTGATCGTAGCATCGAAATTATCGGCATACTTGCACTGAGACAAATCATATCCCATCGCAGTAAGCACAACGTAACGTCTTCACTGTAATAGTGATGGTTGGGAGCCAGTGTCAGGTAAATATCCGCCAGCATAGCCATCGCGCCTCTTTTAGGCACGTCCTTGTCACTTTCTCGTAACTGCTCTTTGGGGGAAACTTATATCACCGCATTCTTACAGTCCGAAAGAATCTGCGCATATACACCCTCATCTACCGTATTGCGGGCAATATCCGTCGATTGTCCCGGCTCAAAGGGCTGTAACCGCAAGGGTACACCACCATAAAGACGGACGAGGATATAGTAGTAATGAGCACGCAGGAAATATGCCTCACCCATGCAACGGTCTTTTTTATCTCATCGGAGATGGCAGCCGAAGGCAGATTGGAAAAGCACGATATTACAACGTCCGATACCTACCCACGGAGAACGCCATACGTACAGGGCAAACCGTTGTCGCTCTGCGCTATAAAGTTAGACGCCTGAACTGTTTCCAGTCCGTCGGTTCCTCCTCCGGCGCCTACCTCGCTGTTGCCGGCAATAATGTCGAGGCTCCACCAGGCGCTGATTATACATATTGGATGACTGCAACGTCTTATAGCAGGCAGTAGTCAGTGCTACAGCAATCTTGGTCACTTCCGATTCCTGAGGTCCACACCCGTATTTGGGTACTTATCCGAAAATCACTGCACGATGTCAAGGCAAGTACTGACAAGTATCATTATAAAAAGTCAGTTTCTTTTTCATTTTCTTCCTCCTGATTTAAAGTTAAAGTTCAAGCCCATACTGAATATACGCGAGATATAGGTAACGGCTACTGTCTATACCGTTGACATCCACCTCAGGGTCGAAGCCCGAATATCCGGTGATAGTCGCCACATTCTCGCAAGAGAGGAATGCAGGCGTTTTTCAGTTGAATCTTTTTGCAGCCACTTTTTAGGCAATTGTAGCGAAAGGTGATATTTTCAGACGGAGATACGAACCATTTTCCACCAAATCTGTCCGGATACGCGGCAGTTCTGGTTCAGGGTCGCCCCAAATAACGCATGGCATGGGATAGCTTGTGCCTTCTCCTGTCCAACAGTTCCAGTACGGCTGTGTGTCTGGTTGTAAGCAACCATTCCTTCGTTATCCCACATTGTTGGCATTATAAAATCTTGTTGCCTGCCACTCCTTGCAGGAAAACGCAAGTTCCCATCCTTTGTAAGATAGGTTATTTGGAAGGAGAAGAACCAGTTCAGTTCGGTTGCCGATCGTACGGTCTTCGTCATTGATCACTCCGTCGTTGTTCAAGTCTCTGAAACGGATGTCCCCGGGCTGCGCCCGGCTGGGTGGCGTGCAGATGGTTGACTTCCCCAGTTTTGGAAAAGCCGTCGGTAACGTATCCATAGAAAACGTTGATCGGGTAACCGGCTTTCCAGCATGGTCACGTATGAATTGCCTATCTGGTTGATAAACATCGGAGTTTCGCTGTTCAGGTCCAGAATCTCATTTTTTATTGTAGGTAGCCGTTAAGCGGATTCCCAGGAGAAGATGCCTTTCAGGTTGATGGTACGCAATGTCCATTTCCACTCTTTGTTGCGCATCTTGCCGGCATTGGTGAAAGTCTCGGTAGTATCTTCGAGCCCGAAGTGATGGGGATGGAAGCCTTCCCAGCATATCGTTCGTATTCTTGATATAAGCATCCAGTGAAGGCTGACACGCAGATCAGACAGGCTCATGTCCCACTCGAAGTTGGCCTGGCACTTTCTTCCCAATGGATGTTCGGATTGGAGAGGTGGTAGATACCAAAGCAAGTGGGTTATTTTCCGAAAGGATAGACACCCGTGTTGTAGGATGCGACAAGTCCATAGTTACCGATTTCCTGATTACCGGTCACACCGTATCCGACACGCAGTTTGAGATCGTTCATCAGGAAGTTATCTTTCGGAACCAGTCTTCCTGAGACACGCCAAGCCAGAGATACGGAAGGGAATGTTCCCCATCGGTTGTTCTTACCAAAGCGGGAAGAGCCGTCACGACGTACGGTAGCCGTCAGCAGGTATTTGTCTTCGTATGAGTAGTTGAGACGTGCCATCAGTGAAAGCAGTGCCCAGTCGCTTTGACTGCCGCCAAGGCTGTACATCTTTTCTCCGTTGTCCATCTCATGGATATTGTCGAACATGAAGATGTTTTTCTGTGCGTTCAGATAATCGTAGTTATTCCACTGTGCGGAAGAACCTGCCATCACACCTACACGGTGTTTCTTTGCAAAGTATGATCGAGAATACGGAAGTAGTTGTCCCACAGGTAGGTGAATGATTTGTTGTCGCTTTTGTGGCGGGAAGATTCTTCTACCGGATTCGGTTTCCAGTCGTATGCCGGCGTGAAGTTGTCGGCAAACCAGAACTTGGCGTCATAGCCGAAGGTACTTTTCAGTTTCAGCCATTTAGTAAGGTGATCTCTCCGGTGATGTTCGCGAGGAAGTTATATCCTTTCGTCTCGTTAGTCATCATGTGAAGCGTACCGATCGGATTGCGGATACTTCCGTACCATTGCGCCTCCTGTCCGGGACCGCTCCAACTGCCGTCGTCATTCTTCACCGGTTGGGTGGGAAGGGCTTTCATCGCATCCCACCGATACTGTATGTTTCCTCCTTCTTTTGACATCTGTTGCTGAATGTCGAGGTTGGTGGTGAATTTCCAGCCATTTGTTGACTTGGGCGTCACTGTTCGCCTGAAAATTGAAACGGCGATAATTGACACTCTTCACAATGCCGGACTGATCGAGGAAAACCGGACACATAATAATGCGCCTTTTCCGTGCCTTGGAATAGCTGACCGAATAACTCTCTTCACTCCCGTGCGCAGCATCTCGTCGATGAAGCCAGTTGGTTTCCTTTTCCCAATGAGAAGGGTCTGCCCAGTAAGGGTTGGTGTTATCGTCATTGTTTGAAGCATATCATTGCTCAATGCTGCATATTAGGCATTCAGCATAATCAGGCACTGGTTGCATTCTGTATCGCCCAGTTTCGCATTGACCCAGTTACCTTTCCGGCGCCTTCGGCACCGCGTTTGGTAATCATCACTACACCGTTGGCGGCGCGCGAGCCGTAGATGGCAATTGCCGAAGCATCTTTCAGCACGTCTACCGTTCCATCTGCCATATTCAGAAGACAGACCTAAGTCGGTAGGGAATTCCGTCGATCACCACCAGCGGGTTGCTGTTGTTGATCGTGCCCCAGACCACAGTTTTTAATATTTACATTGTCCCCCAGTTTGCCGGCATCGATAATTGCACGCCGGATACTTTTCCTGCATTGCCTGACCGATATTGGCTCCGGAGAGTCTTTGATATCTTTGACTCCTACAGAAGATACGGCGCCGGTCAGGCTCTTTTTTCATCGTTCCGTAACCTACTACAACAACTTCGTCAATGGTTTGGTATCTTCCTGCAAGGTTACTTTCAGTGCGGTTTTTCCGTTCACCGAAACAGTCTGCGTCTTATAGCCGACAAAAGAAATGGTCAATGTGCTGTTAGCGAAACATTTAATGAGAAGTTACCGTCGATATCGGTAATCGTGCCGTTCGTGGACTTGCCTTCTATCACACTGGCTCCGATCACCGGTTCGCCCGTGGCGTCCACTACATGTCCTTTACTGTAATCTGCTGTGCGAATGCACTAAGAGATAGTAACAAGCCCCACATTATTAATAGGAGGCGATGTTCAAAAGCCTTTCGACTTTATACTCTGTTCCATGTACATCAATTTAAAAAGTTAATATTAGGATTACTTTTTTGTTTTCACTGAAACAAAAAGTATCCACAATTAAATGCCTTCTTTTGCCAGATAGCAAAAATATAGTGGTTTATACAGTACAAAACAGCATAAAACACTAATAATAAGAATATTATAGAATAGCGACCGTGCTAAAGTAAGTGGATTTCTTACTCTTCCACCTTCCCTATTTTCATTACTTTAGCCTCAAACTCATCCCGTTCGCCGAGTGCCTTAGTTGCGGACACGTGTCCGGTAATTATAAATAGTGGTCACAGAGTAGCGGAGGAACTGGGCGATCTTGGTACTATCCGTAATCCCAGACGAATCAGGGCAAAGATACGAAGTTCGGTATTCAGCAGTTCGTACCCTGCTTGGGCTGCATCGGTTCGACAAGTAACGCATTAAACTCTTCCACAAAGTTGAGGGAAGAGTTGCAGGAAGGTCATATCAAAGTTTGCGTAGAACTCTTTCAGCTCTTCTTCGAGGAATTGGGAAGATTTAATAGCTTTATACAACTCTTCTACCCTGCCGGTAGCCGCAATCTTATTCAGGGAACGACGGTATAAGTCCATCTTATCCAAGTAGGTGGAACACTGGTCCATGTAGCGACCGATGTATTCCTCTTTAATATAGTTAGCCTCCGAAAGGGTATGGTTCATCTCTTTCAGTTGCGAATTGGAGTCATGAAGCTCACCGTTCAGCTCTTGCAGAAGCGTATTCGTGTCAATCACTTCCCCGACGGGCAGCAGCCACTTTCTTCATCTGCTTGTAAACGAAGAATATAGCCACCAGCAGAAAGACGGCAAGCAGACTGATACAGATCAAAGCTATCTTCATTTCCTGTTGCTGCCGCTTGGTTTTCAGTTGGTAAGCCCTGATCGATGATGGGGAAGACTTGTGAGATTTCCAGGTACGAAGGCGGGCATTGCAGAGCGTAGCATCTTCGAGCGAGCATTTCAGATAGTTGTATGCACGATCAATGTCTCCGTCTTCATATACAAGAGAGGCGAGTTTCCGTAAGGAAACATATTCTTTGACTGCCGATTTTAAATCGGCGATGGCCGAGAGAGCCAGAAAGTGTTTCTGCTTTCTTGTCTCCTTTGAGGGCGATAGGCTTCTGACAAGGTATAAGTAATCATCGCCTTGGAATGATCGTCAGAGGGTTTCCGGTAGAAGTCGGTCAGCATGGTTATTGCCTGATCATATTGGGCGTGTACGGTGCATTTGTCGGCCATCACCAGCACATGACCCAATGAGTCGGAGGCATTAGTCTGTAAAAAGGGAATCCCGATACAGGTCCGTCATCCGGTAATACTCTTTTTCTCTTTCTCGGTGACGGCATAATCTCCCATCAAACCGTAAATAGTACGATACAAGTGGTAATAATAGGGATAGAGATAATCAGACAGGGTTTTCTTGTCTATCTGTCCCAACTGCTCCAGAGCTTCCTTTGTACATTCCGGTGGTTCCCATCACCTCTGCCATATTCATGGCGGCATCATCCAGATAATCCTGTTTGTTCAAATGAGAAGCCAGTTCCCTGCTTCCGCTGTGCATATACATACGAAGAATCCAGATTATAAGCCCGATATTCATCGAAAAGCCTGCCGCAAAATCCATAACGCTGCTCATCGGAAGTAGCCTCGGACAGCAACTTCTTCAAATCGGAGATGCGTGCCTCCTTTTCTGCTCCGTAAGTCTGACGGTTCTTGATAATTCCGTCAATCTCACGAAGCAGCATATCTGTACTCTTATCATCATTTCTTGCGCAAAGCAAACAGGGGAAGGACAATTGTCACGAAAATCAAAATAATCTTTCTCATAGCGCCATATGTATTATATCTGCAAAGATAAAGTCTTTCAGAAACCGACAGCCTTCTTTGAGAAATTATTGCAAGTCTTGGGAATAAAAAACGTGTCCGATCAGTAAGCCCTCAAACCGAAATCAAAGCTCATCTTTTTAGTTTCCCGTACTTCGATTTTCAACTCATTCTTTCCTTTTCGCAAATATTGGCAATAATTACTGATATTGTACTGATTATATTGCCTGGTTTGTTTCACCTCCTGCGAAAAGACCTCCACTCCATTCAACCATACCTTCACATCTCCGGTAGCACGCACCCACAAAGACAAATGGCTGAATTCCTCATTGACATCAAATGAAGTTTCCGACACAATTTCCGAACGGGGAGGACAATCGAAAGGCAAAGAGGTCATTTTCGACTCCTGCCCGTTAAGGCTGACTGCACGGCTGGACCGCACTCCCATTCTGAGTGTCGGGCACCAAAAGTAATGACTTTCGCCGGATTGACATGATATAAACGATCGTGCATGATATGCAACAAGCCTTCCGGAATTTTAATAACTTTCCGGTCATAAGTAATCAGACCATTTACTTCACCTTCGACATCAGTGGTTTTGTGTATAAATCGCCGCACTCAGCCCTGTGCTATCAATGTCTCCAAATCATAGACCAGACCACCATAGTTATCCATCAACGCCATTGCCCCGTCAATATTTTTATATCCCCAATTCCTCATACCGGGATTCCACAGATGTTCTTTGATGGCCCATCCATACCCTCCGAATTCTCTAAGACAGAAATCCGATTGCCATTACAAGCGGGCAAAATCATGGAAGCAGACGGATAATTGTGTACATCATACATATGGCCTACTCCTCTGTCTGTCCAGCCGGTTACTCCGTCAATGATACGGCTTTTTATCGTATTCCATTACCTTTTCCACTATTTCTACCGTATTATGCTGTCCCCATCCTTCATTGAAGACTACCCACGTTGTGATACAGGAATAAAAACGCAGACGGTCAATCATCTCGAACATCTCCTGTTGCCATTGGTTAGTATGTGATGCGGGTGCATTCCAGTCCGTTTGCGCATTGGGCTTAATATGTTCTTCGTCTTTTCTTTCCGTAGAGAAGCCGGATACCATATCCTGCCACATCATCAAACCCAACGAATCGGCATAATAATAATATTGCTCCGGTTCTACTTTAATGTGTTTGCGTATGGTATTAAATCCCATATTTTTGAGCTGAACCATATCCCAAAGCATTGCTTCTTCGGAAGGAGGTGTCAGCAAACCATCCGGCCACCAGCCTTGATCCAGTGTTCCATACTGGAATATTGGATCACCATTCAGACAAATACGCTGGTAACCACATTCATCTTTGCGGATACTGACCTCACGCATCGCAAAATAGCTTTTTTACCTGATCTATTACTTGTCCTTGACTTAACAACTCAATATTCAGATGGTAAAGTTTCGAGAAGACGGACTCCAAAGAACAGCCTCCGGAACTTCCATTTCTATCTTTGAGGCTAATTTTTTGCTCTGTCGTACCCACTACCTTACCTTCGTCCAGTAATTCCACTTTTACTTTTCTCCTCCTTTGGCTTTAGCTACACTGATGTCCAGACTAACCGTCTTTTTATGAATATCAGCTGTAGGAAGAACCTGAAGAATATGGGTTGAATTTACAGCCTCCAACCCACACAGTCTGCCAAATACCGGATACCGGAGAATACCAGATACCTTTCGGCTCCAACTGTTGCTTGCCACGGGAAATTGACTCCGTATCCGTAGGGTCGATAACAGCAACCTCAACAAGTTGCGAACCACCTTTTCTCAGCAATTTGGTTACATCGAAAGAGAAAGGATTATTCCCCCTTTATGAATGCCCGCCAATTTGTTGTTTACCCATACCTGACATTCATAATCTACAGCTCCGAAATGCAAAATCACTGTTTTCCTTTCCATGCGTCATCAAGGGTAAAGTTACGCTGATACCACAATTTCTCGGTAGGCAGAAAAGAACGCTGCACCCCCGAAAGGGAAGATTCGATAGCAAACGGAACGAGAATCTGTCCCTCGAACTTCACTTCTTTTTTAGGTGTATCCTGAGTAGTAACCGCATACTGCCATAACCCGTTCAGATTCATCCATTGCGAACGTTGTAACTGAGGACGCGGATAACTCTGCCATACATTTTCCAACGTAACTTTATCAGCCCAAACTGTTTTCATTCTATTTTCTTTCGGGCTTGCTGCGCAAGCGAACGTATGTGCCATAGCACTTACAAATACTGCAATTAGTAGTTTCTTGTTCATAAGTTCCTATCTTTTCTTTCCTACTGTGTTTTCCTACTTATCTCTATATTCTTTAAAGTCCTTCCGGCGTCCTTTATTATAAGTATTCCAAACCTTCGGGAAATAAAGCACATCACTATGGTCTGCCCACTCAAAATAAGCGTCTTCCAGTTCCTTTGCCATTTCAGGGTATTCCTTTATCAGATTATGTTGTTCTGTGCGGTCTTCTTTGATATTATAGAGTTCCCATTCATCACCTCTAAAATTCGCAGAGACCAGTTTCCAGTCACCTTTGCGTACCATACGATTACCTTCATGTTCCGCATAGATATAACGGTCCGGCATTTCTTCACCGCGTACAATAGGAAGGATTGACTTGCCCGGTGTAGGTACAATCTTTCTTCCTTCGTATTCTTCGGGATATTTAGTCCCTGCCAGTTCGATGCAAGTTGCCATGATATCCGAGAATTGTGCCGGTTGATGGTCAATACTACCTTTGTGCTTGATCTGTTTACCCCACTGGATAATGCAAGGAGTGGATATTCCACCTTCATGCGCATAATGTTTATAAAGTGTAAATGGGGTACAACAAACGTTTGCCCAGCCGGTTCCGTAATGATGATAAGTTCCCGGTAGTCCCATCTGGTCTAATTCAGCACCAACATGAGTATGATATTCTGTTCCAGTTTGCTTGTCGAAACCAAATTCATGCCATTCGGCAGAAGCTCCGTTGTCCGACATGAACATGATAAATGTATTATCCAGTTCGCCGTTCTTCTGTAAAGTATCCAATACCCGACCAATATTGGTATCCATAATATCTATCATGGCAGCATAAATAGCCATACGGCGAGCCAGATCAGTCTGCTGTTCCTTTGTTAAAGAATCCCAGGCAGGCAGCGGATGTGTCTCATCCTCAAACAAACTTTCGGGAACAACACCACGCGGGCTTAATGCTGGTTTTCCTTGCAAAAGCCCCATCTTTACTATTCGTTTCCAACGTTGATCTCGAATCTTATCCCAACCCTGCAGGTAAATCTTCATATATTTATCCGTTACTTCTTTTTCGGAGCGTGCAACGGAAAATGAGCAGCATTGTATGCCAAATACAGAAACAAAGGTTTTTCTTCCTGATGTGCCTGATTAATAAAGTCTATGGCATAATCGGTTATTACGTTAGTAGCATAAAATTCTCCCTCTTTATATTGACGTGGGTTACGATCCTTAGGCAATCGGGTATATACGTCCGGATTCCAAAAAAGAATTGAATCCACCTAACAAACCATAATATTCCTGAAACCTCGGTTTATCGGATTGGCGGTTTTGCCCAGATGCCATTTACCGGACATGGCTGTGAAATATCCGGCATCTTTTAATACTTCGGCAATGGTAACGTTGTCAGAATTGGAACGAAAGCCGGCATATCCTTTCGGCCATGCCGGACGGGTTGCATCCATGTGTCCTAACCCTGTCTGATGCGGATAAAGTCCGGTTAATAAATTGGCACGTGACGGACAACTCCGCGCACTGTTATACATTTGTGTCATACGGACACCCTGTTTGGCCATCTTATCCAATACCGGTGTCTGTACTTCTCCTCCGTAGCAACCTAAATCGGAGAAACCCAGATCGTCCGCCAATATAACAATGATATTAGGCTTTTCTTGTGCAAAAGTCATTGCTCCGAAAGCCAATCCCCCGGTTATCAATAGTGATGTTTTCATTTTGCCTGATAATTGTGATTAGGTTTAAATTTTCCGTTTTCATAAAGCATCGGAATCAATCCCGGCCGGCATGTCACTTTATATTCGGCCGCCTGTGCGCCACGAGGGTTAAAAACATGGTTGCCCACCAGTTGCCATCCTTATCCTGAAACAGATTGTTGTGTCCGCCGCCGGTAATTGCGTTATACCGTTTACCATAAGGACCATATACATTGTCGGCAGTGGCAATGATACAATCATAGCTATAACGAGTTTTCTTATTAGTTAACCCTTCCTTCTCGACATAAGTGTCCCCCTTCGCCGTGCGGTGTGCCCAGATAGCTTGTACCAAATGATATTTTCCATCATATTTAAAGATGGATGCTCCTTCAACATACGGCTCCGGAGAGTATTTACTTTCTTTTAATGTCTTTATCTCTTCTGCCAAACCACTCATATCTGGTTTCATGCGTGCTATATAGTGGTTGTGACCGACAAAATATACGGTACCATCCGTATCTTCAAACAGGCTTCCGTCAATGTTTGGAAAAATGGCTTTATCCTCGTTACCTTCGATATTTTCATAAGGTCCCTCCGGCTTCCCGGTAGTACTCCGCAGAATAAAGAGCCTCTTCCGCCTGCCGATTGATTCATGCAGGCTACAATAAACCAATTTTTCGCACTCTTTATATAGTGCATTTCCGGTGCCCAAACAGCGTGGAAACGGTTATCCATCGGATCATTATTGATAGACTTCTTCGCATATTTCTCTCCTCTTTATATACTTTGGGATCTTTCTGCCAGGTACCGTCTTTTTCCATTGACCAGATTCGTCCCATGGCTTCCCATATCTTCAGGTCTTTGAGCGCTAAAGATACAAACCGTCATTCCAATCCCAGCAATGTCTCTGTCCCGGAAAGTGACGGTCGGGGGTAGAAGTGGTTCCAGTGATATAGTAGTAACCGTCGGGGCCTAGTGTTGCCCATGTGTCACGCATCCAGTAGTCAAATGCCGGTTGAACAGATTTTGGGACACGCAGCTCCGGAGCGTTTGTATCAGCAGTTCCATATGCTTGTGCCGATGCTGTGCTGACTGAGACAAATCCTGTCAGTAAAGCAAGTCCTAATCGCAATATAAATTTCATAGATTACAGTTTTATTATTTACGGATACAAAAGTAGGCTGTTACAGGATTGAGCTCATGGAACAATGTCTTTAATATCCGTCAATATGTACATTCTTTTGATTTATTATTGTTCGGGTTGGAGATAATTATAAGGATCCTGTTTAAAATGATAACGTTTCCGGGGAAGAGGGAGTGGATCCTGCAGACGTAATTCCCATGCGACTAACTTCGTCAGAAGCTCTGTCTGAACAGCACTGTATTTCTTTTTACCAAACAGGTTATCTACTTCCGAAGGATCTTTCTTAAGATTATATAGTTCTCCGTTTCCATAGTTATCCATCACCAGTTTCCAGTCGTCTTTTCTGACCATACGAGAGGTACCGCTTTGAGTCCAGGTATTGAGTTCATCAAAGTATGCAATCTTACCCGGCGTCAATGCCCCTTCCTGTTCGAAAGTAAGAGAAGAATCCAGTCCGACATGTGCTCCTCCAAAACCTTGTTGTACGACAATGCTGGAAAACTCTTCTTTGGGGTATTCTTTTTCCGGTCAACATCGGCCATAAGCTACGACCTTGAACACCAGCCGGAATCTTGGCACCGATTGCAGAACAAAGAGTAGGAAAAATATCAGCAATTGACACATGGCTATCCATAGGGGCTGATTGATTCTTGACATGATATCCTGCCCATACCATCGGGATACGTGCGAGACTTTCAGAAAGTCCGGCTCCTTTGCGGATCAACCCGTATTCTCCCCAATAATCGCCATGATCTGAAAGAACAACAAAGATTGTATTTTCAAACTGCCCGCTGGCTTTTAACGATTCGATCAGTCTCTTTATCTGGTCATCTATTAAACGGATCATGCCGATATAATTAGCACGGATTCTGGGTAGGTCCTGTTCCAGATTAGGACAAGACGCATCTTCCAGTTCTGCTAAAATGCGATATTTCTCCTTTCTTTTCCAAGTCTTTACGTGACGTCTTCAATACGGGAAGCTTATCCGGCGAAAACATAGAATAATAGGGTTCGCAAACCTGATAAGGATTATGAGGTTCCGGGAAAGATACCCACACAAAGAAAGGATTCTCTTTTTTTGACTCTCTATCCATGACAATGTCTCATTAACGATTTTAGCAGGGTGTTGCTCCCTCTACAGGAATTGGCGAAGGTTCCAGCCATTGTCCCCTGGCTTTTCTGGTTTAAGAAACGAGCCGTCTCTTTTTCTTCGGGAGTCGTTTTCTTATTTTTACCCCAATGCCCGTATTCTGACCAAAAGTCCAAGTCAGCAGGTTTCAGATAAGCATGGTTTTTACCTACAAGTGCTGTTTTATATCCGTTTTCTTTTAATACGCCCACCAAATCCTGTTCAAAAAATATCCGGAATGTTGTGGTTGGTACGTACATGGGTTGCCGAAGGAAAACGTCCGGTGAACATGGAGCAGCGGGCAGGAGAACTGGCCGGTGCTACAGTATATGCTTTGTTAAACCATACATTTTCCTGAGCTAATTGATCTACATAAGGAGTAACTGCCAGAGGAAAACCTTCTCTGCCACATAGGTCAGCACGCTGCTGATCGGTCATAATGATTACAATATTCGGCTTGTCGGTTTGTGCCAGCAATGACATAGACAAACCCTGTAATGCTAATCCAGTAATACAAAACGCTGCATTTCTCATATTTATCTTATTTAAAACGGTATACAATCATTGAAGAAGCCTCAAGCTGCAAATCTTTGTTTAAGTCCAGTGTTACGGTCGACTGAACTGGCTTTACTGCATCCGGCATTTCCGGAGTGTTATTCTTTCCGGGTTCCAGACTCAATGTTATTTTTTGTGCCTGTATCTTTTTCCCAAATCCTTTCACTGCTGTTTGAAGTACCACCTCCTGTTTTCTCAAATTGATCAGTTTCAGGATATATTCTTTTACTTTCACTATCATACCCCATCGTAACGAATACATTCTGCAACCCCTTCATCCCCTGAATCCCAGCATCCAGGCATACATCGAAAGTGTGATCTCTGAACATTTTTGATAAATAATAGAAAGATGTCCTGATGCTGCAATCTACCCCATTGATTAGCATAGAGTGCAACTGACGATGCTCTGAAAAATCCCAATGGCGCATCACCGGACGTTCTGCCAATAATGGATTCAAGTCTCCATTACGTTCAAGAGACATTCGCACCGCTCCGCTGGCTAACAGATTATAGGGATACTTCCCGTCAATGCCCATTCTCCAACAAACAAATCCGCTATTCCCCGTTCATAGTTGTCAAAACGGTAATGCTGCTTGCAAGCCCATTCGACAGGTTGATAATGGTGTTCATCGAATACCTTCACATTCGGGTTCACAAACTTCGCAATATCAATCCGTTTGTCGTCATTTTCTTTGCTATGATACTGTTGGCTATGTATATCAAGTCGGGGGTACTGTCTGTGTAACGCTTTGATAAATCTTCTCGTAACGTTCCCAATAAACAGGTCCGAAGTCTTCGTTTCCAATTTCAATGTACTTTAGAGGGAAAGGCTTCGGATGTCCGTTCTACACGTAAAGCCCCCCATTTGCTGGTTTCCGGACCGATTGCGTATTCTATGGCATCCAGTGCATCCTGAATATAAGCATCCAGATCAACGTCCGGTTGAATGAAATTCAGGGAGAACTTTGCTTTACCCAACCTGTACAGATCATCCTGTAGGGATTACGTACATAGCATCTGCTCCCCAAATATTCGCACAATTCGTAAAACTCATGATAACCAATTCCATCTGTACGGTAGTAAGGCGCCCATTTACTCCATTGTCCCGGTCGATTTTCAATGGGACCTATTGTCTTTTTCCAGTGGTACATGGTAGCTTCATTCACCCCATGCACAATACATCCGCCGGGAAAACGAATGAAATCCGGTGCATATTCTTTCAAGTTCTGCATAATATCCGCCCGAAAACTGATTTTCCATTGTCCCATGTATCAGAAGGGAATAAAGAGACGACATCCAGTTGGAATTGCCCTTTACCTAACGGCTGAATGGCAAGCATCCCCCGTTTGACATCTTTATCAGGTTTTAATGTTCCGGTAAGTTTCGTCCACTCTTTACCCTTTACATCCAAAACAAGCTGAGTACTGACCGGTTTACCTTGTTCGTCTACCAGCATAACTTGAAGAAGAGCTGTATAATTTTTGCTTTTTATATACATGGAAAGATGATAAGATACCTCCTTTCGTAGATTCATACCGTAATATCCCGATTTAGAATCATTGCCTCCGGATTGTTTGCAATATCTTCAGTCACGTTGACCAGCATTGAATACTTATTCTCCTTATTCAGAGGATTTTCTTCTGTACGGCTAATGAAAATGGGAGTATAAGACAGAGGATAAGTGTTCCATCCGATCAGAGGGTCTACATGAAATACATCTTTGTTTTTTCCACGCGGATTCGGTACATTCTGATAAAGCCCATTTTTGACCGCCAGATCTGCGGGTGGAGTTGCTTCTTCGAATGAACGGTTGCGTACCAGTTCGGCATGCAAGGCACCTTCTCTATCATACCAATCTCTTCATAATGGAACCCATATTGGACACGGCTTACTTTGCGTGTTTTCTGTTTGTCGATATGCAAAACACCCTCATGAGTATCATTTACCTGGCTTCCTGTTATCGGCTGGATAAACATAAAACAGCACAGGCAATACACTGCCGTTCTGCAAAATTTTGTTTTCATGGTCTTTTCATTTGGTTTACGATACAAATGTAGAGAATTCAAAGAATAAACATTCGTAACATCATGTTCAATATAAGGAAGCATGTATTGTTTGAGCCCATAAAGCTTCGATTGTGCACATAATTTCTAATGGAATATACATTTGTACTAGAAAACCGATAGAAAAAGACTATCTTTGAGCGTTAAACAAGGAGTAGAATCAGATATGAAAAGGAGTACACTCAAAAATCTTATATCGGTAGCAGTTTGTTTATTATTCCTGCTTCATCCGACATTTGCGGAAGGAAAAATCCAATATAATAATGTCCGCTTCAAACAGCTAAGCATTACAGAAGGGCTTTCTCATAATACTGTCAATGCCATATCTCAGGACAGTAAAGGGATTTATGTGGTTTGGCACCAGGAATGGATTATGCAGATATGATGGGTATAATATTACCCGGTACTTTCACGAAGAAGGGGATTCCACTACGATCAGCCATGATTTTATCACCAAAACTATATAATGACCCCTGCCGGAATGTCCTCTGGATTTCTACGGAGCAAGGAATCTGCAAATACAATCCCCAGAATGAACAATTCACACGCTATCACATAGAGGGAAACAATAAGAACCGTGTCTTATTTCTGAACACGTCTGACAGCAGATTACTGACCGGATGCAGTAACGGCATCTATCAATACGATAATGAAAAAACAGCTTCACTCCTTTTATATTAAATGAAGGAAAAGGAGAAAATATTCGTGGACTGGTAGAAGACTCAAACAATGTTCTATGGATAAACAGTAACAAAGGGGTGAAACGCTATAATCTAAAGAAGGAACAATTTGAACCACTGCCTCTGAACATCCGTCCATTTTTGGAAACGTGCATTCAATTAGTTATGTTGCCTGGCAATCAGTTGTTATTCAATACACCTCAAAGAGGTATTTGTGTATAATATCAATAATGATTCGCTGTATCCTCTGGCCGCGATCAAGGATATCAGACAATTCAGATGTGCAACAACTGATACTATGAACAACATCTGGCTGGGAACCGAAAATGGAATTATCATTTATGACCAGACCTTTCGGTTAGTGACTCACTATCAGCAGTCGGAAAGTGACTTGAGTAATCTGAACGATTCTCCCTATTTATAGCCTTTTTGAAGATTACAATCATAACATGTGGGTTGGAACCTATTTCGGTGGTGTGAATTATTTTATATATGCTTCGGATCAGTTCGGATTTATCCTTATGGAAACTCTCCCAATCATCTGAGTGGTAAAGCTGTACGCCAGATCATCAATACTCCGGACAACGGGCTCTATATTGCTACCGAAGACGGAGGGCTTAACTACCTGAACAGCAATCGGGAAATAACGCGTTCCGGACGACTCCATGAACGGATGAATATAAAAGCCCGGAATATACATTTCCTTGCTGATTGACAGTAAACAGAACCTATGGATCGGTCTGTTTCTTCGGGGAATGAACTATTATATGCCCAAAGAGAACAAAACGCTTTCTTTTAATGACGGAATGGGAAAAACTCATCCGGGTTCTGCATCATAGAAGACGAAACCGGCAAAATCTGGTATGGAGGGCCGTCGGGACTATTTACCTTGAAGAAACAGAACGGCAGTTTCCAGTTAAAAAGTTTCTGCACTTCCTGTCTTTTTGCATGCTTAACCTCAATGACAGCATTATCTGGACTGGAAACCGTCAAAATGGAATATACCAGATAAACAAACGAACAGAAGAACAGACACCTCTTCCACAATTCTCATCCAGTAAGTTGTATATGACTTATTTATATATGGACTCGCAGGGGAATATTTGGGCAGGAACGAACAATGACGGGCTTTTTGTTCTGAATAAAAAGGCGAAAAAATTGAAAAGTTATTCGAAGAAAGAATTGGGATCGAACGCTATAAAAGGTATAATAGAAGATGATCAGAACACTATATGGATAGGAACAGACAACGGATTATGTAATATCCAGCCGAAATCCGGATTAATCAGCCGGTATACCATAGCCGACGGACTGCCGACCAATCAGTTCAATTATTCCTCTGTCTGCAAGAAACCCGACGGCGAACTGTTCTTCGGAACAATTAATGGAATGATTTCTTTTTCTATCCTGAACAGGTGCGCCCTGTAGAACCTCATTTTAATATCCTTTGACAGGAGTATGGAGCAATAACGATGTCGTATCTTCCAGCAATCCGGATGCGCTACTGCCCGCCTCTATCTCTGAAAGTGATGTGATGACGCTTACCCACGAACAGGCACAATCCATACGTATCGAATACTCAGGGCTTAATTATCAATACAAAGATAAAACGCAATATGCCATGAAGCTGGAAGGCATCGATAAAGAATGGCAGTTTGTAGGCAATCAGCATCAGGTACGTTTCTCTAATCTCCCCGACCGGAGATTATACATTGAAGATTAAAGCAAGCAATGACGGAGTAAACTGGGATGAAAAAGGACAGAAAGAGTTGACTATCCATGTACTACCTCCGTGGTGGCTTTCTATATGGGCCTATCTGACCTACGTATGTATGGTTCTCTGCATCATCTATTTGGCATATAAATATACCAAAGCCAGGTTGATTCTTCTTATGAGACTGAAAACGGAACATGAGCAACGGGTTAATATGGAGAAGATGAATCAATCGAAAATAAACTTCTTTACGTACGTATCTCATGATCTGAAAAACACCGTTGACTTTGATCCTGTCACCACTTCAGCGGCTCATCAAAACAGAAACAAATCGATAATAATGATCGCGAGAAACTGAAGTCATCTACCGCAATGCCAACAGAATGCATTATCTTATTGACGAACTGCTCACTTTCAGTAAAATCGAAATGCAGCAAATGGAAATTAACGTCAGAAAAGGAAACATCATGCATTTCCTGGAAGAGATTTCTCATATCTTCGATATTGTATCTAAGGAAAAGGAGATTGATTTCATTGTCAGTCTGGAAGAAACGGATGAAGAAGTCTGGTTCTCTCCATCCAAGCTGGAACGTATCATGTATAATCTGCTGTCGAATGCTTTCAAATACACCCAGCCGGGAGATTATGTGAAACTCAGTGCCAAGCTTCTCAAAAAGATTCGGAAAATTTCATCGAAATATCAGTAAAAAAAGACAGCGGCAGAGGGATTCCTAAAGAGATGAAAGATAAAATCTTTGACAGCTACTTCAAGTAGAAAAAAGGATCATAGAGAAGGCTTCGGATTGGGGTTATCTCTCACGAAGTCACTGATTCATATGCATAAGGGGGAGATTAAGGTTGAAAGCGAAGTCGGAAAGGGATCGGAATTTATCGTCAGCCTGAATGTTTCAGAATCTGCCTATAGCTCTTCGGAGAAATCTTTGGAAAGTATCACGTCCGAAGAAATACAGAAATATAATCTGCGGATGAAAGAAACGATCGAACTGATTCCCGACCAGTTGATTTCTACCGAGCAAGATAACACCGACGTCAAAGAAAGTATCCTTATTGTAGAAGATAATAAAGAGATGAATGATTATCTGGCAGAGATATTTAGCAAAGATTATCAGGTATTTCGTGCTTACAATGGTGCTGAGGCTTGTAAGTTACTGAAGAAGCAACTGCCCGATCTGATAGTCAGCGATGTAATGATGCCCGTGATGGATGGTCTGGAATTAACGGCATACGTCAAACAGGATTTGAATAGCAGTCATATCCCGGTAATTCTGCTAACTGCTAAAACGGATGAATTGGATCATACTCAAGGGTACTTGAAAGGGGCGGATGCGTATATAACCAAGCCTTTTAATGCACAGAATCTGGAACTATTGGTTCAGAATATGCGTACTAACAGAAAGCAGAACATTGAATTTCAAGCGGATCGAGTAAGCTGAACATTACACAAATAACGAACAATCCACGTGATGAAGTATTTATGAAGAGTTAGTTGACCTGATTATGGCCAATATCAAAGACGAAGAGTTCGGAGTTACTGAAATTATTACTCATATGAAAGTGAGCCGAAGCCTGTTGCATACCAAGCTTAAATCATTGACCGGATGTTCTATCACCCAGTTCATGCGGACTATAAAGATGAAAGAAGCAAAGATTCATTTTACAGAATGGCATGAATGTCTCGGAAGCTTCGTACGCCGTAGGAATGTCCGACCCTAACTATTTTACAAAATGTTTTAAGAAAGAGTTTAATATCACTCCTACTGAATTTATCAAACAACTGAATCTGTAAATTAAAAACAAACTTATATCTAATGCTTATTAATATTTAATACATGAAAGTACATGTAAAATGAAAACATTTAGAATTATTGTATTGCTATTAGTTCTAGGGAATTAATGCTAAGCACAAGAAAATCAAAATTTTGCTAAGATACTAGATACTTATGTAGGTACTTGGGTTTATCAGAAAAAATGATACCGTATTTAAAATTAAATTTCAAAAAAGGTCAACAGCTATGGACAAAAAAAACCGCAAATGGACTTTATGGAGGATATTATCTATCAGTCAATGGAAGAGTATTGAAGATTATATGGAGAGAACTTCCTACGTGTTGGGATGTATTAAAAAGAGTGTCAGCCTAATAATTTGTTTATATGGGCACAGTCCTATACTGATGAATTAGGAAGTTTAGGTATAATATTTTATGACCAACGTAAAGACACTTTGGTGGTAAGGGATTACGGGTGGATACATACAGTTATTGTCGCCTACTAAGATTCTGAAACTGGATGAAAAGGAATTTGGAATGAGACAGAAGGTGATGAATCTATTAGTGACGCAGGAAGGAGACCAATTGGCTTTTCTGTCCCAGATGACGTTATTATGACGAAAGAATAAGTATTGCGTGTGGAATGTGTATTGCAGGAATTATATGCCCGACAATAATTTTTCACTAATAGTCATAGGTTATAATTAGATGTAACTAAAAATGCAAGTACATATAAAATGAAAACATTCAAATTTATCTTATTAGCATTAGTTGTTAGTAATACTATTACAGCACAGAAGAATGTACGTCCTACTAAGAATTTGGATTCTTATGAAGGTACTTGGATTTATCAAAAGAACGATATTATTTTCAAAAAAATAAAGCTACAAAAGGGCAAGAGGCATGGAGAAACGATCTAATTAACGGACTTTATGGAGGATATTATCTTTCTGTTAGAGGAGAGGTATTAGAGAACTATATGAGTGGATTCCTGTATATTGGGATTTTTCAAAAGACCTCGTCCTAATAACATGTATATTTGGGTTTCTAATCACTCCACTTCGTTTAGATGATATCAATCCCAATTATGTTAGCGTTTGGTTTTATGACCAACGTAAAAGACATTTTGGTGGTAAGGGAATTACAGGTGGATACATACAGTTATTGTCACCTACTAAGATTCGCTGGAACTGGATGAATTAACAGGTATTTGGAATGAGACAGAAGGTGATGAATCTATTAGTGATGCAGAAAGGAGACCAATTGGCTTTTCTGTCCCGGATGACGTTATTATGACGAAAGAATAGATGCTATTCACATATGCAGTTGGGGCATAAGTAATGCTGGAGAAAGGGTGTTTCATTTATGAAGTAATGTCATCATATACTTTGGTATTACTACTTCCATTATTATTAGGCTATATACAGCAGCAAACGTATATGTTTGCTGTCCCTTTCCATTGCTTCCATATGGTGTCTTTATCGTCTTATTATTTTCTGCAGCATAGGCTTTTCATCAAGGATTTTTTTTAGAAGGAAGCTTCCCGACAATTATCCAGGTTATCTTGGGAGAAGAATACTTACTTGAAATTTATTGATTCTCATTTTCTGACCTAACTATAAATGATGACAGAGAGAAATGATAGTATAAATGCCACCAAAATAGCTCGACAACTTTTTTCTCAAAAGTTGAAAGTAGATAATTTATTGGATAAAGAGTTCCTATGCTAAATTTAGCTCCGGCTTGTGCAATAAATAATCCTTTGCAGTGCATAAATTAATCTCGTCCGCCTATAGCCGGACGCAAGTTTGCCTATAGCCGACGTTGCGTTTGCCTATAGCCGGACGAAACGTTGTCTATAGGCGGACGAATTAATTTATGCACCTGCGGATATTATTTTTTATAAAGAAAATGTTTATTGTATTCGACAGCAATGATTATATAGTCGGATGGGAAGCAGATTCAGAAGCGAATCGAGAAATGAACCATAATAAAGAGGAAATATCAAATTCTAAGTGTTTTTTAATATGCAAACAGCTTAAA
>VOFH01004172.1_pt1 | contig 23776 bp, 36 predicted proteins | sample 5384091 | NCBI WGS metagenome assembly VOFH01 (sample SAMN12384727, study PRJNA508395) | human gut metagenome | isolation source: healthy gut G | host: Homo sapiens
AGCTGCAAAGGCTGGCAAATTCTAAGAAATGGCTTAAAATAAGGTTTTGTGAAAGCGGTCAAAATCGAGTAATAAGGGTAAATTTGATACTATTCATACATTATTCATACATTACTCATACACCTAATTCATACACCAATAAGAGAGAGGCTGATATAATATCGGCTTCTCTTTTTATGTCATTATAAAAAAAAAAATTAAAAGTCCATGAGAAAATAGCGCAGAGATAGACTTCACTCTAAATCCGCGCTACTATATAATATTATTTATTCTGAGCTTTACCTAACTGCTTGACCGCCTGATTCAAACCTGTCGAGGCAAAACCAGATACGATTCAATCGCGATTGCATTAAGCATATCCTGCGCAGGAAAGTCAGGAATGACATACATCCCGGCAATTCCAAGAACAGCTCCACATACACCGCACACAGAAGGTATCACTTCATCTTTAATCTTATCGCTTGACTTACAAATCATGCCGATAAGATAGCAAATAACAATAATTGCTGTTACGCTTGCAATTCAAAATCCATTACTACTACTCCTCCTTTTCGTCTGATTCATAAGGAAGGGCTAAACACCGATTATACAAATCTTCCCCAGTTCCATTACCGCCTAATTGCTTATATGGCTTAAACATATACTCCAAATTATCTCTATCTTCGAGAGTACAGTATTTCCGTTTCAAATAAAACGAACATGCCTGATAAAGGCGGTCGTGGAGGAGTGCCAAAACTCCTGCATTAATAGCATTTGTTCTGGCACGATCAGCCGTCATCTGTTTGGACAACCTAAGATAACCCTTTGAGAGGGCTAAGGCTATCAAACTAAACACTCCGGCTACCCAATGGGAATGTATGTACTGTATAATTTCTTCTAACATAATCCCCTTACTCCTCTGTGATCGGATCTTCGCACTCCAGGTCGATCAAAACCTGCTTTACCTGAGGCTTGATCTTTTCTGGTACCTGTGCGTAGGTTTTCTTTCCCTTAATAATAAGGGTTGCGTAGATGATTGCCATAGTCTCCACCTCCTTCCTCAGTAATAAAAAGAGCAGCAGTCTAAGCATTTAATAATTCCTCGACTTCCGCTCTGATTTTCTCTGGTACCTCTTCGATTTTTTTCTTTCCATTACGGATCAGATTTGCATATACTTTTGCCATGTAACTTGCCATGATTAAGCCTCCTTTGTGGTTGTAGTGGTCTGGGTTGCTTCGTAAAGTTCAGTCAATGCTAACTGGGTGTTAGTGACTTCATCTTCCAGTGCCAGATTAGCTTCATACTGCTCGGTAAGAGCTAACTGAGCTTCGGTGAGCTGGTTTTCCAAATCTGTTACCCGGTTCTGTAATTTTCCAATATCTGACTCTGGTAAGTAAGAAAATACCGGCTTCGGATCATCTGGGTTTGTCACATCAATACGTTCCAGCTGACCTCCGTCCGGTATGTCCACAAATAATGCCAGAAGCCCCTGTGGAACCTGGTCTTCTCCATAAAAAATTGACCATATTTTTCCGGTGGCATCATAAATTACTAATGCTTTCATACGCCTTTCCTTTCTGATTATTTATGATATACTGTTAATATCTTTTTATTTTTTTCTACAAATTTCTGCACCACCTCCCCATTACCTGTTGATAATATACTTTATGGGAAGTCGATATTCGGAGTTTCAGGTAATGTGCGAGCAAGTATGCAGTAATTGATAAAACGGTTACAATTGCATGGGAACGAGACTTTTGATAATCTTGATTCTAACTCTCTTACATATGATAATTATGTGGCTATTTCGTTTGCCTAGTGGGTTTTACGCAACCTCAATTAACAATAAGCCACTTCTTATCCGGGTATATAACATCGGCCATTGGAGACGATGGTATACTTCATGTGTGGAGTAATGCTAGATTTCACGCGGTAAGCTGGAACTCTAAGGTAGGGCGCACTGGGACAATCTAGAATTACAATTACCTATGTTCAGGAAATTATAAATGTAGAGTTTTGGTTGTTTTATTAACAGTATCCTGTAACGAGGTAATTGTAATTCTTATTTAGGGTTGTAACTTTTACTTTAAAAGTTGTTCCACTTCGAATCGGAGAACCAATGTATAATTGGGCAATATTACACTTAGATTAGCCGGATCCCAAGGACAAGAAGTAGATAAGTCAGTGGGCCATATTCTGCCATAAACATCCAACTTTGAATATAAAAACCAAGAGATAATGTTACATAATAGTCACTGCCATGGAAGTTACGTTTTGCCCAATACGAGATACAAATTTTCTCACATTACCTGAAACTCCAAAAAATGGACTTCCCATAAAGTATATTATTGCCAGTTAGATTCCCATCACCTTTGATAACAATATTACCGGTCATTTTCTTACCACTACATGATACTGTCTGCTGAGCTGCCTTAGGCGTATAAGTTCCACCGCCCATCGTACCCATGGTGCCGGTCTGCTTGCTTTTGGGATTGGTGGTATAGAAAGTTTTGCCTGATAACACATCACCGGCTCCGGCATCACCACTGAGGGTTAGTGTACCAGTTAAAGGATTGCCATCCTTATCTACGATCACTTTTTCCAGATAAGATATCATCTGCTTCAGCTGTAATCACATCTAAATCGGCACCTCCACCTCCGCCGGTCATTAATACATTTCCCATAATCATTCGCCTTTCTTATCACACCATTTTGAGTTTAACAGTAATGTCGCTCTCTGGTTTCTTATAGACCTTGAAAGTAATGTTTCCATTGCCAGTCGTGCCGGTACCAGATGCGATAATCCCAAACGCCTTGACATAAGCTTTCTGAACATCGGGAGTGGCTCCGTCTTCTAACGCACTCACGAGCAGTGGCTGATCTGTTTCGACGATTGTACTTGCCTCAACGGTCTGAACATATGGCGCAGAATCGCCGGTCCACCCGTCTGCAGTAAGAGTAACCTGCGTAAACTCCACCATTCGCTTCTTGATTTCGAAAATCTGATTTGCCAGACTGGTAGCAGCATCTTCTCCTAAAATGCCTTTTATATCAGCAAACCAATTTTTGAAATCCGTCTCATTCTTGGTAGTCCATTCTGTCCATTCCGCATTGTGCTTAGCCGTCCATGAAGCCCACTCCGAATCGTTCCTTTCTATCCAAACATTCCACTGTGCTTCCCACTTAGCAATAAGGGCGTCAATATCCATTTTCTCCAGTGGAGCTGTTACGAACGGACACTCCGATGTACCAACACAATTGGTTATGTTTTCCTGTCCGATGGATGTTACGCCTGCTGCAACATAAATATAAGCAAGTGGGTACTGCCAATGATCGTTATCCTTGAGCATCTCCGGTTTTGATGGTGAGGAACCGGGAGTACCATTGATAATCTTGATTGTGTTAGCACGTACACCGGTTCTTGCATCAACATCAAGCACAACCGCATCGTAGCGATTTAAAAGGACTTCCGCCTGAGTAACTTCCAATGGCAATATGGAATCATTCAGTGTCCATGTGTGATTAAACCATGCTCGTCCAATACCGACATAAACATTCATGTTATCCATAGCTGTAACAACCATTGCCGTCCCAACATGCTGCAAAACACCGTCTTCAATAATACCATCAAAAATAGAAGACATTTCTTCAGCGTTATACTTCCTGTCACCATTCAAAGCGTTAAAAAATCCACTTGTAACGCTCACGTTTATACCTCCTATTCAATTACAGTTTCAAAGGTAGGATATGCAGAACAACCGTTCTCATCTTCCGACCTGACCATTTCAATTACACGGACCTTTGATTCATGCCCGTACTCATTCGCAAACTGAACAATATCACCCATAAAGAAGTCGATACCATACTTAAACATTATCGTAGTCTCAATTTCTCCTTCAAAAGAGACAACATTGATGTTTTCAGCAAGTTTTTCTTTACCCTCTGCTGTAACTGGGCAGTGTACTCTTCAGTGCTTAAGGTTTGCCCATCGCCAATATCTGAAGATATATCTCTGGCATCGGTAAACAGTTCACGACGATCTAAACCACTGGCTACCCCAACAGTAGTGTACCGTCGTTCAGAGCCTTCGCCTTCTCCACCTATCAAAGTAACATTTTTTAATGATGTTTTTGACTCAATGTAATTGCTATTGATGATATTGTCATACTTAGGAGAAAATATAACATATGGATTCTCTTCTTGATCGTAGGATCTATTTGAACCGTGATAAAGCTCAAATACAAACTGTTTGGAACTGTTTAATGTAACTTTAAAGCCTATTCCGGCTTCTTCGCAAAGTGCCTTGATAACATCATACAAATTATCCCCCGTATATTGTGCATCGATTTTTAAAGCTACAATATATGGGTCTGTTGAAGCTTTGAAGATGAAATTCTCTATCTTCCGGTTTGCATCTGTAGGGGAAATAATGTTTTCGTTAAGCAGTGTTTCAACTCCATTTTGAAAACTTCCACTGAGAATCTTCTGTCCCCAGACAATACGCCGTTCTAATAAAGACTCAAGTGATCGCCCTGAGATTTTTAAGTGATTGCCTGAGTCGGTATCAGAACTAATCTGTGTCGGCTCGATGAGCATGATATGATCCGAATCGGTATTCTCCAGATAGTAATCCTGCTTTAACATGCTACGAAGTCCATCCTCCCTGACTGACTCATAGATTTCAAAGTCGCCATACGCCTGATAACGATCTGTCCAGATAAGTGACTCATATGTATCCAAAATTGCAAGCGGTTCAAGATTTGTATCAAGAATAGTTAAATTCATACTCTACACTCCCTCATATGCAATCTGGTTTTCAATTTTAAACTGCAGGTTTGTGCTTCCAGTTTCAGCCGTATATGCGAATACATTATCGCCTTTTTGCCAACTGAAACCAATCAGAACCTTTCTCCATGCAATTGAGAATATTGGTTGTCTTTCCAGCACGCTGTAGCGTGATTGACTTCTGACCTTTCACTGTGTTAATGATAATATCATCACCGTCAATAATCACACTGCCAGTCAGTGTTTTCATCTTATCCGTATTCAGACGAAAGACTTCTCTGGTTCCAGTATTGAAAATAGCAATGTTAGTAGCCTCACCAACAGCATGGATTTTTATTACCACTCCGATTTCAGCATCCCCATTGTAGACTACGACTTTCTCTGTCTGATGCTGTATCTCACCCATTTCCAATAACGCTTCTGTCAAGGAATCATTACAGAATGGAAATTCGAACATCGCTTCAACACCTGAAAAGATAGTCGCCTTCTTTTCACCTGCAGAATAAAAGAATGGATTCGGACATATGATTGAAATGTCTGAACCCTCGCTTGAACTGAAAATATTTGGATCATTTGACTCGACATACCCTTGTATTTCTGCGATACGGTTGTCGGTTTCAATTGTCAATGTTAAAGGCTTCTTTATAGGAAAATACTTATAAGAAAGCTGCCTAACATCCTCAATTGAATTTTTTCCACAAGAAAGCCAGTGAAATAACAATATTCCTAACAGGCATTCTTGCTGAATTGAAAAAGACCACCGTCGTTTGTTGCGACTTCAGTAGTATTGACTGTAGCTTTCCCTGGTCCTAAACCAGTTATAGACTTAACGACGAAGCCGGATTCCTCCGGCCGCGCCAAATTAAGCTTAATACTATCACCAAGATAGTTTTTAACAGTGATCGTACGAATCATGTTTCTACCATCCTTTCCATTGCTGAGAACTGATTCTTTGTCTGCCGATAAATCTCTGTTCTTGACAATGCTTTCGGCGAATAGTTATTTTGTATAAATTTGTATGAATTTCCACCATTTAAGCAGGAATCTCCATTTTGATTTTCGTGTGCCTTAGACGCATTAATACTGCCCCCAATAATAGTAATAGCCTGAGTCCTGCTGAACAAGGTATTCAGCTTATGAGACTTAGATTCCACCTCTGAGAGATCCAGCACCGGCCTGATCGTGGGCTGATAATCGATGTTCTCATCCATCATATCTACAACCTTTGCGATTGCATCCTGAAGTCCGGTTTTCGCTGATTTAGCCATATCAGCACTTGCGTTGTAAGCTTTCACACCATAAGTTCCGATTGCATTAACGAATCCGAGACCAAAGAAGTCACCGATATGATAACCTACTCTCGACGGTGAATGCTCATCTAACTCATCTTCCGCGGCATCTGCAGCAGCTCTTGCCATTGCTCTTGCTTTTGCCTCAGCCATAAAGGTATTCTCAGTAATACCATTTGCAAATCCTCAACCAAATATGCACCAGCCTGATGGAAACGCTCATAATTTGATCGGATTTCTTCAATACTGGAATCCACAATAGCTGAAAATGCACTCTTGGTTTCGTACTCTTTCGCTTTAACACCACCTATGAAGTTCGTCATTACAGTTTCTCCTGTACTCTGGAACTCATAGTATTTATTCTTGATGGTTGTCAAACAAGCACTGATGATGTTAATGAAAGCCGATTTTGCGTTCTCATCTTCTGCGTTTATACCTTTGACGAATTCTGCAACCAATGAAGAACCCATGGTGTAGAATTCAGTTTTTCTTTGCTGTAATGGCATTTAAGATACACTGAATAATGGTTGTAAAGGTATTTGTGACATTTAAGTTCTGACTGTTTACTCCAGCGATAAATGACGAAACCAGATCACTACCGTTACTCTGTAATGTAGGTTTGAAGTTGATTACGGCATTCTGCATCTCATTCAAAGCTGCAGTCATAGTATCGCCACACTGAGTGCTTAAAGCTCCCCTCCTGCTGCATAATAGCATCTTTGCAAGCTTCAACAATATCAGTTCCAACCTGAGTGAATTTATCTTTTGAATCCGTAAATGACTGAACGGTATAATCCATAACCTCATCGGCGGAGGACTTAAGACTCGCCTTGGCTGTCTCATCTACCATACCCTCAGCAACACCCTGGGTTATGTAGGAACCAACTTCATCTCTGAAAAGCCCAGACGGAGAATGAATGTCTGCAGCATCTTTGGCTGCTTGTTCGGTCTCCTCAATCATTTGCTTAGCGGCATCTTCTGTAGATGCAGTATTCTGAATAATTCCTTCGGCAACACCTGACGCAATCTGTCCACCGATTTCTACGCTCTGTCCAACATATCCGCGGATACTTTCAAATGTACCATCGAAAGATTGTGCAAAGGTCTGCAGATTAACCTGGGCTCCGCCATACAGTTCTGACAGCTTGGTTTCTGTTTCTGCCTGCAAACCGGATAACTGCACTGCGGCTGCTTCCTGGCATAATGCATACTTCTGATCATACAGCTGTACGTAGTTACTCAACTCGTCATCCGTCATGCCATTAATAAGCTTAAGTTCATCCAATGAATCAATGCCCATCTTATTAATAGCATCTTTAAGACCACCGTCAGCAATCCTCTCATTAAGAGATGTGATTACTGTCTTGTATTCTTCAAGCTCAGAGATCTGTTCATTTAACTTTTTTAGTCAAATCGCTTGATGTAAGTACATCTGTGAACATACTGGAATCGTTCATCATGGAATCGGTGGTACTCTTCAGTGTATCCGTATAATTCTTCAGAATATCAATTGACTGCTCGACAATACTTCTTCTAAAAATCAACCATACTCATGGACTGATACTTCTCAGCTTCAGCACCTTTCTTCTTTTCAACCAGAAGACGTGCCCAATAGCTTTCTTCCTGCTGGATGCGCTCATTGTTGATCTGCGCATTTTGATTGTTGATAACCTTGGAATCCTGAACAGCCTTTTGTTCCGTGCTATTCTTCTTTTCAACACCAGCATCAACAACATTAATCAGATTTGTCCAATACTGACTTCTCTCAAGCAGGCTTTTCTTCTCTTCTTCCGTCATGCTTTGAACGGAAATTTTCAAGGCCCTTTTTGAACCTTTTTCCATACCAGAATAAGCAGACTCTGCAACATCCTCTCCTGCATCTTCGACAGCAGGTTCTGTACTCAGAAGTCCTTCCTCATAGCCTTCACCAGAATATTCGCCTAACTCAGCCATCAAAGTTGATGGTGAATGAATACCAGGAATTCTTTGATGGAGTCTACTGCACCAGATACAGTGTCTTTTGCAGCCTTTACAATATCACCGAATTTACTCTTGATGCCTTTGATAAATCCCAGCATCATGTTCTTACCGGCATCGAGGCAATTGCTGTTTCCGTTTGTCTTAAATACTGATAAGCAGGTATTGATGATGTTATCTATGGCAGTTTTGGTTTCGCCTCCTGCTGATACAACACCCTTAGTGAATTCTGAAATCAAGGAAGAACCAGATGATCCAAACTGGGGTCGATGATTAGAAAACACCAAGTACATTCTGCATCATGCCTGAAAATGCGGATAACAAATTGCCTTTCTTTGCATTAGCAGCATTTATGAATGTGGTAAGCATCGAAGATGCCGCTGATGATACTCTTCCGTTAGCATTAGTGAAAGCATTTATAAAACCATAAATGCCATCATTTCCAAGACGGATTAAAGCCGTGCCGAAACCACTCATACCGCTTGTGTCAAGTTCTGACATATTCTTTGCGGTTTCAACCAGTCGATTGATTTGAGTAATGGAGCTTGACATCGCACTGATATCGATTCCGGAAACAGAATCTGAATACTTTTAATCCCATTGCCGAAATTTTCAAGTTGCTTCCCAAATTTATCCATGTCGTTATTTCCGGTAAACCAGCTTACCACACCACCCGAATTAGGAAGAGTCGATGCCATTTCAGACATTATTTTTCCTGCTGTAGCTGCGGCTTCTATGTCTTCACTTTTAAGGTCAGCAACAGTATCGCCGAATGCTTTTATTGCTTCTCCGAATGGAATAAGTTGTTCACCGAATTTATCCATGTCGTTATTTCCGGTAAACCAGCTTACTACACCACCTGTATTCGGTAGTGTTGAAGCCATTTCAGACATTATTTTTCCCGCTATTGCGGCGGTTTCTATGTCTTCACTTTTAAGGTCAACAACAGTATCGCCAAATGCTTTATTGCTTCTCCGAATGGAATAAGTTGCTTCCCAAACTTATCCATGTCGTTATTTCCGGTAAACCAGCTTACTACGCCACCTGTATTAGGAAGAGTCGATGCCATTTCAGCCATCATTTTTCCTGCTGTAGCTGCGGCTTCTATGTCTTCACTTTTAAGGTCTTTTACAGTATTGGCAAACTCTTGCATCGCTTCTCCGAATGGAATAAGTTGTTCACCGAATTTATCCATGTCGTTATTTCCGGTAAACCAGCTTACCACACCACCCGAATTAGGAAGAGTCGATGCCATTTCAGACATTATTTTTCCTGCTGTAGCTGCTGTTTCTACATCTTCACTTTTAAGGTCTTTTACAGTATTGGCAAACTCTTGCATCGCTTCTCCGAATGGAATAAGCTGCTCTCCAAATTTAGGTAAAGGCAAACCGCCAGTAAGGAACGACGTAACGCCCTGTACTATATCCGCTGCGGTAAGGATAAGTATAGTCTCGGCTAATGCTTTTACTCTGATAACACACCATCATCAAAATTTGACACCGTATCAAAGAACGGGGATGCATTTTCTATAAATGCTGCCAAGTTACTTCAACTTCGACTAAGCCAGCGGTTGAAGATGCTAAAAAGCCTCCAACAATTTTTCCAAAGAACGATCCCAAGCCATATCCTATCTTTTCAAGAATAGATAAACCTTTGTCTAAAAATTCTTCCATTCCCGGATAGTATGTTGCTAAAGCACCAATTCCAAGCATAAGTCCACCAACAGCAGCAATGAGTGTTGTCAAAGCACCAATTCCTACAAATGCAGCGGCGCCAGTAACTCCAACGGCACTCAGAATTAAGCAAGAAGCAGATAATGATAACAGTAAAACAGATAACCCTTCAGCAATTTCCAATACTCCGCCTACTTTTGTATAAGCAAGTACACCAACAATTGCAGCTAATCCTGCGACTATCAAAGTCATAACACCTAATGTTACATAAGCACCCGGAGCAACTGTTCCAGTATTGCTAATGATGAACATTGATGCTGACAGCGATAATAAAAGCGTCGATAACGCTGTTGAAACACCTAACACTGACTCCGCTGGCAATCCTGATAGCAAGGCAATTATTCCTGCAAGGATTGTTACTGTCCCAACCATTATAATCAAGGTTCCATTTGCTTTTTAGCCAAATGTGTAGACGTAATAAGAATGCTGAAAACAAGCATAACCTGTGATAACGCGTTTGTAGCCGATGCTAAATTTTCCTGATTTATCATAGAAAGAGTGCCTATTGCTACAGCAAGAAGACCAATTAGCGGAGATGATTACCAATGTACTCTTGCAATCTTTTGCGAAGTGAGTAGCAACGATTAAACCAGCGAACAGCAATTCCAATTTCGCAATAGCCTTTAATGCCTGATCCAAACCATCTGATTTAATATGACTTAGAATAATGATCGCCCCTGATAAAAGTAAAATGGCCCCGGACATTGCAAGAAGTCCAACCCCTGCTTTTTGCTGCATTTTTACCTGCGAAATTAGATGCAGCTATAACACCTGCAAACAATGTTAGAATTTTTGCGATTGCATTAGTGCCCTTCTTTAAATCACCATTATCAATCTTGGCTAATATTTTTATTGTTCCGGTTAGCAATAACAATGCAGCTGATATAGCCAGAATTCCAATACCGCCTTTAGCTGCATTAGCACCAGCGAATTTGCTTGATATCATTAATGCTGCAAACGCCCCAAAAATAGTAATGAGTGTATCTATACTATTCTTTATCTTGGCGGCATCAAGATTTATTATATCGTCAAATACTCTACAAACAGCTTTAGCGCTACCACCATAGCTAGGATACCAACAGCAGAACCCATTTTGATATTTTTGCATATAATGGCAAGGGCCACCAATCCACCCATCGCACCAATGAGTATTTTTATTGAACGATCGATATTATCCAATGTCAAACCGTCTATATCTTTTAGAACGCCAACCATGATTCTCAACGCAACCGAAATTCCGATCAGGGTGATAGCCCCCTTTGACAACTGTGGTGCAAATTTGCCAAGTAATCCTGCAACTATAGCCAATCCAGAAGCCATTACACCTAATATTCTGCTATTTTGCCATATCTTGTCATGATACAGGCCTTCCATAGATTTTAAAGTTTTCACAAGTATCAATAGTGAAGCAGCAATTCCTAACATAGATGCAGAACCTTTAACACCACTAGTTTTACTTATAGTCTCCATAGCTGCCGAAACTGCTAATAATCCAAGAGACAACGCTCCTAATGCACTAACAGCAGACCATAATTTAGACTGATACCAATGTTAATGCAACAATTGATGCGGCCAGAATACCAATAGATATAGCCACGTTCATTAGAGCCTGCGATTTTGTCTTTGTGGCGAATGCGTTGATAGCGGTTGAACAGCTTCCTAACAGTGTATCAAAACCGCTGAGTATATTAGATATACTCTTAAATGGTCCGGATAATGCTTCTAATGCATCACCTATCTTTTTACAAACACAATGATCGAAGCGCCAACACCGATTGTTAAAATCTCACCGAGACCTACATGTTCGCTAAATTTGTCTTTTACTGTTTTCAGAAAATCAAAAATCTTCTTTTTTAAACCATCAAAATCTTCTCCAACACTGAGCAGATTTTTCCTTACGTCATCTTTAAAATCTTTAATGGCTTTTCCAAGAATATCAAATTTGCCAGTAATTCCGATAAAATAGTCAAAAACATTATCCTTGAAATCTTTTAGTATGGCACCGATATTGTCAAGTGTTATACCATCGACAGCTTTCACTCTATCAATGAATTCGTTGATTTTAATAATTCCATCACCGAAATAAACACTTAATTCAGAAAACATCTCAGCAAATGCAGTATTGAATCTTTCAACGTTTCTTTGAACTATTGACATTTGTGAAATGGCGTCTATCCATTCCTGAATCGTTTGGATGAATGAATTAAATAAATTTATTTCACCGTTCAGGAATTTATCAAATGACGAAAATGTTTCCACAAATGCATTTTGTAATTTGCCAATGTTCTCCTGTACAATTGGCAACTGTAAAAAAGCATCCAGCCATCCTTTTAATATTACGCAACCAGACTGCATTGCGTTTCCTAACGCTTTAATGCCCTTTTCAATATATTCATTACGAAGAATGAAGTCTCGAAATCCCGAAATAAGGTCTCCTAATGTAGCAGTTACATCAAAATATCTAAATCGAATGATTGTAAAATCAGAGATAGACCTTTAAATGCTAATTTTAATCCACCGCCTGTTATGGTTGTGATGATATCGATAATCGCAAATAAGCCTTTAAAAGTTCTGGTAATTTTATCCGCTTTTTCATCTGTAATTTGCAAATGCTCAGTAAAACTGTGGCTTGCCTGTATCAGATTATACATAGCCTTAGAACGTTGCTTAATTATTTCGTCTTCTGTCATTCCGTGATGAAATGTATCATTCCATGCTTTTTTCCACAGCTGAAAGAGAATCGGCAACTGAATGAATTATATTGAGCATGGAATCCCCATAACAGTTCTGCTCCTGATGGTTTATCAAAGCTGTTTATAAGATCGTCGATGGAAGAACCAGCTTTATCTGCCTCGTCTTGTAGTTCGTGTAATGCAGCAATCTGATCTTCTGTGTATCCGTTAGCCTTTAACTGCTCATCTGAAAGTGCAGCAAGACTATCCGCATTTTCAGTTGCTCTTCTGTTAAAGAAGATAAATGAACAACACTACTTCAAGCTTTTGATTAACAAGATTTTGAACCGTTGCATAATCATATCCAGCATCTGTCAACGCCTTTATTCTTGCTTCTCCGTTACCGAAATCTCCACGAATAACCTTATCTACGATTTCTCCATATTTTTCAACCTGATTGGTCATTTCTTCGGTAGATTTAGTAGCTCCAGTAATATTTCCAACAAGACTTTTCAATGCATCTTTAAGAATGCTTTTGTTTAAAGTTCCATCGTTAAACGCTTTCTTTAAAGCTTTTTCGAAAGAACCTTCTTCTGCAATCATAGTATCTAAATCAACATTGTGATTCTTTGCCAGTTCTTTAACTTTATTCTGAAACACTTCTGTTTCTATTCCTGCAGCATTAAGTTTGCTAATGATTTGCGCTAAAGGAGAGCTAAAAGTGCTTTCTAAGAACGCATTTCGTCTATCAGCAGATGTCCCAATAAACCCACTGAATATATCAGAAACTTCGGTAAGCCTTTCCTTCGCTTCTTCAAAGTCACCGACAATTATTTCCCAACTCTGTGTCCACCCTGACTGAGCGGCTTCTTTCAAAGTATCAAACAACTGCGAAAAAGTTTTAACCTTTGTCGCTGCGTCATTCGCCGTCTGGCCCATCTTAACAATCGACTGAATCTGCTCGTCGGTATATCCCATTGTTCTAAGCTGGTTTTCATTAAGATCACCTGTAAATTTGGCAAGTGTCTCTGTCAGAATATCTGACGTTAACCAGCCTTTGCTTAAAGTCTCTCTGAACGATCCTTCGTCCTTAATCAGCTCGTCGATTGCAATATGATGCACTCTTGCGGTTTCTTTCAATGCGTCCTGAAATACCTGACCACCCATACCGGCATTTACAACAGAATTCCAGTCCTGCAGTTTTACAGTACCTGCCGCTAATGCCTGCGAAAGCTGATACATCGCAGTGCTGGCCTGTTGAGAGGTTGAGCCTGAAACAGCCGCAAGATTGGCAATACCTTTAATTGCTGCTACTGAAGTATTAAGGTCAACACCGGCTGCTGTAAATGTACCTATGTTACGGGTCATTTCCGTAAAATTGTAAATGGTCATATCAGCATAATGGTTTAACTCATCTAACGCATTATTGACCTGTTCAAGGGTTGTTCCTTTAGACGAGGTGTTCGCTAAAATAGTCTGCACGGCATTAATCTGAGTCTCATATTCCTGAAAACCAGATTTAATTGGATCAATTGTGAACGCTGAAACCAATTTTTCTCCAGCATTAAGAGCAGAATTCGTAATGTTCTGCAATGCTGTAAGCGCCATAACCTCCATTGCTGAAAACTTAATCTTCACAGTTTCTACAGCATTGGATAACGGAGACATATTACATCTGCTGGCAGCAGTATTAACTGATTCGAGCCCTTTTGCAGCTCCTTCCAAATTAAGACTGTGCTTTAACTTGTCTATTGACGATAAACTTGTCTGAATATTTTGCTCAAACTGTTTATTGTCAAACCGCATTTCGACGACTCGTTCGTCAACGGTTGTACTCATAGCTTAGTAACCTCCCTCCATGCCGTGTCAGCAATTTTGTCAAAAATAGGCTGGATAGCAGGGTTGATGTAGTCTCTTCCCTGTACCCAGCCGCCATTTCGTGTAGCGTGTCCATACTGCAAAATAATCGCAATAGGTACTCCATTTTGAATATTTGTATTGTAAAACCCTATCGATACCGAGCCATTCTTCTGCTCGATCTTGTAATGCCAGGAATTAGCGGTCTGTCCTGTATCAACAGGAGTTGCAGACGCCAGGGCAGCTACGCCCTCTTGACCGTATTTATCAAGGTTGCCAAGATGCACCGCCTCTTTAGCTCTTTCCAGAAAATTGGTTAACTTCGAAAAATCGCCCCTTTGTCTGAATGTGATCATATTAACTCCTATTTGTTAAATATTTGCTCGATGAAAATCCGGTATACTTCACTCCGTTCAAAGTGAACTGGATATACAACCATTTAGTATCATTTGCTAAGCTGTAATAGCCATAGCAATGCACAGCCGTACCAACCGGAATTTTACAAATAGCTTTCTTGTTTGTACCAGCATCGTTTCTGCAATAAAGATTTGCAGTAGTTACGTATTCCCCTGCGCAATCTGCATCGAACTTTTCCGGCTTGCAACTTGATATTACTTCTTTTGACGTAGCCGGTTCGTTAACAGATCCATTGAGAATCTTATTAACTGCATCCTGTACTTCCTGATAGTCATAGCCATATCGTATAAGTAAATTCTTACGTGTATTGCCACTTCCCCAAAGCCCTGTAATCACTTCATGTGCAATCGTCTTTACATCTTTTCCAGTATTTAATCTTGGATAAACGACTACGTTATTTTCGTATTTAGGAGTAATGAAGCCACGAATATATCTACCGTTAATGGAAATGGTACGCTTCTTAACTGCTTTTCCGTAATTGCCCTCTTCCACTACGATATAACCGGCATCTTTATGAACTTCAATGACTGTTCCAACATGATCTGGTATACCAGCATTATCCCCTTTTTCATTGTCTTGCCAGTCATACAAAATTGCATCTCCGGGGTTTGGAATATAGGCATCATTCTCCTGCCAGCAGCCCATTTTCTTTGCTGCCTCGATAAGGTAATAACAGGAAATTTCAACAGGCATAATGTCTGTGTATCCTAAGGTAATTGCCAATGCTGACCAAGTGCAAGCACACCAGGCCCATCCATACTGCATCTTAATATTTCTTGGAAGCTTTCCCTGCTGGGAGTTATAGATATTGATGATCTCTTTATACGAGCCATCGGCCTCATTTTTTCCCTCCACGAACGTACAAGATTCACTACTGATTGTCGTGATCTACTCATTTCTATTATCCTTTCGATTTGAATCTCTTTCTATTTGCTGCATTCACTTCGGCATGATGTCTATACAAATCTCGTTTACTCCGCTTTTTCGGCGGTTTATTCTTAGCATTGCAAATGCGAATAAGCATTAATAGCCTATTCAAATGCCATTTCTGACACTCAACCGGAATATTGTAAGATAACATCCAATAATAAATAAGCTCGCTTGTAATTTGTTCTCTACTTTGAGGTGTATTTTTTCTTCAGTTACAGAAGAAGCCGTCATCGGAGCTTCTATATACTGATTTACCATGTCGATATGCTCATTCGTTAAGCGAGTATAAGTAATCGGGTCAACGTTCTGATTGAGTGTCATGTCTTTTATATAATCAATGGTTTGTTCATAAGTCTTTGGCTCTTTCGATAGAAAGACTTTTATTCCATTACTTTCCCATTTTGAAATTGAAACCAATGAATGCTCCAAACGTAAATGCTGTTCTTTGGGGTAAATAAATCTCTCATTCTTTTCATCCCACAATTCATCCCCAGCCGGGATTGTTATCTCAAGCATTCATGATCGCCTCTTTAATGAGTATCCGGAAGAGTTACAACGTCGCGATTCTGTCCAGCATCTACAACTTTCGGAACTACACCATTCACAAACTTTGCAGCCTTATCGGCATCCGTAGCCAACTCCATAAAGAGGAGATTGTAAAACTGTGTATGTGAAAATTTTCTGGAAATTTCTTCTGATTTGTCGAAATAGGTACCATCCGGACTCTTTTCGCCATATGCTCTTAAGATGAAATCCTTGAAGAATCGGATAAGCGTCGGCTGATCCTTGGCATCAACAATTCTCTGAAGCATCTCGGCAACGCCACCAGCAGTTCAAGTTCCATTTCCATAACTTCACTTTCTGATAAATTGAACCATCTCGTTTCGGTTCTCTCTACACCATTAAAATCTTTATAAGTTTTCTTAATTGAAATCATAATCTTATTCTCCTTTCGCACATAAAAAAAAGAGCCGCCAGCTTTACCTGAATACGGCTCTCGTAAATTGACAAATTGTATTATTATTCTGCAGTCATGATCTGAATCACTTCATCTGGAAGCGGTAATCTTGGAGCAACGCCATCGTCGGTAGAAGCACCAGTCGGATCTTTTCCGTAAAGAATTTCTTCCAGCTTAGCCAGCTTACCAGCATCGACCTTTGTGGAATCGAATGTTAAGATCGCAGTTGGCTTAAGCTTCTTACCTTCGACCAGAGTTGTGATTTCAACTGGTGTTGTATTAAACTCCCAGGATAAGCTGATAGCTTCTGGGCTATCGTTAACAGTTGCGTAACCTTTCTCGGAAGGAGAAGCTAAGCAACCATAAACCAGATGCAGTTTGTAACCGTAATCGTTGGAATCAACATCGTTTCCAAGGATAGTCTTGTAGCTAAGACCGAACATCTTTCTGTTCTGCTGTCCTGCATAAACTCCCGGCGCGATTTCTTTAGAACCGTCGCACTCTGCAAATTCATCTGGAGCCATATATGCTTCAATAGTTCCAGCAAACTCTTCTGCGGACATAAGGTTCAGATACTTGATGTTGTCGGCATAAATTGCAGACGGCTCTGCACCGGAAGGACTCTCTGTAACACCGCTTAAACCATTCCACGCATACCCCATAGAATATAATCCGCCTGCCTGAATTGGATACACAACTCCCTGGTTAACACCAGTTTCGTAAAGGCGTTCCCCAGTCTTATCCCAAACAAGTTTTTTCTTATTTGTCTCCCATAGTCTTATTTCCTCCTTAAAAAAGAATATTTCAAATACATAGTGGTTTAAATTGTCTTTTGTATAATACCGATTAAATCGGCTTGTCGGCATTCCTGCTATATTGTTGACTATCTGATTATCTGGATCGGCGTCAATAACAGTAACAGAATACTTTTTTCTCAAATAAATACACCCCGTCATTCGCAAATGTATTCTGAATATCATCAGAGCATATACGATGGCGGGGTATTTCATTTTAACTGTACTCGGCGGCTGAAAATAAACTCGGCATTCGATTCCTCTGTTTGGACATCCCAGCGCTTTACAGAGTTGCTCATGTAGCATCAAACGTCTGTTCATTATAAACCCCTCAACAGTCAATATAAGGCGTGGATATTGAACTTCAACATTGGAAATTTTCCATTTGGTTCCCATGTACTCAATATACACCATTGCATGAAAATTCTCATAAGCATACGGATCAGCGAGTATGCTGAACTGATTTGAAATGTTAAGATTGTCATTAAGTCCATCACCAGTCTGATACTGACGAGTATCACGAATGACATCGCCATAATAATTCAATCTACGAATTTCATCTCTCCATACTCCGGAATTTCCTTCAGTAGATACAGCATATCCGATTGCTCCATAGAATTTGCTCATTTTGAATTTTCCTTTCCAATTTTACAGCTCATCAGAAGTCACAGCGCTTGCAGTGACATCTTCCTCGATTGCGATTGCTGAATAAACGCGAGTAAGTGCGCCAGACACTCTGGTTTCAAGCAGGGATTTCTCCTGGTTGAAGTCGATATCGAACTGGGTAAAGTGAGTAACCTCGCCGCCCTTAGTTGCACCAAGAGAATAGTCCTGGAGGTTTGCAATGATAGCCAACAGTTTCTTCTTTTTATTGCCTGTAGCAGTTGTTCTGGTCTTTCCTTCAAACTGCTCTGCAGTATTGATGCTGCCAACATTTAATGCTGTAGCCAGTTCAGAAACAGACGCGTAAATACGTCTACCATTAATATCTCTTGCAAGCAGCATCTGATTCAGCAGGTGCGGAGCAATATACAGGTCTGGCTTTCCAGTACCCTTGTACTTCTCTCTTGCATAAAAAGAACAGTGTTGATCATAGCTTCTGCCATTACATAATTCTCACCGATATTAGCTGCGGTATTGGTGCCCTGAAGCTCGGCCTTTGCTGCTGCTACATCCAGATCTACGTGGATAGTATACAGGTCATCATCCAGCCAAATCGGTCTGATATGATCTGGAGAAATCTTACCTTCATCGCCATCATCACGGCCATCGCCCAGCATAATCGCAGTTGCCAGTTCTTCGTTAAGCATCATGCGATCGATGTTGTACAGATAGCTTACGTAATCGAAGTCAGTGATGTCCGTAATATCATCCCTGTTAAGTGCATCCTTAACATATACAGTCTGTGGATCAGTGGTTCTTCTAACCAGCTTGAAGTTTCCAGCCTGAGCCTTCTCTTTTCCTTTCTTGTAGCCCTTTGCTCTCAGAGCATCGATGTTACGGATATCAACCTGTCTGGTCCTGATTCTGGAAATAGGACTCTTATGTACCTTGTTTATTACGGTACTAATCCAGCCCTGGTCATTAGTAATCAGCTCAGGCGCACCTGGTCTCACATCCTTATACTCTGGGAACAGAGTTGTTACGTTACCATCTCCAGACTGTACAAACCCACTCGCAACAGCGTCATGCTGAAGCGCATTATTGGATGCATAAATCTCCATTGCATTCTGGAATGTTCCAACCTGGCTTGTCTTAGCTAATTTAAGGATTTCCTCCTGATGCGTGGGACAGGAAGTTGTCATTTCTCTGATCAGTGTTAAATACATTGTGTTTCATCTCGTCATCTCCTCCATCTTCCTTTTTGGATTTTCTTTATCTGCAAATTCGGCCATCATAGCGAATACAACGGTCTGTTGCTTCTCTGTCATGGTCTTGAAAATGTCAGCAATTGTTTCTACTTTTTCATCCTTTTTCTCTTCTGTATGATTATCAGGATTCTTTTTTGTATCATCATTTGCCTGATTTTTAAGTCATCTTTCTTTTCATCTTCATCGTCAGCATGACTTAAATATGAAGTAATCATCTCGTCATATCCAACGATCATTCCTGATTCGCCGTCGCCGTGTGCTACAACATCATCAATGAATGCCCCAGGGTTTGCTCCGGCCAGCACTAAACTAACCTCACGAATGATGCCATGCAATACATCGTTTCCGGTCTGCTGTAACTGGTTTGCGAAAATAGACAGCGAACGAACATCACCATGGGCTACCAATTTTTTGGCGGTCATTCCGGATTCAGTATCATTAAATTCACAATACGCATAAACCCCGTCATCCCTGTTTTCAAGATGTGCAAGCCCCAAAACATTCATAGGGTCGGCATGATTATGCATCCATACTAACGGGACGTTCTCTCCATTCTGTCCTTTAAAAGCATCTTTTTTAATCACGCGCCCATCGGTGCATGTTAAATCGTTTCTAGTGGCCCAGCCACCAAAATCATACTTCATTTTGATTTTTCCTCCTATTCTCTAATGTAATATGACAACGGATGCGATTTCTTCTTTGTTGACGTCTTAGAAGACTTCTTCTTGCTTGACTTCTTTGACGTCTTCTTCACCGCTTTATACTCCGATGCAATCTTGTCAAACTCCTGCTGATGATCTTTCTCGTAAGAGGTATTCAGATTTTCTTTCGCTGCTGCATATGCCTTTCGAGCTGCCCTCAACTGCGGATTTAAGTTCAGCGCTTACTCTTGCTCGTTCAGATTTAGCGTTTGAAGTATTGACTGCTTTCGATTGCTTGGTTTGATTTGACACTTCAGTTTTCTGAGCTGATGCATTACTTCTGACATCAGATTTGTCACTCTTTGCCTGATTGCTTATCTTAGCTTTATCAGACTTAGCATCGCCCCGTATCTTAGCAATCTTTTTCATTTCTTTCTGCAACTCTCTTCGCACGTTCCTCTTTCGATAAGCCAGACGGTATCTCAATTGCTTTCAACTGCTTAATAGCCGCCTCTTTTTTGTGCGTCGATCTGTTCTTTCTTATTGGAAGAATCTGTTTCAATGCTCTCTAAATCGGAATTCTTTTCATCGTCGATATCTTTTTTTCTCAGCAGCGGCATCTTCTGATAACTTGTTATTCAAAGTCTTTAACTTAGATGTTATCTGTTCCCGGGTTGCCTCTGCTTTTGCTCGAAGCTGCTTAATTTTTAAGGCTCTCTTTTCCTGTTCTTCTTTAACTTTAGCGACCTTTTTCCGACTTAATGTTATTTTTGGTATATGACCAAACCTTTTGCCTTCGTCATTTAAAGAGCTTGTAGAGCGCCCCTTAAGCTCTCTGGTTCGCATATAATATTCATGTGCTTTAACCGGATCGTAATAAGGTGACGCATAATGTCTTAATTCAGCGGTTTTAACTTCATCCATTAAGAATCATCCTCCTCATCATCGTTGTCTGGAGAATAGTTCCCAATAATCGCGTTAATCTGACCAGTAAGTTCGTCCAACAGATTATTAACAATTTCATCATAGTCGGTAGTACCACTCTGATCTACTTCACCGTCATCACCAACATTAACTGTTGTACCGTCAGCTCCACTCGGATTGCTGAGATTGCTGTTTCTAAGTTCATCAGCCTTAGGATCTTCAGATGGCTTCCAACCAATTACCTGCCGTATTTCATTAGAAGTGGCGATTTCATTTCTGGTAAACTTATCAGAAATTTCAGCAAGATCAGCTACAGGAACCAGTTTAAATGGATCTCGGAAAAACATGATCGATTTATTCTGAGAGCGTGCTGTTTTCGTAAGGAATTTTCGTTTCATCTCATCGGCTATCGCTGAAATAATAGGCTCAATTGTACGATTGTAGTAATTCAGCATAGTTTTTTCGTCTGCTGTACCGTCTAATATACTCTGAGTGATACCTAACTGGCTGTATAGCATGCTCGTCAAGTATTCAATCTGTTTCATTAGATTGTTTTCCAGCGAACGATTAAGCTGTGTGATATGCTCAGTCGCATCAGTATAAGCGATTCCATACTTAGAACCAGATAACTGTTGCTCAATATCTTTACGCCGCTGCTCTGCCTGCTGACGTCTTGCTTCTGTTTTACGACAAACGGTAGCTGAATGATCAAATCCAACTTTCCAGAACTGCTCTGCTCATCCACCGCATCCAAAAGATTCAGTTTTCTTATCAACCGCTGCATGGTTGAATTCGGCTCATTGATCACTGCATATAAAGGATTCTCAATGATTGCAACAAATTCTTTCGGTACAATAATGTCCTGATTACGTCCAGTATTTTCGTTGTATGCACGAACTCTCACGTGCCTAGGGTACCAATCCAAAATTCGACCAACTCTCATTGATAAAATCTTATACCCAGTAGTTTCATCTGGATCGTCATCGGTATCAACCGGCACTACCGCAACACATCCCTCATCCATCATGGACATTACAATATCCAGTATAAAGGCTCGTCCAGTCTGATCCAGATTCGCTTGTAGTGATAAGCAATTATTCAGATCGCTTGGGATTACATTTAAAACCGCCCTTCTTTATCCAACTGAACATGCCGAATATTAATGGCGGCTACGTCTAATGCTATTCGATTGTATACTGATGTTACGATGGACCTCTCATTACCTCTTCTTAATCGGAACCGATCCAGGACGATAAGAGTACGACGTTCCAATGTTCTGATAATTGAATGTCGGGTCTCTATTTAAAAAAACGCATTCCAAGCGTGCTTTTAACCTGGATGTTAATGGTAACTCCATTTTGATTTTTCCTCCTAAAAATGGGTAAACTAAAAGAGACCGTGTTTCCACAGTCCCTTCAAATAGTTTCTATTTCATATTATTCATCATGAGCATCTGCTAATTCCATTGCAAAAGATTAAAACGTTTTCATCTGTTACGTCTTCCCCATTATCAATAAATTCGATAACGGACCTCTGATCGACCTCATTATCAGCATACGATAACACAGCTGTAATAAAGTTATCATTGTCGTACACCGATTTCAGTTTTTTACCTAATTCAACAGCTAAATCACTCATCTCTTATCCTTTCTAAAATTCCTCTATTTACCGTTTCATTCTAACATGATTTGAGATGTTGGCAACTGTTTTGTCAGCCTTTCTTACAATATACCAATTATTCAAAAAGCCTCTCTGTTAAGCTTATACGCAATATATCCATCCATCATTGCTGCAACAGGGTCAATCTTCTGATCATATCTCTTTTTCAAAAGCTTCCTATTTCCGTTTGTATCTTCTATGGTAATACAATTACCCATTGCAAATGTCATCAGTGATTCGTCAAACAAAAAGCATTCTTTCTTCCGACAATTTCTTAAGTTCGCCCAACGGTACTGATTCCGTCCTTGCTCCCTGATTACTTTTTTCAATTCCAAATGGACCATTCTCTGCAGCCCATCTTTCAACAAACTCTTTTGCATTATGGATCATAACAAAACTACGAACATCGTAATCGCACTCGGTTATGTGATTATCTAAATCGTCATATACCTGAGTCATATCGAAGCACAGTGCCATCTAATACGATAAGACTCCCTCGTCAATAAACTCGTTGTATTTGATTCTCATTGCTGCTTGAAGTTTCATCAGAGTTGATGATGAGATGTAATTTCTGGTTTTTATACCAAAAGAAACTATTCGATAATGGAAATAGAAATGTAAATGCACAGAAGTCATCGCCTTGAGATAAATCAGCGCCTAAAGACACGGCATTCCCAGTAGTCTCGTCTCCGATGCGGAAGTGTTTCTTCATATGTGAAGTAGTATGTATATCCCCTCCATTGGAAGTCCGAACCGCTTAGCCAATATATCGTTTAGTTGCAGGTGCTTTTCTGCTCGTTCAACATCTAATTGATAAGTTTCACATAACTTACTGTTTTACTGATATTAGGATTAGCTTTTTACCCACATATCAGGATCAGGATACCTCATCGACCGAATCAAGTTTATACCACCAGATAGATACATGAGGATTAACATAATCGCCTTTTAGGATGTCCATTAACTCCATTTTGATTGTATCGCCAGCACCATTACGGACTGTACCTTCGGAGCTGATTGCTACGATCAAATAATCGTTAACTTTAGACGCACCTTGCTCGATTGCTTTGGATTACATCCTCCTTCGAATGTCGCCAGAAAGCCACTCATCCACAGTGCAGCCATTTTTATCTGTAAACCTTGAAGCTTATCGATACGCATCGGCCTGATTTCCAACCATGACCCAGTAAGAAAGTTTTCGATTCCTTTTTTTCGTAAAGCCAATTTAACTCGATTCGCTTTCGAGCCAGACGTATTCTGTATTGAACCTTCTGTCAAGAATTTATAGA
>VOFH01004005.1_pt1 | contig 23775 bp, 40 predicted proteins | sample 5384091 | NCBI WGS metagenome assembly VOFH01 (sample SAMN12384727, study PRJNA508395) | human gut metagenome | isolation source: healthy gut G | host: Homo sapiens
CTAGCGAAACAGCGGCTGCGGTTCAGCGGGACAGCGAGGAGCACGCGACACTGAGCGCGTGGCAGTCTCCTCCTTCCTCGGGAACTTCATCGAGTGGTTCGACTACGCGTCTTATTCCTACTTTGCGACGGTCATCGCGCTCGTGCTCATGCCTCCGGGCGACCCGACCGTGGCGCTGCTGGAGACCTTCGGCGTGTTCGCGCTGTCCTTCCTCATGCGTCCCGTGGGCGCCTTCTTCTGGGGGCACATGGGCGACAAGAAGGGCCGCAGTGGGCGTGGCCACCTCCATCCTCATGATGTCGGCGGCCACCTTTCGTGATCGGGCTTTTGCCCACCTTCGAAGCCGTGGGCATTCTGGCGCCGATCCTGCTTCTGTGCCTGCGCATGGTGCAGTCGTTCTCCGCTTCCGGCGAGTACGCCGGTGCGGCCACCTTCCTGGCCGAGTACGCCCCGTCCAACCACCGCGGCCTGTACTGCTCGCTCGTGCCCGCCTCGACGGCTACGGGCCTGCTCATCGGCTCGGCGCTCGCCACGTTCATGTTCATGACGTGGGGCCACGACTCGTCCTTCGTGACCGAGTGGGGCTGGCGCATTCCGTTCCTTCTGGCGGGTCCGCTCGGACTCATCACGCACTACATCCGTACCCGCGTGTCCGACTCGCCGGTGTACCAGGAGATGCAGGAGAAGCTGGAGGCCAAGGGCGAGTCCGACGACAAGCCCATCAAGCTTCTGCTCACCAAGCACCTGCGGCCTTTGCTGGTGTCCTTCGGCGCCTGCATGCTGAACGCCGTGGGCTTCTACGCCGTGCTCACCTACCTGCCTAACTACCTGCCGGACACCGTGGGCTACGACGCCGGTTCCTCGTCGCTCATCACAACGATCTGCCTGGTGGCCTACATCGCGTTCATCTTCCTGTCCGGCCGCATCTCCGACAAGGTGGGCCGCAAGAAGATGCTCATCATCGCCTGCGTGGGCTTCATCATCTTCACGGTGCCCGCGTTCTACCTGCTGAACTCGCAGAACTTCGCGATCATCCTGATCGTGGAGCTCGTCATGTGCCTTCTGCTCACCATCAACGACGGCACGCTCTCGAGCTACCTGTCCGAGACGTTCCCCACTGAGGTGCGCTACTCCGGCTTCGCGCTGTCCTTCAACTTCGCCAACGCCATCTTCGGCGGCTCGGCGTCGTTCATCTCCATCGCCCTCATCGAGGCGACGGGCAACGCCATCGCGCCGGCCTGGTACATGGTGGCCATCTCCGTGGTCGCGTTCATCGCCATGTGCATGACTCCACGACAACTCGAAGAAGAAGCTGACCGAGATCCAATAGTCGGGAAGTGACATTTTCTGCGGCAGCCGAGCGATCGGGGAGGGTCGCTCGGCTGTCGCTTGCTTGTGCACTTGCACCATGAAGCGAAACTTTGACAGCGCTTCAAGTATTTCAGAAAATAACTCTCATCTGGGGTTTCATTGTTGGGCGTTTTCTGGTAGAGTCACGCAAAAGTAATCAAAAAGGAAGCGAGTCTCCCATGGCTAAGCCGTTGTCCAAGCCCAAATCCCTGAAAGCTCAGATCACGCGAACCTCGCTGGTGCTGGCTGCGGCCGCTCTGCTTCGCGAGCGCGGCCCGGAGGCCGTCACCTATCGCAAGGTGGCAGAATGGGCCGGTGCGGCCTCGTCCTCGGTGGGCTACTATTTCGACTCCGTCACCGAGCTTCTCTACGAAGCGGGCTGCTACAACATTGAACTGTGGATCGCCCGTGCCGAGAAGGTGGCTCAGGCCGCCGATGCCTTCAGCCCCGAGGAATGTCGCGAGCGCGTGGTCGACCTTCTGCTGGAGGCGTGCCTTCCAGACGACACGGTATCCATGCCCGCCCATTATGCTCAGCTCATCGCCTCAGCCGAAGCGCCGGTGGTTACCGAGGCCTACCGCAAAGGGACGCGAGGCTCTCGATGCGGCCGTGAACCGCATTCTCGTTCGCGCCGGCGTGAACCTTACCCCCTCGGTCGTCGTCGCCCTCGTCGACGGGGGAGCGGTGAAGGCGATCTCGGAAGGCTACGATGTGCGCGAGATTGCCCGTATGCTCTTGAGACTGCTCGACCGGTAGCTCTGGTGCTTTCGCCTATCGTTTCAAAGGGAAGACGCCCGCTCTTTCGAATAAGGAGTGGGCGTCTTTTTTGCTGCTTCAATCGGTTACGGGGTGTACTACAAATATTGTGCGATTGCAAAAAGATGATAGATATCCATAGTTGACAAGATGACGATGATTTTTCAGGAAATCGAAAACTTTCTTCGGTAAAAGGCTTTTGTGCAACTGCAAGAAATGCTATAGTGCAGCTAGTCTCAAAAGAGACGGAAGAGTGCCTATGAGATAGGAGCACATGTTATGGCAAAGATCGTCAGCTCTTGGAACGACTGGGATCCGCTGAAGCGCGTGATCGTCGGCCGCTGCGACAACTCCGTCATCCCGCCGGAGGAGCCCGCCACTTCTGAGAAGGTGCCGGTTGACTCCGAGATGCGCGGGCATGTGGGGCCTGCGTCCCTCCGACACCGTGGCTCGCGGCAACGAGTGCCCGAGAACCTCGTGAAGGCGCTCGAGGAGCGCGGCGTGGTCGTCGACCGCCCGACGCCCCTGCAGTGGAACCAGGCCATCGGCACGCCCGACTTCCGCAACGACTCGATGATGACCTGCATGCCGCCGCGCGACATCCTGCTGACCATCGGCAACGAGATCATGGCCGCCGCCAACTCCTTCCGCTGCCGCTACTATGAGTATCTCGCCTACTGGCCGCTCATGGAGGAGTACTTCGAGCAGGATCCCGACTTCAAGTGGACCCAGGGTCCCGCGCCTGACCGACCGCTCCTACAAGCACAACTACTACGACGAGAAGATCTCCTGGAGGAGCGTCCGAGCGTACGGCCTGCTAAGGACTTCGACCACCGAGGTCGAGCCGATGTGGGACGCCGCCGACGTGATGCGCATGGGCAGGACCTGTTCATCCAGCACGGCCTGACCACCAACCGCGCCGCCATGGACTGGTTCCAGCGCTACTACCCCGAGCTGCGCGTGCACGCCGTGAACTTCCCGGGCGACCCCTACCCGATCCACATCGACGCGACCTTCGTGCCGCTGCGCCCCGGCCTGATCATCAACAACCCGCAGCGCAAGCTGCCCGAGGAGCAGCGCGCGATCTTCGAGCCAACGACTGGCAGATCGTCGACGCCGCCCAGCCGGCCCACTCCGAGCCGCCCGAGTTCTGCTACAGCTCCGTGTGGCTGTCCATGAACTGCCTGGTGCTCGACCCGAAGACGGTCATCGTGGAGGCCTCCGAGGTCTACCAGCAGGAGGAGATGGACAAGCTCGGCATGAACGTCATCCCCCGTCGACCTGCGCGGCGCCTACCCGTTCGGCGGCGGCCTGCACTGCTCCACGGCCGACGTCTACCGCGAGGGCGAGTGCCTCGACTACTTCCCGAACCGCGTCGAGGATCCCACCCTCGTGCGCCCCGAGATGTGGAAGTAAATCCCACTCGCAGCTCACGCGATGCGTTTGCGAAAGGGAGCCCGCTTCGGCGGGCTCCTTTTTGCGCGCTTGTCGCTGGAAGTTGAATCAAGCTCCCTGCTCTATTGGCCATGATTCCAGGTCACGACTGAAAAAGAGGATTTGTGCGACTAACTATTTCGCCATTCCCGTCTGCATAAAATGATTCCTATGGTAAGGTAAACACTTAAGTCAGGGCCTTATTGAAAGGAGAAGCCATGACCGGAACTTTCACAACAGAGGGCTTGGGGTTGGGTGATTACTATGGCATCTAGCACCAACGAAGCGGTACAGCCGGCAACGACGTACGCTGAAGCGACCGAAGCAGAGAAGCACGCCGTTCTGCGCAAGGTGACGGGGTCTTCCTTCCTCGGTAACTTCATCGAATGGTTCGACTACGCGAGCTACTCCTATTTGGCGACCGTTATCGCCATGGTGTTCTTCCCGGCGGAAGATCGTGCCGTGGCCGTGATGAGCACCTTCGGCGTGTTCGCGCTCTCGTTCCTCGTGCGTCCCATCGGCGCGATTTTCTGGGGGCAACATGGGCGACAAGAAGGGTCGCAAATGGGCGCTTTCGGTGTCCATCTTGCTGATGAGCGGCGCGACCTTCCTGATCGGCTGCTTGCCCGGCTATGCTGTCATCGGCGTGGGAGCCCCGCTTGCTTCTGCTGCTGCGCATGGTGCAGTCGTTCTCGGCGGCGGGCGAATATGCTGGCGCTGCCACCTTTATCGCGAGTACGCGCCGCATAACCATCGCGGGTTCTACTGCTCGATGGTGCCGGCCTCCACGGCAACAGGCCTGCTCGTGGGCTCGCTTCTGGCCACGTTCATGTTTACGGTTTGGGGCGCCGATTCGTCCTTCGTCGTCGACTGGGGCTGGCGCATCCCGTTCTGGCTGGCGCTTCCCTTGGGCTACATCACCCACTACATCCGTACCCATCTGGAGGATTCCCGGTGTACGCCCAGATGCAGGAGCGCATGAAGGAAATGGGCGAGAAGGTGGAGCATCCCATTCGCACGCTGTTCACCAAGCATCTCAGGGGTGCTGCTCATCTCGTTCGGCGCCTGCGTGCTGAACGCCGTGGGCTTCTACGCGGTGCTCACGTATCTTCCGAACTACTTGGAGACGACGTTGAACTACCCGCCGAGCGACGCGTCGACGATCACCACCATCGTGCTCGTCGTCTACATCGCCTTCATCTTCCTGTCTGGCCGCATCTCCGACAAGGTGGGCCGCAAGAAGATGCTCATCGGAGCCTGTGTGGGCTTCATCTTGTTCACGGTGCCGGCATTCATGCTGCTCGGCACGATGAACTTCTGGGTCATTCTGATCGTCGAGCTGTTCATGTGCCTGTTGCTCACCATCAACGATGGCACCCTGGCCAGCTACCTCACCGAGACGTTCCCGACCGACGTGCGCTACTCCGGCTTCGCCCTTTCGTTTAACCTGGCGAACGCCATCTTCGGCGGCTCGGCCTCGTTCATCTCGTTCTGGTTGATCGACCTTACGGGCAACGCCATTGCGCCGGCCTGGTACATGGTGGCCATCGCGGTCGTCGCGTTCATCGCCATGTGCATGACCCACGATCATTCCGGCAAGAAGCTGGACGACGTGAAGTAAGCTTGCCGCCCATTTGACTGCATTAAGTGAAGGGCCTCTTGCGTGAGGGCCCTTTTTTTTGCGACGGGGGCGCTCTCCAGACGCAAGAAACCCCTTTGGCAGGGCTTTCGCAGCGGGGTTCTCACCTCAGAGTCCTGCGGAGGGCAGCCGCATTTGGGCGGTTAGCGCCTGGAATTACGGATGATGACGGGCCAGTCTCCCATAATGGGCCTCCTCTGGTCGTTTGCGTATTCGCTGATTTCACTATAAAGTCCGTTCTTCAATTATCAATATCTAAATTCCTGATAATAACTTGTATAAAATAATAATAACATTCTCAGTTATAACTATCTTTAAGATCAACTTTGATAATAGGAGACTCAGCTTTCAGATAGAATGGGAGCGAGAGGGCAAGCTCAAGGAAAGGCGGCGCGATGGCGGGGAAGTCTCGATGCGGGGGAAAGACGCGAGGCGGTGCCTCGGTCGACGAAGGCGACAAAGCGGCTCTCTGTGGACGAACTGGTGGCCTTTATGAGCCTGCCCATATTCTACGAGCTGCGCACGGCGGTGGACGTGGGCATCCTGCTCTTTGACGACTTCGGACGAATACGATCTTCCCGAGCTACTCGAAGGAGGATATCTGGCGCATCCTGCTCGCTGTGCGCAAGCAGGCCGCCGTGTTCGTCCCGGCGAGATGGAGCGCACGGCCGACATGTGGATGGTGACCACGAGCTCGCTGTCCTTCAACACCGAGATGCTGGAGGTGCGCTCGAAGGAGGACTCCTCGCTGGCGCGATCGCTTAGGGATATGCAAGGCTCTCCTTTCGTGACGCGCTTTATCGAGCGCACGCTGATGCGCGGCCTGGCGGACGAGGGCATCGCGATGGACGAGGAGCGGGTGCACGAGGCTGTTCGCGGGCGCGCCGCCACTGACGTCCCTCGATCAGCTGGTGTCCAACTACTTCCGCCTGTCGAGCGATTGCGACAGCTTGGCGCGGCGCGCGGTGACCCACGGCTCATCGAGACGCTGTACTACGAGCTTTCCGAAGGGGTCGATTTGTCCGAGCTGCCCGAGCGGGTGCTCGCGCCGCTGGATCCGCGCTTGGCGCCTCCGGAATCCCAGGTGCTGATGGATCTGGTGTGCCAGCGGGCCTGCGCGGGGGGACGATATGCGTTTCGGCCCCGTGTTGCGGCTGCTTAATATTAGCTGGTTCTTCCGTTATTTCAACGTGCCTGCCGCGCCTGAACAAATGGGGGGCTGTCTGCGAAACATTCTGGCGGCCTGAAGTGGGGCTTTTCCCGTGCTCAGCTGGATACCGGAGGGCTTCGATGCGACCTTGGCGGAGGCACCGGTGGATGCGGCCCGCTACGAGGCAGTGTTCGAATCGTGGTCGACCGACTATGGCTTCGGCTTCGACTTCACGCCCTATTTCGAGCTGAACGTGTGCCTGTACCTGCGCGAGCTGGAGGCTTGGCGGCATCCATCACCTATCTCGAGCAGCTGAACGAGCAGATCGGAGCGCATCTTCGAATCCCATATCAACGCGCGGCAGAAGTCTATTTTGGTGGCGCTGTGCCGCGAGCCGGCTCTTTTGCGCATCGCGCCCGCATCAGCGTGCATTCCTGCATCGCCTACATGGCACGGCCCGGGCCTTTCCTGGGGGCTCGAACGCGAGGTATCTGGTGCGGGAGCAGGAGGGGCGCGCCTTCGCCTTCCGCGCTCATCCCGACTTGCAGGAGAAGATCGTCCAGCTGGGGGCCGCCGTGGTCGGCTCGGCGGAAGCAAGCCTGGATGCGACGCCCCTTGTAGTATCCTGAGAGGGAACTGAGAGGGCGGTGGCGTTGAGAGGCCGCCTTGAGGCCAGCCCGCGCGCTGCGGCTGGCGAGAGCGTGCGAAAGGATTGCCATGATCAACGAGAAGATGTACGGATTGGGCGATGAGCCGAGTGCCATCCGCGAGCTGTTTGCCTACGGATGGCGCGCAAGGCCGAGATCGGTGCCGAGAACGTGTTCGATTTCTCGATCGGCAATCCCTCGGTGCCGGCGCCCGAGCTGGTGCGCGAAACCATGCTGGAGCTTCTGGATATGGATCGGTGGCCCTTCACGCCTATTCGCCGGCGGCGGGGCTGCCCAGGTGAAGGAGGCCATTGCGGCGTATCTGTCTGAGCGCTACGACACGACGGCGACGTCGGGTCACGTACCCTGACGGCCGGTGCGGCGGCGGCTTTGGCTTCATCCATTGCCGCTGTGACCCATCCGGGTGATGAGGTGGTCGTGGTGTCACCGTACTTCCCCGAGTACCGCACGTGGATCGAGGCGGCCGGCTGCACCATCGTGGAGGTGCCGGCGGCGGTTCCGAGCTTCCAGCCCGACATCGGGCGCTGCGCGCGGCCATCGGGCCGAAGACGAGTGCCGTGATTATCAACACGCCAATAACCCGGTGGGCGCCGTGTACACCCGCGAGAGCCTTGAGGCCCTGGCGGCCATGCTGCGCGAGCGCGAGGAAGCGCTGGGACGTCCGCTGTACCTCATCAGCGACAGCCCTATCGCGAGATCACCTACGGCATCGAGGTGCCCTGGGTGCCGTCGCTCTACGCGCGCACCATCGTGTGCTACTCTATTCCAAGGCGCTCTCGCTTCCCGGCGAGCGCATTGGGTGGGTGTACGTGTCCGATGCCGCTGACGACGGCGATGCGGTGGCGGTGGCCGTGGCGGGCGCGGGACGGGCGCTCGGCTACGTGTGCGCGCCGGTGCTGCTGCAGCGCGTGGCGGCTCGCTGCGTGGGGGAGCCGTCCGGACGTGGCCGCCTACGCGGAGAACCGCCGTCTGCTGACTGAGGGGCTTTCCGCGCTGGGCTACGAGTACGTGGAGCCGGACGGCGCCTTCTACCTGTGGGTGCGCGCCCTGGAAGAGGACGCCCAGGCGTTTTCCGATTGTGCCAAGGAATACGAGCTGCTCATCGTTCCCTCGGACAGCTTCGGCGTCGGCGGCTGGGTGCGCCTGTCCTACTGCATCGCCCGCGACACCATCGAACGCTCGATGCCCGCATTCAAAGCCCTGAAGGAGAGCTACGAAGCCAAATTGAGTTCGTAGCCATAGCGCACCCTCGTTTTCTCAGATTTATCAAGCCGACCGCTTTAGGAATTTGGTTGGTGCGCTTCTCGTCATTTTCCAAAGAAAGTGGCTCTACTTACGCTTGCGGTGAGCGAGCCAGAAGAAGCCGGCGCTGGCGACGATGAGACCGGCGAGGGTCGCCACGCGGCCTACGCTGGGGTCTTTGTAGCCGATGGCGAAGACGACGCCGAGGCAGAAGGCGGCCATGATGACGCAGAGAATGCCGAGCCAGCGCAGGGTAACGTTGCTTCTCTTCCATGAGGGCGTCCTAGCTTCCGTAAAGAATTGAGGTACTCGAGATTTCCTGGCGCGAGTGCATGCCGCACTTGCTGTAGATGCGCTTGATGTGGCTGTGGGCGGTGGCGGGGGTGATGAACAGCTCCTCGGCCACCTTTTTCTGCGTGTGACCCAAGGCGTAGAGGGTGAGCACGTCCATTTCGCGGCTCGTGAGCAGGAAATGCTCGCCCATGCGCTCCACGTTGCGACGCATGGAATCGGACAGCTCGCCCATGGTGGACGGGGAAGGGGCGAGGAAGACTCCCAGGGCAGAGGAGGGCGAAGAGCCGAGAGGCGACGGCATTGTCGCCGAGGGGAAGGCGAGGGCGTGGAACCGGGGGGAGGCTGAGGCGGGGTCGATCTGGAAAAGCTGCTCCCGGATAGCGGCGCACTCCTCGTTGCAGCGGATGCACTGGCGCGCCTCGGCGGCCTTCAAAGCCTCGGAGGCTGTTTGCTGGGCGGTGGCCTCGCGTCTCGCGGCGTTGAATACGACGCTCTGCAGCGTTTGCTCAGCTTCGGCCAGCGCCGCCGCCGACTCGGCCGCATCGGCTTCGGCCTGGCGCATGACTCGCTCGTTCTCGGCCTCCAGGCGATCGGCTTCCGCAGACGATTCTCCGCGCTCGGCGTGCATGAACTGCACGAGAACCACTTGGGTGGAAATGAGGACAAGAGCCCAGAAGCGAGTTGATGAGCAGATCGTTGCCGGCCAACGGGTAAGTGAAGTACAGCAGCATACGGGCGAGGAGCGTGAGCCGAAGCAGATTACCCAGCCGCCCATGGCGTAAACATAGGGTCGCGGGTTCCGAAGCTGGTGAAGGCGATGATGACGTACCAGCAGTAGGCGCAGATGACGATGTTCAGCGTGTTGACGGCCACGGCCCCGATCTCCCAGTGGTAGGGAAGGCGCCGAACAGGACGAGGCTGAGGGAGGCCAAAAGCGCCATGGTGATAAACGCGTCCACGGTCATGACGCGCTCGCGGCGGCGCACGACGAGAAGCATGAGCAGGGCGCATATCAGCATGGAGCACAAGGCGTAGGCCAGTCGCGAGCTCCAGGTGAAGGGGATGGGCAGGCCGTCGGGATAACCGCGGAGAAAGCCGTCGACGAATCCCAGAAAGCGCCATGCCGACAGCGCAGGCGGCGAGGAATCAGGAGTCCTGGATGTTGCTGCGGGCGAAGGTGAAGAAGGTGCGCGCCCGACGGTGCGGCCGCTCCGTCGGATGCTCGGCGCGCAGGCCGGCCGGGCCGAGGAAGGCGAACTGGGCCACGATGAGCGCCATACCGATGATGTTCTGCGCTCGGGTGGGCAGAAACGAAAGTAGGTAAACGATGCCGACGCTGATGAAGAAGGCCGAGAACACGAACAGGGCGGCCGTCACTTCGTCGGTGCCGCGCAGGCAGCGCAGCCAGTAGAACATGCACAGCGACAGGGCCAGGGGTGCTTGCAATGCTGAGGGCAAAAGCCGTGGCCACAAGGGTTTGATCGGCGCTGTCGAGCAGGGAGAGGGCCATGGAGGCTCCGGCGGCGACGATGATGCTCCCCACCATGATCCATTGCACGGCGGTAGCGCCAGCTCGCGGCGAGATCGCGAGAAGATGAGCAGCGCCACGATGAAGAGCGCGCAGGTGACGAACATGGAGCCGTCGGTGAAGATGCCGTCGTCGGTGGAGGCGTAAGCTGCCGTAGCACGCCACGATGAGAGCTGTGCGTGCGCAGATGATGCCTGCGAGCATGGGCCAGAATGCCTTTGCGCGACTCAAAAGTCCGCTCACGACAACGCTCATGAATCCCCCTTTCGCCCGATGTATGTTCCATCATGGCTTTTCCCGCGATTCCCCATCATAGCTCTTTTTTCGGGCTTGTGCGCGGGGAATCTTGGCTGCGGCGCATCTGCCAGAGAGCCGTTACGTTTCCGCAATCTGACATCGCCTGAAAGAGGGGAGGGGCATTGAGGGGTTCTGGTAATCTTGCAAGTGAACAATCGAAGAAGAGGAGGGCCCATGAGCGAGGGTCGCGATATCTACCACGAGCCGAAGCAGAAAGTGCTGCTGCGCACGGCCGATGTACCAAACCGAAGTGGACGACGAAGTGGCCGGATACTCGGATAAGCTTTCTGGCCATTGTGGCCGACTACCACAACGGCGGGCGTCCCGAGGGGATGAACGCCCAGGCGATGGTCGGCAAGTCGAAGCCCGGCCGGTGGCGTTCCGCTTGTTCGGACGCATCAATCCCGAGACGCGCGTCATCGAGGCCGCCGGCTTCAAGACGCGGATGCCTGGCGATGACGGGGTGCGCGAGCGCCACCTGCTCGATGATCGAGGGGCGCACTTTCGACGAGGCGCTGGCGCTCACCATTGAGGATGTGCGGGAGGCCGTGGGTGGCGTTCCCGCCGGGAAGGCGAACACGCTGACGTTCTCCGTGGAAGCGGTGCGGGCGCTCATCGGCGACTTCCTTGCGCGGGAGGGGGCCGGTCTGGCCGAGCTTGATGCGGTGGTGCCCTGCGACTCCTACAGCGTCGCCTGCCTGATGTGCGAGCATTGCTCGCTGCGCGACACCCGCACCGACCTGCTCGTGGCTGCCATGGACGGTGAGTAGCCGTGCGCGAGGAAGACGAGATCCGCGCGGCGGTGATCGCGCTGGCGGAAGCCCAGGCGGCGGGCGAGGACATTGCCGACGCGCTGCCCCATGGCGAGGCTTGGGCCGCCATGGCTGCAGCGTCTGACGAGGTGGGCGCGGAAGACGCCCTCGATCCCCGAGCAGGCGCGTGAGGAGGCCATCGCGGCGGTGCTTGATGCGGCGCGCGCGGCCTCGCGAGCAAGCCGCCTGTCGTGTCCCTGCGAATGGGAGGCTGCGGGCCTTGTGCCCCCGTCGACGCCCGAAGACTTGGAGATGGCAGTCTACGATGCGCTTATGGAATTCGGCGATCCCAACGGCTCGCGCGATGCGGGCGATGTGGAGGGTCCCGATGCTGGAGGCGCTCCTCGCCGCGCCGCCAACAAGCACGTGAAGTCCGCCTTCTCCTCTTCCAACGGCCGCCCCGTGGGCGCATCCCCCTTCAAACGCAAAGCCGTCTCAGCGGATGCGGCAGAGGTTGGGACGGAGCGATCGGCGAAGGCGAAGCCGAGCGGAGAGGCTGAGTGCGTCGATCGGGCGAGCTCCGCGACAGAAGAAGACGTCCAAGGGGCTGGCGGGTGCCCCTGACCGAGCGAGTTCCGCAGCGAACGAAACAGCCCAGTGGGCTGTTTCGCAGAGCGAGAGACTGTTTGAGCGAATCAGGGTACCCGCCAGCCCCGCCCAGGAGACTTCAACCAGATTCCCGAGGAAGACCCGCATCCCGAGTTCGCGCACATCCGCCTGCTCATGGGTGCCGAGAGCTACTACCTCTACGACGATTCGGCCATGACCGACGCCTACGCCCGCTGGGCGTTCCTCGCCGCTGAGGACGACCCCGTGGCCACCTTCATCGAATGCGTGCGCGAGGAGTCGTCGGTCTACCCCCGCCCCATGGCGCGGGAGAGCGGCCAACGACCCGTTTCGCATGAAGGCCGAAGCGGTGGAGGCGGCCTTCGCTGAGGCCCGCGCGCAGGGTCGCGCCGACGACATCGAGCGCGTGGAGGCTTCCAACGGCGACGTCTACTTCTATTCCACGACGTATTTGACTCCTCGCCGCGCCCAGGCCCTCGCCGAGTGGGACGCCGTCGAGCGCATTCGCAACGTGTAAGACTTGCCTGCCCAAGTCTCGGCGGTTCAGTCTGTGAGCTGCGCTGTCGAAACCGTAGCTCGACCCGTATTTTTGTCGCGCTTTTCAGATGAGTTGGACATTTTTGTGGGTCGGGCTGCGGTGTTTTAGGCGACTAACTTTCCAAAAGAACAAAAATACCTGTTCAGGGCATCGGGCTTGTTGTTCGGGCGAAGACGACCCGCAGCCCGAGAGGCAAAAATGTCGTAGGCGCTCTTCTCTGATGGCAAAAACACGCCTCGTGCTACGGGTGCGTGCGAGCCCCGCAACCGGTTTGCGGGGCTCCTTTCGAAGGGGAGCTCCTTCGGGCTCGCGTTAGAGGGGTCGGCTATCAGGTGAGGTGATGCCGCTTGGGAGGGGCGACCGAGGTCGCCCCTACGGATCAGCCTTCAGCGCAGATCGGTTTCGCTCTGCGCATCTCCTAGGGCGTCGGGAAGCAGGCCGAGGGCGGCGAGGTCTTCCTTCACGTCGGGCATGTCGTAGTAGTCCAGGCACTCGGCCGTCGGGCACCCAGCTCGGGATCCCAGCCAAAGCATTCGTTCGTACATCATGGTGAGGGCCGTTTGGAAATCCTCTTTGTCCATCTTGTTGGTGCCTTCGGTGAACACTTCGATGTCGGATCCATGGTGAAGGGCCACTCGGTAACGACGTCGTGCACGTTGCGGAAGTCATTGGTGCCCATTTGCCCGTTGGCGCCCACCATGCCGCGCGCGGTGTTGCTCTCTGTAGCGTGGTGATTTTTCGCACCCATCTTGTACAGGTCTTCCGTCGTCACGTCTTCGCCGGTGACGGCCTTCGATGTTGGCCTCCAGATCCAGGTCGCCGCGATAGTCGCGAGCCTTCGTGGGGCTCATCGTCATGGGCCATACCCAGTTGCACAGCGTGAGCGAAGTCGTGCAGCACGTCGGTGACGATGGACCACCAGGCGAAGTTCGCTTTATACTCATTCATGGGGTGTAGTTCTTGTCCGGATCGATGGCGCTCGCATCGCCCCACACTTCGGCCGCGATCTGCTGCTTAAGCTCGAAGGGCAAGCCGCAGCCCTGGAAGTTCACGGCAGAGTGGATCATGTCGTCGCGGTTGAAGACCATAGTTATAGAGCAGGCCACCTGTCCAAGCACTCATGGGCATGGTGCACCGGCCAGCCGCGCACGTTGATGAGCGTGGAAGCGGGGGGTGTTCCCCCAGTCTGGATCGTTCCAACGCTCGGTCAGACGATGGGGCCGTGGCCGATAGGCGATCTCCGAGTCGTTGGCGGCGATCTTCGCCAGAAGGGGCGGCACCATGGAGGGTCGTTATTCTTGAAGCCCTCCCAATTGATTTCCGCGTACTCCTCGGGGCAGCACCTTCTGGGAGCAGGCCCGTAGCATAGCAGTGGGCGATGTCGCGGTAGATCTGCCCGTAGTTGCACCACAGGCCCAAATCGTCCATGGTGGAGCCGATACCTGATCCCAGATGAGGGCGTCTTCACTGCCGGCTTCAACGGAAGTGTTGTCGCCTAAAATCTTGATCATGTAGTTGGTGAACAAGTTCGGCACGCAGGTGTTGCCCGTGATCCTCGTAGCCGCCGTTGGCCGCCGAGGCCGGCACGCGCAAGTCGGAGTAGCAATGGATGGCAACTGTGGCAGCCGTCCATCTTGATGGTGCTTCTCGGCCTCCCTGGGCCTTCGTCTTTGAAAGGCCTTCATGCAGCGGTAGCCCACGGTGTTGATCTCGCCGGGCTTCGGCTCGCCGGTGTCGATGGGGCCGCCTTCGGCCAGCGCCCAGGTCAGTCCCTTCTGGGCCGTCCAGCGGCTGCCCTTGTCGAAGTACTCGGCCCACTCCTGCTGGGTGGAAGGTACGACGTGGTTGTTGTTGGAGCCGACGATCTCGCGCAGCATGTAGTCGGACAGGTCGGCCACCTCTTGCGGGTCGGCCACGTAGATGGGCTGGCTACCGCGCACGACGAGCGCCTTCAATTTCTTCGAGCCCATGACGGCGGCGGCTCCAGCGCCGGCGGAATGGTTGCGGGAATTGATGATGCAGGCGTAGGGCGGCAGGTTCTCGCCGGCAGGGCCGATGGTGGCCACGCAGAAGTCGGTGCCCTCCTTGCGCGAGAGCGCCTCGGTGGTGGCGCGGGTGCCCTGGCCCCACTTGATCGGCGGGCTTGATCTCAACATCGTCATCGTCGATCTTCCAGGTAAAACCGGTCCGTCAAGCGCCCTCGATGACGATGGCATCCCAGCCGGCCTTCTTGATGGCCGCACCGATCATGCCGCCGGTGTGGGCGTCAACAACTTGATGATCGGTGGTATATAGGTGGAAAGAGGCGATGGTGGTGCGGCCCGCCAGGGGGACACCGGTGGCGGTCAGAGGGCCGACGGCGAACACGATCTTGTTCTCTGGGGAGAGCGGATCGGTGCCGGCGGGCACTTCGTCGTACATGATCTTGTTGGCTATTCCCATGCCGCCCAAAATACTCTTTATAAGGGTCGGTGGGCGAGACAGAAACGGTTTTGTCGGTCAGGTTGACGCGGAGGATCTTACCGGTCCAGCCATAGGACTTGTTGGGATCAATTTTGAATCAGCCATGATGAAGCTCCAAATCTCTTCGTGTACTCATGTTGCGTGGTACCAGTCGTCGATCTGGAGTAATCGTCGCGTAGAAGTATAAGGAGGGCAATTTTACCTCCCCTCAATGAGGGGGATCTTTTTCAACGGAAACATGACGGCTCCTCTACGGCCGGGTGAGGAGAAATCAAACGTTCGGTAATCCCCTCAAAGAGGGTTGACACAGCTTCTTCATTCATGACTATGATGCCCTCTGTTGCGTGGCGTCGCGATCTTGAGTTCTCTCTGAGACAAGCATGAAGTTACAAGGGAGTTCAAATGTCTGACACCCAGAAAAATGAAACCGTGGCCACCGAGCAGCCGCCCGCGGCCCGGTGTCCCGCTACCGAGCCCGGCTCTGCGCCGGCCTCGAGAAGAAGCAGCCCTTCTTTACCCGTCGCACCCGTGCTCGCCATGACCGGTTGCGGCGTTGCCGGCCTGGTGGTCGGCGGCGTGCTCGCCTCCTGGGGCGTGACCACCGCCCTCCATTGCCTCGGGTCGCATCGAGCTGCGTACCACTCCTACGAAAATGATCGTCACCGACCGCGCTCGCTGCTCCGGCTGCCAGCGCTGCGAGATGATAGTGCACCCTGAAGAAGAGCGCCGCCCAGCAGTCCATCGCGCGTGTGCGCGTGTGGGACAACTACAACTTCGGCTCCGGCGTCGATACCAACGACGGCATCTTCGGCAACTGCCAGTTCACGGTAGCCTCCTGCAAGCAGTGCGCCGATCCGCAATGCGCCAAGTACTGCCCCGTCCATGCCATTCACTCCGACGAGGAAACCGGCGCTCGCGTTGTCGACGAGGACGTGTGCATCGGCTGCGGCATGTGCTCTGCCGCCTGCCCGTGGAACATGCCCCACATCAACGCCCAGACCGGCACATCGACCGAAAGTGCATCTCCTGCGGTCGCTGCGCCGAGCAGTGCCCCAACGGCGCCATCAAGTTCATCGATTGGGGATATTGCCCAGAAGGCCATCGACGAGGGCGTGGTTTCCACGGCCACCATCGTCGAGGCTTAAACGATAGAGAGAAGGACCATTATGTCAGGACACGCTTTAACACGGCGCAGCTTTTTAGTTGGAAGCGCCGGGGTGGCTGCCGTGGCCGCCGGCGCGGGCCTTGTGAGCTTGTCGGTTCGCGGCGAAGCCGATGCTGATGCCGAGACGGATAAGCGAACCGAAGTGGTGCACTCGCTGTGCAATTCCTGCTCGAGCAAAGTGCGGTTATTACGCCTACGTCGTAGACGGCGAGCTCACGAAGCTCATCGGCGACGAGGACCATCCGTACGCCCAGGGCAAGTTGTGCGCGCGCGGGTACGGCTATTCCCAGATCGCCTATTCGAACGATCGACTCACCGACCCGATGAAGAAGAACGAAAACGGCGAATTCGAAGTAATAGGATGGGATCAGGCGCTCAGCGAGATCGGCCAGAAGGTGAACGATATCATCGCGCAGTACGGTCCCGAGGCGCTTGCCATGGTGCAGGATCCGCGCCCGTCGGCAAGTACTACACGAAGCGCTTCATGAACGCGCTCGGCAGCCCTCAACGTATACACGCATGGCGCCGCCTGCAACCTCTCCAAGGAGTCCGGGTTCACGCAGGCCATCGGCGCCGCCAACTTCGAATCGGATGGCCAACTCGAAAATGACGATGTTCATCGGCCGCAGCTATGCCGACGCCATCCGGCCCAGCTCGGTGGCCGCGCTGCAGCAGGCGCACGAGAACGGCGCGCACATCGTGCTGGTGGATCCGCGCCTGAACAACAGCATCGCTTTCGCTGACGAGTGGGTGCCCATCAACCCTGGCACCGACCTGGCGCTCATCTTGGCCATGTCCAACGTGCTTATTAATCGCGATCTCTACGATGCCGAGTACGTGGCGGCCAACAGTGTCGGATTCGACGAGTGGGCGAGCGCCATTGCGGGCTACACGCCGGAATGGGCCGAGGGCATCACGGGCATTCCCGCTGCCGATATCGAGCGGCTGGCGCTCGAGTTCGCCGAGGCGGCCCCCGCGGCCTCCATCGAGCCGAGCTGGCGCGGTGCCTTCGGGTGCTCGTACGCGAACTCCGGGCGAGACGGCGCGCGCTCGCTTGTTCAACACGCTTCTGGGCTGCTGGAACCAGCCCGGCGGGGCGCTGTTCCTCCCCAGCGTGAAGGCGGGCGATCTCGATCCGGCGAAGTTCCCGAGGTGCCGAAGGTCGAGGCGTGTGGGGCGCCGAGGAGTACCCGCTGGCGCTCTCTTCCATGGGCACTAACCTCTACGTCGCCGAGATGGCGAAGGAGGGCAAGGTCAAGGGCCTGTTCTTCTACAACTCGAACATGGCGGCCGGCTATTCCAACCCCCGCCCAGCTGGCGGAGGACTTTGCGAACCTCGATCTGATGGTCGTCGTCGACGTGCAGATGTCCGAAACCGCGATGCTGGTCCGACTACGTGCTGCCCTGAGTGCAGCTACCTGGAGCGTCGCGAGCTGCCCGAGTTCGTGGGCGGACGCGTGCCGGTCGTTTCTGCGCGATCAGGTGCATCGAGGTGATTCATCCCCAACACGCGTCCGGCCGATGTGATCTTCACCCAGCTGGCCGAGGCGTGCGGCGTGGGGCAGTACTTCCCGTTCACCGTTGACGAGCTGGCCGACGCGCAGCTGCGCAGCGTGGGCACGAGCCTCGATGAGCTGCGGCAGGTCGGCACGATCTCGTTCCTCGAGAAGGCCTGACCATGCCTACGGCAAAAACCCTGAGTGGAAGACCCCTGACGGGCAAGATCCAGTTTACGAGCGAGGCGTGGAGGCAGCTGGGCTGTCCGCGTGCCCGGTGTGGGTCGAGCCCCAGGTGATGCCGAACGAGACGGCGAGTTCCGCCTCATCGGCGGCAAGCAGGCCATCCACACGCATACGCAGACCGCCAACTGCGAGCCTTTGATGGACATCACGAAGTCCTACGGCCTCGACCGCATTTGGATCAACGCCGAGGTGGCCGAACGCTTGGGCATCGCGGACGGCGACGAGGTCATTCTTGTCGAACACGATGGCCGAGGGCCCCATCAAGGTGAAGGTGACCGAGCGCATCAACCCGACGGCCATCTACATGCCCTCCCATTATGGCGGCAATCCCCCGATCAGCACACGGCTTACGGCGTGGGCTTGAACTTCATGGACTTCGTTCCCTTCCACATGGAACCGGCCTATGGCTCGGCCATGACCCAGGAAACGTTGGTTTCCGTGCAGAAAGTAGGTGAATGATGGCACGCTACGGAATGCTCATCAATACGAAGAAGTGCGTTGGCTGCTACGCCTGCCGCACGGCCTGCCAGCGCCAGAACGACCTGCTTCCCGATGAGTCGTTCATCCGCTTTGAAGAGCGTGAAGTGGGCAAGTACCCCAACGTGACCGTGGAGCACATCCCGCTGCAGTGCATGCACTGCGAGGACGCGCCGTGCGCGAGCGTGTGCCCCACCGGAGCCGCGCACATGGGCTCCGACGGCATCGTCGAAGTGGATCACGGCCGGTGCATCGGTTGTCTGTACTGCATGGCCGCCTGCCCCTATCAGGTGCGTACGCGCAATTCGAAGACGGGCGAGGTGGACGCCGCTTCTGCACGCTTTCTTCCTATGAGAACGGCACGAAGATGTGCTCGTGCGTCGATGCCTGCCTGACCGGTGCTCGCATCTTCGGGGATCTGGACGATTCCGACAGCGAGATTTCCAAGCGAAATCGCGCGTACGGGTGCGGCCCCATCGCCGGCGATCTGACCCGCGCCAAGATCTATTACGTGAGGTGATTGATCATGATCTACGAACCCATTTGGGGCGCCATCATTGCGTGGTACCTCTTCCTGGCCGGCTTGGGCGGCGGCGCGTTCGCAACGGCGGTGTTCGTCCGCTACCGCCATCCGATTGCAAGCGCCTCATGCGCGTCGGACGCCTTATCGCGCCGATCGTGGTTATCATCGGTCTGTGCTTGTTGATGTTCGACGCTGCCGCGGGCTTCGCCCATCCGCTGCGCTTCGCGCTTCTGCTTACGAACTTCGGATCGGTAATGACCTGGGGCGTGGTGTTTCTGGCGGTGTTCGTGGTCGTCGCGCTCATCGTGCTCGTTAGCTTGATCTGATGAAGCGCGAGGTGCCGATGTGGCTCGATTGCGTGGGCTCGTCATGGGCCTGTGCGTCGCCATTTACACGGGCTGCCTGCTTGGCGTGTGCCAGGGATTCCCCCTGTGGAACAGCGCGCTTCTGCCGATTCTGTCCTCGTGTCCGCTGTGTCCACTGGCATGGCCGCGGTGCTGCTCGTCGGTGTGTTCTACGCGCCTGACGAGTTCAACGAGGTCGTCGTCATGAAGAAGTTCCATCTGGCTGCCCGTCATCGAGTTCGTGCTGGTTGCCGCGCTGCTGTTCATCACGGCGTTCAACCCGAGCCCCGCCGGCTGGGAGAGCGTGATGTCGCTGGTGGCGGCAATTGGGCCGTCGCGTTCTGGCTCTTTTGTTCGTCATCGTAGGCCTGGTGCTTCCTGACGATTCTGGAATGCTGGATGCTGTGGGCGGGCCAAGCACGAGTTCGAGACCCGCGCACGGGCCAGATGATCAGCGCGCTATCGGACGCGGGCGTGCTCGTCGGCGGCTTCATGCTGCGTCTGCTTATCGTGAGCGCGGCGGTGCCGATCACGATCATTCAGCCTTTGATGCTGTAAGTTCTTGCGATACCCACTCTCTTGCAAAAGGCGGCCTTAGGGCCGCCTTTCTTGTGGGACGGTCTCGGCAATTTTGTTTCGCGGCCTTGAAGGGAGCAGGTTTCGAGAGGGCGGCGGAAGGGGTGCAGCTGCGGGAGGAAGTGCAGCTGCGGAAAGGGGGAGGGTGGCTTCCAGGCCTGATGTGGTACTGGTTTCGACGAGCCATTCTTCGAGGCAGAGGCCGCTTTGCGTTATGGCGGAGGCGGCCTCTTTGCCGACGTAGCGGTAGTGCCAGGGCTCGTAGCCGATGCCGGTTGTGGCGCTTTTGTCCGTGGGGTAGCGCAGGATGAAGCCATTACTCGGCGCAGTGAGCCATGAGCCCTGCTGGGTGGCTGTCTCTTCCTGGCCCTCGTCCAGTTCCGTGTAGTCGGCGTCCATGATGTCGACGGCGAGGCCGGTCTGGTGCTCTGGCACCTGGAGGTGCCACCCAGAACGCGGCAGCCTCCTCGGCTTCGGTGCCTTCCAGATGCCTCGCGCTCGGCGCTGCCTGATGCGGTTTTCGAAGAGATTCCTCCTGGTAGTCGTAGGTGCGGAAGAGGAGCAGATGATGGGATGTGCCGGCGGCCTCGGCAGCCGTGAGCATGGCTGTGAGCTCTTCGACGATGCGGCATCCACCGGTGGTTGACGGGCTCCACCCACTTGCGTCGGGCAGCTCAGATTGCTAGGCGCGAAGTCGGCGGCGAGGGGATGGTCGCGGTTCACGAGGCGCAGGTTCCAGGGTAGGTCTTCAAGCGTCGTCGGAGGCATTTCGGTATTGGTCGCGGTTGCTGACTCGGTCTGGGGAGAGGTCGTGGCGGCCGCTGCCCCTGTGTTGGGTGAGGCGATCGTGCCGTTAAGCACGGCGTTTCCGGGTTGGGTCAGGGTACCGGATTCGGAAGGTACAGGCTGGGCGTGGGCGGCCGACCTGCGGGAGGAGAATAGGCACCGTCGCCGACGACGAGCACGGCGGCCAATCCGCCCGGCGAGCGCGATGAACTCTCGACGGTCGAGCGCGAATGGCGCATTCGACATGGAGCCTCCTTCCTGGGTTCGTGTTTCGTTTGGCTTGCCTTCGGCTGATGCGTTGTCGCTTGGGGCTCGGTTCGCTTTTGGGGCGGCCGGCTCCGGCGACGTGCGATTGTCGCTGGAATGCGCCAGTTGCGACTGGCGGGCCGATGGGGGCTCCCATGGTAGCGCTTGGGTTGCGCGCCGCGTGACAGCATTTGCAAAAGAGACACACCTTACGCTTTCTTAATCGGGGCGTTCAGGGTTCCGCAAGCGGGAAGGCGCAGGCGCTATAATAGCGGCCATGAAAAGTCGACAGAGAAAACGAAAGAGGCGATTGCGCAGGCGATGCGGGCGATGCCCTGACGGTGTGACTGATCGCGCAATCGAGGCGGGGGAGGAAGTCTCAACGGAGGCTGCCGACGAAGGCTCTGCAGAAGGCGAGGAGGGCGCTGAATCTCGCGTGCGCTTATCGAAGACGAACCGCTACGATTTCGGGGTTGTGTCGGCGGCCACTCACAAATCGATGCAGGGCAACAAGCGGCGCGACACGAAGCCGGAGGTGCTCGTGCGCCGCATGCTGCGAGATGGGCTTTCCGGCTACCGCTGCGATTGGAGGAAAGCGCCCGGGCGTCCGGACGTGGCGTTCGTGGGGCGCAAGCTCGCCATCGAGATCTGCGGGTGCTTCTGGCATCGTTGCCCTACCTGCAGCCTGTCGGTGCCCAAGAAGAATCTCGATTACTGGGAGGCCAAGTTCGCCCGCAACGTCGAGCGCGATGAGCAAAACCTGGCGGCGCTTTAGAAGGCGGCGGCCGGCTGGAAGGTGCTCGTGCTGTGGGAACACCAACTGAAGAAAGAGCTGCCCGCCACGCGCCGCCTTCTCTACGAATTCATGTGCGCCGCGAGGACGACCCCGACTACGATGAGGCTTCTTCCGGTTTGGGGGAGTGAGCATAGCACTAGCTCGCTATGTTCCAAGTTCAGAAAAGTGTGAACATGAGGTTAATTCCGGTTCAGAAAAATGCGAGAACAGGGTCTGAGTAAGCTCAGAAAAACAATATTGCCTGGTGGATTGCACAATCCTAAAGCACTTCCATCCACTGAACAGATCGTCTGGCCACCGGTTCTCTGAGTACGCCTGATCGAAATCGGTCTGCGCTTTAACCAAACACAACCAGTCGCCACGTTTGCGACATGGCATTCATGCTTCCGACCATACTCGCTTTGAGCCGATGCATATTATGCCGGCGAACAAGTTCTGATCGGCTATCTGGGGTATCGGCGACCACCAATTCCACGACTTCTTTCAGGAGGATCTAGCGCTACGTGCTTCTTCTTAAGGCGCTTAACGTCTTTCTGGAAGCGCAGGGGAATTGGCTCAGCACTATGCTCCCATCGCCTCCGAACATTTCTGATACGGTGGCGGATCTCCCGATGCGATGAGTTCTTTCGTTCCTTATTGCCCTCGCGAGACTCGGATTAGGCGTTGGATATCTGCGTGAGGGGAATGCGCTGCTCGCGTACGATCTGACGGTAGAACGCGCGCGACTGATGAGAGATCGAAGCCGAAATCTTCCACGATGTTAGCTGCGGCGCGCTTGGTATCTTCGTCGACTCTCACCGTTACAGCGAAGCAGTTGCCATAGGACCGACCTCCCTTTACTAATAGTAAAGACGATTATATGCTTTTTGTCTTGCATTGTTCAAGATCTGCATCTGCTGACTGTGTTTGATGGGCTTTGATATACTGCATGAAATTGCCTGGCGCATCGTTGAGCGCTTGAGAATTTCGTAAATCACTATAGCCATTCACCAAACTTGAGTTACTCATATTTCTGGAAAATTATATTTATAGTTCGGGTTGCTCGTGATAATGAGCAATTATTACATCGCATTGATAGCGAGGAGGATTCCAAATCACTCCCAATGGGACGTCGATAACCAGCATTTTCCTCTCAATGTCCTTCTTCAACCGTGTCATATCAGTTATGACATGTTGTGCCTCCCTGCGCCGTTCAAGAGCCCTAGAATCTAATCAGATGGGTTCACGACCTAATGAAGAAATTTTTCGAAAAAGAGCCCCCATGGGTGCGCTCTTCGCGTTATGCGTAATAGAGGTGAGTTCAGGAATGTCGCACGGCGAAACACAGCAAGACAATGAAGATTACAGCAAAGCGAACCGAGCTACCCCTACTAAAAACAGAACATCATTTTGGTGGAAAAGTTCGTGGAGACCATTACGACGAGGTGTTCCGCTATTACGCAAGGCCTTCAAGCAAAGAGGATGCCCAGGATGCAACATAGAAAGTATTCCTCCGCCTTGGAATGACATTAGAATACATCTAACGTCACCTTGCAGAGAGCTGGCATCGAAGCCCAATTACTTTCGAAACGAATAAGGTGATTATTGCGGCGTTTTCAGTCCCGTGATTCCGCGAGCCATCGGTGCGCTTGTCCGCTATCGGTGGTGTGCGCCGATGATGGCGCTTTTTAATCTCTCCATCTTCTACGATTGGCCCAGGTGCAAAAAGCATCCGGGCCATTTCTACGTTAGGAGGAAAAAATGGTCAAGTACCGAGATCCTGAGACTGACTTATCTCGGGATCAGCCAGGAGAACATAGCGTTCTCCTGCGGCTGCGCGAGATCCACGCACTGATCCAGAAGCTCGCTAAGAGCAAGGGGCTTGAGTGGCCGCTACCCGGCGAGATGGACGATGCGGCAATCGAGGCGTGCTCTACCCGCGAAAGGAGACCCGCGACCGGGAAGTTCGCCATCGACACGAGTGGATCGAGCGCAGGATGGGCAACCAGGGGTCACGGTGAGCGCTTCGCTTTGGAGCGAATACTGCGTGAAGGCCACCGATCACCGGCGCCGTCCCTTCATGTGTACTCGGCTTTCTGCCAGCGCCATCGCATAAATGGGCGCAGCGGAACCGCATCACCTTGCATATCGACCGTCGCCCAGGAGATGCAGGTCGATTGGGCTGGCAAGTGCCTGGCGTATTGCGACCCGGACACCGGCGAGATTCGCAAAGGCCCACGTGTTCGTGGCCTGCCTGCCGTACTCCTCGATGATCTTCGCCTGGCCCTTTATCCAAACATGGGAGAGGGTCTTGGATCGACGGGCACATCCGCGCCTTCGCGAGTTCGGCAGCACGTCGCCCATCGTCGTGCCGGACAACTGCAAGACCGGCGTCATCAAGAA
>VOFH01003271.1_pt1 | contig 23757 bp, 40 predicted proteins | sample 5384091 | NCBI WGS metagenome assembly VOFH01 (sample SAMN12384727, study PRJNA508395) | human gut metagenome | isolation source: healthy gut G | host: Homo sapiens
ATCGAAAGCTCAGCTAACGATTTACAGTCCGCCCCCTTTGGCCACTCGGGAAACCCTCGAAATTATTTTTCAAACTTAGTCGTGTTATTTGATGAATTGGAGTTGTTCTTCCAACCTAATTATCTGTATTTTGGAGCTGGCGGAGGGAATTACACATTTGCTTCGCAAATGCCGTTCTTCGGCTCCCTTTTCGGTCACCTCGAACCTCTCGCTGTTCAAGAGTTCGCCGAACTCTTTCTCTTACGCTCGAGCCCTTGCGGGTTCGATTCCCTGCGTCAGATATTTTTGGAGCTGGCGGAGGAATCGAACCCCAACCTGCTGATTACAAATCAGCTGCTCTACCGTTGAGCCACGCCAGCATATTATTGTAAAGTTTAAAATTGGCGACCTGGAACGGGCTCGAACCGTCGACCTCCAGCGTGACAGGCTGGCATTCTAACCAACTGAACTACCGGACCGCATCTATCTTTTCAATTTGCCGAACTGCTGTATTGCCGCTCGTTCCTCGCTCATTTTATTGCTCAAGTACACGGCAGTTTGCTCTAAACTCCGCGCCTTGCATCTCGGACAAATCTTCTGCGCATCTGATTGAATGGTCACTGTAGAAAATGGTGGGCGTTATAGGGCTCGAACCTATGACATCCTGCTTGTAAGGCAGACGCTCTCCCAGCTGAGCTAAACGCCCGCAGTGTCCGCTTCTTGAATGCTTGGCACGTTTATAAATTATATAACATTCTCTATGTTTTGTCAAGAAGTTTTTTAATTTATTTTTCCGTGTTGTTTCGCTGCTCGTCTTCCTAAAGAAGTGAGCCGAAAACTATATTATCACATCAGTAATCTTATGTCAACATTTTTTTCAAATGTTTGGCAATCATTTTCTAACCTTGTCCAATCTGACAGATTCATTCACGATGACAGCCTTACCGCCAGATAAACTTGTGACCGTTTCTTTTAATGCTCCCGCACAAGATGGATCCATGACGATCTCACAGGTCACCGTATCGGCATAAACTATATTAGCAAATTTTACATCATAAGTAAAGTAAAAATTTTGTACTTTATTAAAAACACTGTAATCCATCCTGTATGTAACTGCTGACAGTTCCTTGACGTCACAAGGTCCGGCCGCTTGAATTCCAAGCTTTGCGCTGCTTGTATAGGCGCGAACCAGACCGCCGGTTCCTAATTTGATTCCGCCGAAATACCGGGTAACTACTACCACAATATTGGTGATGTTTTCCTGAACCAGCATTTGAACGATGGGCGCCCCAGAGGTGCCCTGGGGTTCGCCGTCATCACTTGCCCATTGCACCTGAAACTTGTCTCCTATGACCATGGCGGGTACATTATGGGTTGCGTCTTTGTATTGTTTTTTAATGGCAGCAATAAAAGCGTCCGCCTCTTCTTTAGAGGAAACAGGCTTCACATGGGCAATAAATCTGGATCTTTCTATCGTCTGCTCTGCCAGCCCTTCTTCAAAAACCGTACTATATCGTATCATATTCCTTTAACCTCTGATAGTCTTCCTGATTCAGTTCAACATCAAAAAAGGTTCCCTCCTCCAGATATTCCATAGATTTGACCAGAGCCTTTTCACACAGATAGGAAGAGAGATCGCCTCTCGTATAGGGAATCATCGGCTTTGCACATACCTTATCAGCAAAGATTTTTTTCTTTTTATTTTATCAATTAGCTGGTCGATATTGATATTCTCTTTGGCAGAGACAAAAGATTCTCTAAATTGGTCACAGGCGCCTGAAAATCGGGCACCAGATCTATTTTATTGAAGACCATGACCTTTTCCTTAACATCTGCGCCGATCTCTCCTAATACTTTATTGGTTACCGCAATATGAAAATCGTTTTCCTCGTAGGAGGCGTCCACGACGTGTAGCAGCAAATCAGCGTAGAGCACTTCCTCTAACGTCGCCTTTAAACGCTTCCACCAGGCTGTGGGGAAGTTTACTGACAAAACCAACTGTGTCAATCAGAATAAATTCGTGATTGGTGTCCAGCTTGACACTGCGCTGCTGGGTATCCAGCGTGGCGAAAAGCATGTCTTTTTCTGTGACAGCTTTTTTCTGATTTGTCTACCACAGAAAGGAGCCTGTTCATCAGCGCAGACTTGCCTGAGTTCGTATACCCCACTAGAGCGACCACCGGAATCCCCGACTTTTCTCGCTTTGATCTCTGAACACTCCTCGTCTTAACCAGTTGGGACAACTCGCTTTTGATGTCTTCCATGCGTCTCTCGATGTGACGCCTGTCAGTTTTCAGCTTTTTTTCACCAGGTCCCCTGGTTCCAATTCCGCCGCCTAGACGAGAAAGAGACTTACCAAAACCGGTAAGTCTTGGCATTCTGTACTTCAGCTGTGCCAATTCAACCCTGTAATTTGCCTTCTCTCGAGTCTGCTCTGGCAGCAAAAGATATCCAAAATCAAGATCGTCCTGTCTATCACTCTTACATCTATGGCGTCCTCCAGATTTCGAATCTGCATTCCTGTCAGCTCATCATTGAAAATGACCATATCCGCTTCCATATTTCTGACCAGTTCAGCAACTTCTTCTACTTTGCCCTTTCAATCATAGTTGCCGTATTCGGCTTTTCCAGAACCTGGACGACCTTTCCCAGGACCTCGGCATTTGCAGCCTCGGCTAACCCGGCAAGTTCTTCCATGGAATAAGATATATCTTCTTTTCTCTGCAGGCCGACCAAGATCGCCCTGTATTTTTCTTCTGTTATAATCTCATTATTTTCATTAAATCTAAGCATGACATTAGTATACCACAGATTATTGATTCGTTGCATCAAAATATTATTTTCCGGCACATTTACATAGCTGTCCGGCACCTCGCCGACGATGACAACTTCTGAAATCAGCATTTTGTTCTTAATTTTAAAATTCTCCGCTGAAAATGGCTGTAATACCCTGACGTTACTTTCTATCGTTATGTAAATTTTATACTTGGTCTGGTTAATCCCCTGACTTTCAAATTCTGTTTCAAAGTCGCAGTTCGTTACAGACAGAGGCATGATTTTTAAATTTACATTGAGGTAATCCGCCTCCGACAGCAGTTTGCTGCCCACTAATGTACCGTAAGACAGTTTTTACTGTGCGAGGCTCTATATTGTCATATTTCTTCTGGAGGTTTACAGAAAACTCAGCTACCATCCTGTTGATCAGACTGGTGTTGGACTGCACCATTTGGACCTTATCGTCCTTCCGCTCTTTATGATGAACAGATTTTCCTCATATTCCTTGCCCGAAAAATCCTCTTTGATAGTCTGATTGACGATTTCTGTAATCATACCCTTTGCTTTCAGTTTGCTCACAGCATCGATATTCGGCTCTATTTGCTGTTTAAATCCATTAATCAATAAAATACACCTAAACTAAAAAGAATCAGCGAAATCGTCAATTTTTTCCAAAATGAGAGTTTTTCATTTCTGTGTCGTCTCATAAAAAAAAACCTCCTGCTATAACATTCTATGTTAAGCAGGAGGTTTTTGTTATTAATTATATTTCAAAATTCTTAATTCCGTCTCTCAGGAACTCGTTCGTAATCTTGATTCTTGTGCCTTTCATACCCAGCGATCTGGATTCGATGACACCGGCGCTCTCCAGTTTACGGAGTGCGTTTACGATAACAGAACGGGTGATGCCAGATTTGTCAGCAATTTTGCTGGCAACCAGAAGACCTTCGTCTCCCTTTAACTCAGCAAAAATTTTCGTAACAGCGTCCATTTCGGAATAAGACAGCGTGGAAAGGGCCATGTCCACAGCCTCTTTCATTCTGATATCTTCTTCCTCATCCATGGCAATTCCTCTGGCAACTTCGATTCCGACTACCGTTGCGCCGTATTCGCAGATTGCGATATCCTCATCATCATAAGCCTTTTCCGCTCTTGCCAGCAGCAATGTTGCAATTCTGTTTCCGCCAAAGATGATTGGCACAATGGTATGATATTTACTTGCCATTGTGTATTCTTCTCCATAGTACATTTTGATGCTGTCATAGGTCAGATTCGCTTTGGTATCTGTAACCTGCAGGAATTTGTCATTGTACAGAGTAGGCAGAACTACCTTCTTTGTCTCCGGGTCCACCACAAGGGGAGCCTCTTCTCCTGACTCATATTTTGCAGCGAGAACTTTTCCTCTTCTATTCATAATGTAGATGTTGGAATCAAGCATTTCGCTCATAATATTGCACAACTCATCAAAAGAGATATAACCAGCTGTGCTTTCAGAAAGCACCCAATTCAGCTTTCTAATTCTTGTTAATAATTTTTCACTCATATTTTACCTCAACTTTTTAATACTAACTAATTCTTATTTGTATAGGGGTGTAATCCGCCTATAAGATATATCTGTCCACATCATCTTTGTGGATAGTATCCATAAATTTGCCTTGTACAAAGGCTCTATCAATGGTGATCTGCTCTTCTTCCATTTCTGGAATATCGAAGGAGATATCTTCCAGCAGCTTTTCTAATATTGTATACAGTCTTCTCGCACCAATATTTTCAGTCTGCTCATTCATAAGATACGCCATTGTGGCGATTTCGTCAATAGAATCTTCTGTAAATTCTACTTTAATTCCCTCGGTTTCCAATAACGCAATATGCTGTTTGATAATGGCGTTCTCTGGAACCGTTAAAATTTGAACAAAAGATTCCTTTGTTAAGTTCTGCAGCTCTACTCTGATTGGAAAACGACCCTGCAGCTCAGGAATTAAATCGGTCGGTTTTGAAGTATGGAATGCCCCTGCACCGATAAACAGTATGTGGTCTGTCTTTACCGGACCATATTTTGTGTTGATCACACTGCCCCTCGACGATAGGCAGGATGTCTCTCTCTGTACGCCTCTCTGGACACATCGGCACCAGTATGATAACTGGAACTGAGGCAATCTTGTCAATCTCGTCGATGAAGATAATGCCGTTCTGCTCTGCGTTTTCCAAGGCTTCGTCAGTAACCTGATCCATATCCAGCAGGTTCTGCGCTTCCTGTTCTCTCAATATCTTTCTGGCATCTTTGACTCTGACTCTCTTGTTCTTCGTCTTCTGCGGCATCATGTCGCCAAAAATATTTCCGATGGCGATGCTCATGCCTTCGTTGCTCATGTCGAGCTGGTTGCCCTTCGAGTGTCGTTGACTTCAATTTCAACAAACTGTTCTTCTAAGAGCCCCTGCTTCAACTGCTGTCTGACTTGCTCACGAGCCATCTCTATATCTGTCGGATCTACCTTCTTATCGTTTTCCTTCGCTTTATTCTCTTCATAAAGCTGTTTCTGACTCGGATAACCGCCGCTATTCAAGATAAAATCAAACGGGTTGCTCGGTTTGTTTTTCGTTTTTTTTTTTTGCCGCCAGGTATAATCGCTTCGATAATTTTTTCTTCTGCGATTTCTTCTGCAATATCATATTTTTCCTGTAGTCTTGACTGTTTGGTAATACGAATGGCCGCTTCCACTAAGTCTCTGACCATGGAGTCCACATCACGTCCCACATAACCGACTTCCGTAAACTTGGTCGCTTCCACCTTGACAAAGGCGCCTTCATCAGTTTAGACAACCTTCTGGCAATCTCTGTTTTACCGCAGCCTGTCGGTCCCATCATCAGAATATTCTTCGGTGTAATTTCTTCTCTCATCTCGTCAGAAAGCAGACTTCTCCTATATCTGTTTCGGAGGGCGATGGCCACAGATTTTGCCTCATCCTGTCCGATGATATACTTGTCCAGTTCCGCCACAATCTCTTTTGGCGTCATATTCTGTATTTTACCTGCCATGTTTCTTCCCCTTTATAACTTCTCTACCGTAATATTATCATTCGTATACACGCAGATAGAAGAAGCAATTTTCAATGACTCTTTGACGATTTCTTCTGCATTCATCTCTGTATGATTAAATAAAGCGTTAGCCGCTGAATATGCAAAGTTCCCACCAGAGCCAATAGCTACAAAAATCCTGGTCAGGAACGATAACCTCACCATTTCCTGATACGACTAGGAGATCATTTTTATCTACTACGATCATCAAAGCTTCCAGGCTTCTCATTCCCTTATCTGAACGCCACAGTTGGGCAAGGTCCACTGCCGCTCTCTTCAGATTGCCGCCGTGTTCCTCCAGTTTCTTTTCAAACTTTTCAGTCAAAGAAAAAGCATCCGCAACAGATCCCGCAAATCCGGTTAAAACCTGGTTCTTAAATATCTTTTTACTTTTTTGCCCCATTTTTCATAATGGCTGTCTCACCCATGGTGACCTGTCCGTCTCCGCCGATGGCTATATCGTCAGGGCCTCTTCTGACAGCGCATATTGTGGTTGCATGAAATTCTACCATTCTCTCTACCTCCATTATTCCTTTCAGGCTACTCTTTGTAGTCGCATTCAGCATTGAGCAGGCAAGATTGCCTGCCTTTGTTTTTTTCTCTATTAAAAAGTGCCCCACATTTTGGGCATTTTTGTCGACCGGTTTATACCAATAAGATTGATCACAATCGGGATAGCCGCTGCAGCCATAGAATAGTTTCCCTTTTTTGCTTTTGCGGCCACAATATCCTTGCCGCATTTTGGACATTTGACATCGATGGTTTTACAATTGGTTTCGTATTCTTGCACTCCGGATATCCGGAGCAGGCGATAAATTCTCCAAAGCGCCCTGTTTTAATACCATCGGCTTTCCGCACAGCTCACAGGTTTCGCCTGTTGGCTGGTCTTCCACTGTCACTTTTTCGATTGCATGGTCAGCGACTTCCAGCTCTTTCTCAAAGGGACCGTAGAAATCGCGAATAATCTTCTTCCATTCCAAATCTTTGATTTCGACATCATCCAGCTTATCTTCCATCCCAGCAGTAAAATTGACGTCGACAATCTCTTTAAAATACTCTTCCATCAGTCCGGTGACCAAAAACCCAATTCTGTAGGCACGAGCGATTTTTCTCCCTTGTCACGTACTTTCTCTCCGAAAGGGTACCGACAATAGGCGCGTAAGTACTCGGCCTGCCGATATTCTTTTCTTCCAGTTCTTTGACTAAGCTGGCTTCTGTGTACCTTGCCGGCGGCTGCGTAAAATTTTGTTCGCCGCCGAGACCGATTAGGTCCAATAGCTCGCCTTTCTCTAAGGCTGGTAATATCTTATCTTTATCTTCATCCATACTACTCTTGTACACCCTCTGATAACCGTCAAACAAAAGTTTTGATCCCGTAGTCTTAAAAGTGTAGTCGCCGTTTTCTATTTCAACCTGCAGATTATCGAATTTCGCTGCCGTCATCTGACTGGCCATAAATCTGCACCAGATCAGCCTGTACAGTTTGAACTGGTCGTTGGAAAGGGAGTCTTTGATGGCTTCCGGCTCCAGTGAAATATTACTCGGTCTGATGGCTTCATGAGCGTCCTGAATATCTTTCTTTTTGTTGGAGTACACATTTTTTCCAAGATACTCTTTTTCCATACTTTTCGTTGATAAAATCTGCAGCAGCAGCTTTGGCTTCTTCTGAGATTCTCACTGAATCAGTTCTCAGATACGTAATGAGACCGACTGTACCTTGTCCTTTGATTTCAACACCTTCATAGAGCTGCTGGGCAATCAGCATGGTCTTTTTTCGTATTGAAATTTAATTTCGTCGAAGCCTCCTGCTGCATACTGCTCGTTGTAAAAGGCGCAAACGGCTTCTTCATACGCTCTTTTTGATTCAGGGCTGCAACAGAGTAACTTCCTGTATTCAACTCTGCTAATATTTTATCATTTTGTTCTTTATTTTCAACAACCAGCTTTTTCTTTTTATATTCCATCAGCTTGGCTGAAAACTTTTTGCCTTTTTTAAATTCTGCGGTGATCGTCCAGTACTCTTTCGGATCAAAATCCTTGATCTCTTTTTCTCGGTCGCATATAATTTTTAAGGCTGCTGACTGCACTCTGCCGGCAGATAAGCCTTTTCTGACCTTTTCTCCACAAAAGAGGGCTGATCTGATATCCCACCAGTCTGTCTAAAACGCGGCGAGCTTGCTGCGCATCCACCAAATTCAGGTCAATCTTCCTAGGATGTTTGATGGCATCCTTAATGGAGCTTTTAATAATTTCGTTAAATACAATTCTGCAGGGTGTGTCCAGATCTATTCCAAGCAGGTTTGCAAGATGCCACGAAATTGCTTCTCCTTCACGGTCCGGGTCAGTTGCCAGATATACTTTTGACGCCTTTTTCGCTTCTTTCCTCAGTTCCTTGATGATATCCCCCTTTGCCTCTGATGGGAATGTACTGTGGTTCGAAATCGTTCTCGATATCGATGCCAAGCTTGCTTTTGGGCAAGTCCCTCACATGCCCGACAGAAGCGATGACCTTATAGTTTGCACCAAGATACTTGCCAATGGTTTTGGCCTTTGATGGTGATTCCACTATGACTAATGTTTTTTTCGCAGTTGCCATTTTTCCTCCCGCACTCTTTCGTTATATTAATGTTACAATCCTATATTGTATTAGGATTATCAGAATTTTGCAACAAGAATTTTGCCTAAAGATGAAAAAAATTATACCTTTCATTTCTAGAATTGTGATTATACCATTAATTTCCGATGGTTTTATGTTCGTTTTGTGATATATTTCGTCGATTGTCACTTCACCACAATTTTGACCACTTCAAAGACCCTTCTTTCGTCCTCTCCCAGCTCTAGTAGATTATCTTCCTTTATATAGGGAGAAATATTCAAATCTAGGAAAATATCGTCTATTAAAATAAGCGGCGTCGCATTTTCTCGAATCAGTTTATTGGTGCCAAAGCTGTAGTAACTGGTAATATTTCCCGGTACCGCATAGACGTTCTTTTTCCCTGCTCTTCTGCACACTCTGCAGTAATCAAAGCGCCGCTTCGGTTTGGCGCCTCCACCACGACCACACTTTCTGACAAAGCACTGATCAGCCTGTTTCTCTTTGGAAAGTCATATGCTTTGGCAATATACTCCGGTTCATGTTCAGATAAAAGCAGGCCCTCGCGGGCAATCTGCTGCTGCAGCTTTCGGTTTTCTGGCGGATAATAATGCTCGGTACCGCCACCTAATACGGCAATGGTTTTGCCGCCGGCCTCTAAGGCGCCTAAATGCCCTGCAGTATCGATACCCCGCGCTAAACCGCTGACCACCGTCACGCCGTTCTCTGCCGCCCTTTTTCCAATCGTCTTTGCTACTGTCTTTCCGTATTGGGTGCATTTTCTGCTGCCCACAATGGCGATACACCTGTTTTGCAGCAGTGTAAGATCGCCCTCAAAATATAATACACCGACGTCGGGCACGAAGTCTCTCAGAATTTGGGGAAAATTGTCGTCAGCCATCATAAGTTTTCCTTGCATTATAATTTCTCCCTATATTGCAGTGCTTCTGCCAAATGTTTCGTCTGGATGCTGCCGCCTCCATCCAAGTCGGCCACGGTCCTTGCCAGTTTTCTGACCTTCAGCACAGTTCGCGGATTTAATTGGTATTTTTCGTACGCCTGCTCCAAAATTTTCTTCTGCTCAAGACCGAGAAAGGCAAATTTCTCTATCAAATGATCGTCAAGCTGATGGTTTAACACAATGCTTTGATCTCTATAACGGTTACGTTGGATCTTTCGTGCAAATTCAATCTTTTCCTTCATTTCTTTTGAAGATTCAACTGTTTGACAGTTGAGTTCGTTATAGTTTACCGGCAAGAGCCTGATGTGCATATCGATTCTGTCGATAATAGGACCGGTGAGTTTTGCCTGATAACGGGTGATTTCGTGGGGACTGCATACGCACTGGTGTGCCGCATCGCCATAATATCCGCATTTGCACGGGTTGGATGCCGCCACCAGCATAAAGTCTGCCGGATATAGATAGGTCTCCCCTTTTCGGACCAGAGAAATCTTTTTTTCTTTTCTAAGGGGAGGCGCAGCGTGTCGATGATATTCTTGTCAAATTCTCCGATTTCATCCAAAAACAGCACGCCTTTATCCGCCAGTGTGATTTCACCCGGCCGCGGAATCGCGCCTCCGCCCAAAAGCCCTGCTGCTGTAATTCGATAATGCGGCTGCCTGAAAGGCCCGCACACAGATATGACCCTGACCCTCACTCAACAAACCAGCTACTGAATAAATCATCGTCGTCTCAATGATCTCATTGCGGTTCATCTTCGGCATGATGGAAGGAATTCTTTCTGAAATCATCGTTTTCCCGGTTGAAGGGCTGCCTACCATTAAAATACTGTGGCCGCCTGCCACAGCGACAGTAATCGCTCGCTTTATGTTCTCCTGTCCTTTGACGTCAGAAAAGTCTAAAAGTGTGTCTGTCGTTGACGGCAGATCAAAAAGCTAAGGGGTCGTGAGAATAAGGTGCAATCGCACAGCTTAAATTAAAATGGTTCATGACCTCTGTTATGGATTCAACTGGCAGAAGACGGATGCCGCTCACTAGCGATGCTTCTTCTCTGTTGGCCTTAGGCAGAATAACGTTTTTAAGCCCTTCTTTCTCAGGGCCGTGACCATGGGCAAAATGCCGTTACATTGCTTTACACAGCCGTCTAAAGACAGTTCCCCGATAAAGCCATATTCCTCTATATCACGATCAAAACTGTTTGGATGATGCCAGTATGCCCATGGTCATGGCCAGGTCAAAATGACTTCCCCGCTTGCGTATTCCGGCTGGCGACATGTTGATTGTAATTCTCTCCTCCTGGATACTCCAGTCCTGAATTACATATTGCAGAACGAATTCTCTCTCTGGCCTCTTTTACGGTCAAGTCCCCCAGTCCAACAATGTTCATCGCCGACATCCCTTTGGCAATATCTGTTTCGACAGTAATAGGTACCGCATCGATGCCGTGCACTGCCGCTGAAATAATTTTTGACAACATCTTTTACTCCTCTCAAAATGCGTTTTCTATCTGATTGACCAGAAGCTCAATCACTTGGAAGGAAACGGAATTACGACTTCTCCCATGTGACTCCAAATAATAGGCCGCAGTCCTTCTTATATGCCTTTGCTTTTCACGTGTCACCGATTCGGCTGGCATTCCAAAGCGGACAGTCTGCCTGGTCTTTACTTCGACAAAAATAGCTTGTCGCTTTTTTCTCTGCGATGATATCAATTTCTCCAACTTTGCATCTATATTTTCGTTCTAATATCCGATAACCTTTCAGCATCAAGTTTGGCAGCAAAGTCTTCCCCTGCGTCTCCGAGGAAATTATTATTACACATCGTCTTCTCCTTTTTTACTTTTATGTAATTTATTGTAATTTATACATTTAATTTACTACATTTTACATTATATGTCAAGATAGTGGCGAACAAAAACCAGGGACCATTCAAATAGGTCCCTGGTTCAAACTCTTCTTATTTGGCTTACAGCACAAAATTTTCTATCGCTTTTGCCACGCCGTCGTTATCATTCGTATCCGTAACATAGTCGGCCAGTGACTTCATCTCCTCCGACGCGTTACCAACTACAACTCCGATTTCAGCAAGCTTGATCATCTCAATGTCGTTAGGACTATCCCCACAGGCCATCAGCTCACGAGGCTCAACATCCAATCTTCTCATGAGAAACCGCAAAGCCTCTGCCTTGCTGGTATTGGCTCCTCCAATTTCAAAATTATGTTTAAAAGAGGAAGTCAGGGTAATGTCGTCAATTCTTTCTAAAATTCTCTGCCATTTTTCTTTTGTCTTCTGCGAACTCAAAATTGATACTGATATTTTCAATTTGGTGTTTATTCTGAATCATATAATCCCAGATATGGGGAATTGGGTTGCAGTATTTATGATGTAATCTGCATCACGATAAGTGGAGCCGTTAGCAACTACGTCTTCATATTCAGCACTGTCGATATACGCCTTACCGCCTACAAAAGTTTCAATAGAAAAACTAGTATTACGCAGTACCCTTACCACCTCTTCAACGGCATGAGGGGGCAGGTAATTCTCATAAATCGTCTTCCTCGTAGCAAGCTCTGTTATGTGAGCGCCATTAGAAGTCACAATATATTCTAGTCCCTCAATGCCAAAGAGCTGTGCGGGCAGCGACCGAAAAGTACGTCCGGTGGATACGACGATATGTGTCCCCTTTCTCATGGCGTTTTGAAATGCCGCAATGGTTCTCGGTGATATTTCCTTTTGACTGTTTAAGGTGGTTCCATCCAAATCCAGCGCCACCATTTTTATCTTTTTATCTTCCATTTCCATCCCTCAACGCTATAAATTCCGCATTATAAATTCTCACTTTTTCATCGTACAGCCGTTATCATGACCGGGGTAAATCACAATATCATTTTTCCCATTTGTTTACCACATCGCAGATAGAGTATTTCATGTCTGCCTCTGAACCGCCGGCCAAATCCGTCCTTCCCAAATCGGTGTCAAATATGGTATCTCCTGTAAAGCAAACTCGACTTTTTGCTGCCATAATGCATATGCTGCCTCTGGTATGTCCCGGTGTATGCAAAACCTCAAGGCTCTCGCCGTCCAGTTCAAAGGTGTCGCCCTCTTTTTAGGTCTGATCCACCACGCCTTTATATACAAAAAGCGTCTTCCTCATGCATAAAAATGGGACACGCTAAAGCATCTCTGATCGCTTCTGCTGCGCCGACATGATCGTGATGCAGATGCGTCAGCAGGATACCTTTGGGCGCTAACGCATTCTCTTTTTATAAAATCGATAAACTTTCTTGGCTGGTACCCAGGGTCTATAATATAGCAATTTCCGCCTGTCTGGCCGTACAATACATATCCGTTGCTCTGCAGGCTTCCGCCTATAAATCTTTTAATTTTCAAAAATATTTCCTCCTTTAGAATCCTAGCGGCAACATGAATCACTTAATTCAATGAACGCTTCCTTGCAGCAACGTATTGCTTCGCAATACTCCTACGCTCGCCCAGCTCGCTTCGCTGTCCGTTTTGCCTTGCCGGCTAAAGCCGGGGCAAAAAGGCAACGCCGTAGAATCATTTGCGTTCATTATACCATGACGATACCTTAGCAACACAGTCGAATGTCATGATTCAATGGTTCCTTCCTCTCGGCAACGCCGTCTGATTCTGGAACCATTATACCATGTGCATCCCTTTGAGAATATAGTCGTGGCACATGATTCAATGAACGCTTCCTTGCAGCAACGCTGTAGGATCATTTGCGTTCATTATACCAAATACCAAAACCTCTTGCAAATTCAAATGTTTTGAATTAGAATAGTGTAAGTGCTTATACGAAAATTTTGAAATTATAAAGAGGATATAAAGATGAATGTAGCTATTGTTGGCGCCGGCAAACTGGGTTTTAAGGTTGCGGAAGCCTTGCTGGGTGGGGATTATGCTATCACAATTATCGATAAAAATGAGGACGTGCTACATAAGCTGTCCCAGCATTTGGACGTGATGACAATCAATGCGGATGCGAAGGATATTTCTGTGCTCAAAAACATTAACATCAATACCTTTCATTATCTGCTTGCAGTAACCGATAATGACGAGACCAACATCGTAATTTCTGCTTTTGCTAAAAAGCTGGGCTGCAGACATGTCATTGCCAGAGTCAGAGAACCGGAATACATGAATCAATTTGATTTCATAAAAGAAACCATGCACATCGATTCTATCATCAATCCTGATTTGGCTATTACTGTTGAAATATACAAATATCTTGCCGAAAAGTATACCCTGAGCAACGGGATTTTTACTAGCGGAAAGATATCTCTGATAGAATTTCCATCCAAACGGTTTCCAAAATTAGTGGGCTGCAGCATTCCTGAAATCAAAGACTATCTGCCGAATATGCTGATCGCTGCAATTTCAAGAAATGGAAAAGTCATTATTCCCATGGCGGCGACCACATACAGAATGGCGACTTTCTTTATGTCGTGGGAGAAAAGGATCAGATCATCAACTTAAATAAAAAGTACACGAAAAGAGGCAGATATACCAACCTCCAAAAGGTGATGATCATCGGCGGCGGTAAGACCGGATTTTATCTGGCAGAGAAGTTATCTGAATTCGGAGCTGCCGTGAAACTAGTGGAAAGAGTAAGGCTCGCTGCCATTATCTTTCTACCCACTTAAATAACGTCATGGTTCTTCACAGCGATGGAACTGACATCTCCCTGCTGGAAGAAGAAAATATGAACGAAATGGATGCCTTTGTCACCGCTACAGGTTACGATGAAGAAAATCTGCTTCTGGCCTTAACTGCCAAACAACATGGGATTGCAGACGTTATCTCCAAGGTCAGTCACGAAAGTTACAAAGGCCTCATCGAACGCATGGGCGTAGATGTCGTACTGAATCCTTTAGATATTACCGCGAGCAATATCCTTCGGTTCATTCAGGGATCAAAGAAAATCATTTCTTCCCTTTTGATTCAGGGACAAGCAGAAATTATGGAAATCATCGCTCATTCTCATATGACCATGATTGGCGTCCCACTTGCAGAACTGGAACTTCCAGATGGCGTACTTATCGCTGCCATTCACAGAGGACAAGACGTGATCATTCCATCTGGAAAAACAAAAATCGAACTGCACGACAAAGTCATCATACTCAGCTTGCTCAGCGAAATTGGCGACTTGGAAAACTATTAAAGAATAAAAACTAGGAGTTTGAAATGACAGTAAACTTTAATGGTGTCATAAGGATGATGGGAATTTTGTTTCTGGTACTGGGATTCTGCCTGATACCCTCCCCTTATCGTAGCATTAGTCTTTCACGAAATGCTGGCGTTTAAATGCTTCGTGTTTACAATCTTACCTTGCTTTGCCATAGGTTTTATATTGATAAAATTATTTCGCCCTTCTCTGATTAAACTAAAGGCCAGAGATGGGTTTCTTATTGTGTCCTTATGCTGGCTGGTAGCCTCTTTGATTGGCGCATTTCCACTTTGGTTCTCTGGCGCGATACCAAATTATATCGATGCCTTTTTGAGACCTGTTCGGGATTTTCTACCACAGGCTCCTCCATTCTCGCTGATATTGAGGCGCTGCCAAAATCCATGTTGTTTTTGGCGTTCCTTCACCCATTGGCTGGGCGGCATGGGGATTATTGTCTTTGCCATGGCCCTGCTGCCGTCCATCGGAGTCGGCGGTCAGCTTCATCGCCAGCGCAGAGACTCCCGGCCCAACCTTGGACAAAGTTGCCCCCGCTTTTCTGATACGGCCAGGCGCTTGTATTTAGTATATCTGTTTTTACTATTTTGGAGACACTGCTTTTACTTCTAGGCGGCATGAACCTATATGACTCTCTGGTACATACCTTCGGTACAGTTGGAACTGGCGGCTTTTCCTCCTACGGAGACAGCGTCGCCCACTTTTCCAGTCCGTATCTGCAATGGGTGATCACCATCTTCATGTTGCTCTGCGGCATCAACTTCAATTTGTACTTTGTGCTGGCAAGAAGAGGGTTAAAGTCCATGATAAGAGACTCAGAATTAAAGCTGTATCTTCTGATAATACTTTCTGTCTCCGCTTTGATCGCAATAAACCTTTTCGCCACAGGCGTTTTTCACGATTTAGAAGAAGGAATTCGTACCGCAGTGTTCCAAGTGGTTTCTATTATCACGACTACAGGCTATGCTACTGCTGATTACGATATTTGGCCCACCTTCAGCAAAATGCTGATTTTCCTGTTAATGCTGGTCGGCGCATGCTCTTCCTCCACTGGCGGCGGAGTAAAAGTAATCCGGGTTTGATATCGCTCAAACTGATCAGGCGTGGCGTATCTTTGAAACTGCATCCCAGACGAGTAGTTACCGTAACGTTGGGAAGGAAAGAAGTCCCGCAGGAAGTTTCCACCAATATCGCTAACTTTGTGTTTTTCTATATATTCGTGGTATTTATGGGCTCCTTTATCATCTCCTTTAACGGCTTTGATCTGATGACCACCATTTCATCTGTCATCACTTGTCTAGGGAATATAGGACCCGGATTTTCACTAATTGGACCGGTTATGAACTTCAGCGAATTCTCAGGTTTTTCAAAGCTGATCTTATCGCTGCTGATGATTGCAGGCAGGCTGGAACTATTCACATTTTTTATGTTGTTCTCACCGCACTATTGGAACTCCAATAAATCATGATAGAAATTAGAAGGAATCGGAAATGACATATAATCATCGAGTAATATTACGAACCATATCGGTCATCATGCTGTTTGAAGGGTGCGCAATGCTGATACCCCTAGTTTGTGCTGTCTACTATCAGGAGGGGTGCAGCGTCGGCATTTTTCTTCACTGCCATATGCTGTATTTGTTTTGGCATGACCGTATTTAAGCATTTGAGATACTATACATTGAAGATCAAAACCAGAGAGGGCTTTTTCGTCGCCTTCATCTGTTGGTTTTTAGTATGTCTGGTAGGAACAATGCCCTTCGCCTTATCCGAATGCGGTTATTCTTATATTGACTGTATTTTTGAATCCGTATCCGGCTGGACAACCACTGGCGCCTGGGTAATCAATATCGACACCATGCCGCGCTCTTTAGTTCTTTGGAAGGCAATCAGCAACTGGCTGGGTGGCATGGGACTGCTTCTTCTGACGATCTCATTTTTTTCCTATCCTTGGCGTACAGGGACAGAAAATGGCGGCGGCGGAAGTGCCTGGTCCTGATCTGGAAAAGATGTCTGCCAGAATCAGCGATACGGCAAAGCTCTCGTACAAAATTTATATCGCTATGACAGTGTTAGAATTATGCCTGCTGCTTCCCAGCGGTTTGACGCCCTTTGAGGCTGCCATCAATACGATGTCGACAATCAGCACCGCGGGGCTTTATAACCTAAACAATGACGTGGTCATTAATTTCACCCCTTATGTGAAAGCAGTATTCACCTTTTTTCTATTGCCGGTTCCGTAAACTTTATGATGTACTTCTTTATTTCTGTCGGTAAATGGAAACGTGTCGTCAAAAAATGTGGAACTGCGAACATATCTGGGGGCTCTTGACCGGAGGCTCCGTCATCATGGCAATTGTGCTGACTGCAAGCGGAACCTATCACTCTTTTTTCAGCGCCCTTGGAGATTCCTTTGTTCAAGCCGTAGCATTCGGCTCTACTTCTGGTTTTGAAATAGCAGATATCAATGTATGGCCGACAGCCTGCAAAATTATATTGCTGGTCCTGCTTCTCATCGGCGGCTGTGGCAATTCAACCAGCGGCTCCATCAAGGTCATACGTTTTTTATTGTATATTTTAAGCTGATCATAAGAGGTATTTATAAGAGAATACACCCCACGCCATTAGGCCGATCATGATTCAAAACAAACCGGTCAGTGCAGAAAGCGCTTCTTCCATTACCGTGTTTTTGATGTTATTTTTCTCCATCTATATTTTTCTTCACTGGTGCTGTCTGTAGAAAATCAAGACATGGAGACGACGTTAGCTGCTGCATTGGGGGCGATTACCAACAACGGTACCGGTTTTGGCAATATTGCTGGCGGAAATTTCGGTATTTTTTCCGCATTTGGCAAACTCTTTTCTGCAATCTTAATGCTTGCAGGGAGATTAGAAGCTCTATGCCATCATTCTGCTCTTCTCCAGGTCTTTCTGGAATTCTGACAGAGCAAGATCCTAGCGGACTTTGTCTATCAATTTTTTAATCGTTTTATTATCAATCAACGCATAATTAAAATCCTCCTGCAAAACATATGGAAACAGGAGGATTATTTTATGACTGTAAAAAGAACTGATGACTACAAGCGTATGCTTTTAAAATCCGACGCTACAATTCCTGATGCTGCTGCTCTGATGAAAAAAACAATATTGGCGTTGTTCCTGTCTGTGACAACAGAGGCTGCCTCCTTGGACTGATAACAGATCGAGATATATTAATTCGGGCCCTGGCTTTAGGCACCGGCAGTTTGGAACAAATAAAAGTTTCTGATATCATGACTGCCAGTGTTGTGACCGTCTCTCCAGAAATGAATATACATGACGCAGCCTGCATGTTCTCCAAGAGAAAAGTCCATCGCCTTCCCGTACTGGAAAATGATAGACTGGTCGGTATGCTCTCGCTGACTGACCTAGCTAAAGAAAAAATATTCTTAGCCGAAGTCGGCGATATCATGGGTGCCATCGCAAAAAAAATAATAGTCCAAAAGAGCGAAGAGCCGGAATAAAATTCCGGCTAATCTCTCATCTCCATACCCCTATTGATTTTAGTTTCCCCTGTTAATCATGACGATTGCCCCGATTATGGCAATAATCAAAAGAAAGAATGCAATTAAAGACACTGTTATAGTTCTTGTTATCATCTCTACTCCTTTTCAAGTTCATATATTATAGCTTCCCCTTTTTGTACCTACATAATATTACTAATAGTAGACAGGGTCAATACCCTTAGACCAAAATTAAGAATTCTTAAGAATTGCATTCCAGTCTATTTCACTGACAATGGAAAAAAATTCACAAATCTGTCGTAATATAGTTAAATACTTATTGCTTTGTTGTTTGAGATGTTTTAATATATCAATAGAAAGGAATGATGCAATATGACACAAAGAAGTAAAAACAAAAAGTAATTTTAAGAAAGGGTCAGTAGAAATGCTGTTGCTTCATCTGCTGAAAACAGAAGGGGACTGTTATGGATATCAGCTGTCACAGCTGATTAATCAGAGATCAAGCGGCGTTTTGGTAATCCCAGAGGGATCCATGTACCCAACATTGTACAAGCTAATCGACAACAACTTTATCACCGATTACAAAAACCGTTGGCAAAAGAATGACTCGTGTATACTATCATCTCGAGGAGGCTGGTGAAAAGCGTTTAGAGGAACTTGTAGAAGACTATTTAGAAGTAACAGAAGCAATCCATAAAATTATGGACTTCCCAGTTGAGGAAGCAAAAGAACTAAACAAAGAGATCAAATTACATGACAAAGGACTGCCTGTTGGCAGTCCTTTGTTTTCATTCTATTCTTTTACCATTGCAAAATCAATCTGACGATCTTCTGGACTGGCTCCAAGGACAACAATCTTTACCCTGTCGCCCAGAGCGTAGATTTTATGTGACTGTCTGCCAATGACACGATCTTACCTTCTTCATAATCATAAAAAATCGTCTTTCAGGCTATCCAGTCTGACCATACCTTCTATGGTATCCGGCAGCTGTACGTAAATGCCGAATTGGTCACACCACTGATAATGCCCTCGTAAATTTCTCCCACTTTGCTCTGCATATACTGGGCCTTCTTCATCTTCTCTACTTCTCGTTCCATCTCCTGAGCCGTCCGTTCTGTCAGGGAGGCAGTTTCTGAAGCGATTTCCGCGTCCTTTTAAGCTTTTTCAGAAGCTTTTCTGTGGTCTCGCCATTGATTGACGCCTTAATAATTCTGTGAATCATCAAATCTGGATATCGTCTGATCGGCGAGGTAAAGTGGCAGTAATAGGAGAAAGCTAAACCGAAATGTCCTGCACATTCAGTGCTGTAAAAAGCTTTCTTCATGGATCTGAGCATTACTGTACTGACAATATTCTCGTATGATTTTCCTTCTACCTGCTGTGTAAAATCTCATTGAGCAGCCGTGGGTGAATATTGTCAGGATTTCCGGCCAGATTAATTCCAAAGCCGGCTAAAAAGCCTTCAGTTCTACAATTCTCTCTGTATCAGGTTTCTCGTGCACACGATAGACAAAAGATATTCCATCCAGTAAAAATGCTCTGCGACCGTCTGATTGGCAGCCAGCATGAATTCTTCAATCAGTCTGTTTGCCGTACGGCGTTCTTCAATGCCAATTTCCACGGGGATTTCATCACGGTCTAAGAGAATTTCGGCTTCATCAAAAATCAAAATCGAGGCTCCCTTCTCTTTTCGTTTTATTTCTGAGAATCTCTGCTAATTTTTCCATCAAAAGCAATTCCTCGTAAATAGAGGAGTACTTATCTATCAATTTCTGATCTTCTTTTTCTAAAATATCAGAAACATCGTCATAGACCATTCTCGCTTTGGAGTTAATGATACTTTCAAATATTTCGTGCTTGACTACGTTCCCTTCCTTGTCGATTTCCATCTCACAAGTTAAGGTCAGCCTGTCTACTTGCAGTTTAAGCTGCAAATGCCATTGGATAACACCTTAAGCAGCATAGGCACTACCCGAGAAATCAGATAGACACTGTTGCCGCGCTTGAGCGCTTCTTTGTCAAATAACCATCTGCCTTGACGTAATGGCTGACATCGGCTATATGGACGCCCAACAGGAAATTTCCATTCTGTAATTGTTCTACTGATACGCCGTCGTCCAAATCTTTGGCAGTAGCACCGTCGATGGTGATGATCGTCTTGTTGCGAAGATCCCTGCGCCTTTCAATTTCTTCTCCAGTTATCGGTTCTTTTGAACGGGCCTTTGCCTCTGCATTTACCCTGCTGGGAATGTTTCAAAAGACCGTGGGCACGGATCAAAAGACTTAATCTCCCCCCGCTTTCTCCAAAACGAGAAATGACCTCTGTAATTTTACCCTCAGCACTGACGTTTTTTCCGGATGCCTTGTAATCTTTGCGACGACCTTATCGCCGTTTGAGCATTTCTAAATCCGATTTTCGCACCGAATACATCGTCCGTATTTCTTTTGTCGTCAGGAACCACGAATCCAAATCGCTTATTTCTTTGAAAAGTGCCGACTACTTCTGTATTTGCTCTTTCGATTACCTTGTCAATAATACCTTCCTTGTTTCTAACCCAAAAGGTACTTTGGCAGCAGATCAACCTCTACAGTGTCGCCATGCATGGCGCCTCCAAGGTTGCTCGCTTCAATAAATATATCTCCCCCTTCTTCCTGCCTTACAAAGCCAAATCCTGCTTTATTCTTATCCAATACACCGATTGCTTTTTCAATTTTTTATCTTTGTTGTTTTCTTTCTCATACCTCTATTGTAAACCAAAATAGCCAAATTTACCACTAAATTCGCAAATGAAAAACGCAGACAAGATCTGTCTGCGCTTTACACTGTCTTCGCATCTGAGACAGCCCCATGAAGTATTACTATAAAGTTGTCTTAGTTCCATTATCGGCAGTGTTTTTGCTGACGTCTCCATTGTTGTTGACGTTGTTCTTGACGTTATTGTCGTTTCTGTTGTTGTCGACACCGTCTTTGATGTCATCAGCAGCATCGCGGGCACCATCTTTGATGTCGTCGCCAAGATCCTCAGCACCCTTTTTCACATCATCTGCGCCGTTTTCTAATCCCTGTTCAACACTGTTCTGTTTGTCGTCAGGAATGCCATCATTGTTAGCATCTTTACTTCCGCAGCTTTGTGAACACTAAAACTGTCACTAGTAATAAAGCCATTAGAAAAAATCTGGTCTTTTTCATTTTTAAGCTCCTTTCTTTTTTCTAATATTATTATCTAATTCTGCGCAAAAAATATGAAAGGTATTAATCGGTAATTTTAATTTAATAATGTTTTTTTTACAATAATTTTTACGATTAGGATTTATGATTAATATAGTATCGTCCATAATATTCAAAAGTGTTTCTGCATCATTGTCCATCTTGTACGCCATCTCTTCATTGTATAGAGGAATTGCCTGATAAAGTTTACTTCACTGCCATCTGGCATGCTGCAGATATTGGCAGTTTCTTCAAAATTTGCCGGATTAATCAGCATACAGCCACACATCTGCGTGCTCTCATCAAATGATTCCCATTGTCCACAGTATGACCCCATCCCAGCCAGGTATCTTCAGATATAGGCAGACGCGCTAAAACTTTTAACATTCTGATAGGCCAATACCATTTTTCATCATCGCTTTGCAGATTCCAATCCGGCGGCAGACAGACTGCCAGCTCAGCTCGTTCTAGCTTGTACTCAGCAAGTTCCTCTGGTACCTTCATCCAATGTGCCCCCATGCCCATGGTTACGAGAACATAATAATTTTCTCCTCTGACGGTGGTATCATGCAGATGTCCACGTGTATATCCGGCGAGATGATTTCATGAAATACACTGTCAAAGTCTCCGAAGTTCTGCGTAATGTGATTTTCAATGACCTCCATCTCTTCTTCAGAGTACAACTCGGGATTATACTCCTGTTGTTCCATTCCCTCTTCGCGGAGGATCTCTTCCTTTGACATATTTAGGAAGTATTGCGCATCGTCATCATCAGGATCAAGTTCCAAAGTGCGCGCAAAGGCAGCAGCAGCTTCATTAAAACGATTATCGAAATAACAGGCATACCCCAGCCTGTAATGCCACAACGGATCTTGACCAATATCGCTCACCATTTTGTAACAGCTGTATTGCCCTATCGTAGTCTCCCGCTTCTCCACGGTTATTGTATGCTCTGGCCAGATGGCAGATTGTCTCATAATCGTGCTCTTCCATGTCTTCGATGGTATCAATAATCTTCTGATACTCGTCCGTCTCATGCCAAATATTCAATTGCTCCAATAGTTTTCTTCCATTGTTATCCCTCCGGGTATTGTATTTTCAAGTCTTTCCATTTTCCAGCTGTACATCTGACGTCAAAACAAAATTTCCATTCCATATGTATATCCGCACGAATCTGCCCTTCTAGGTTAATCCCACCAAAATACCAAATCGTCGACTTGGACAGGCAATCTGCTAGTTCTCCAATGCTGCAGTCTTCACCGCACTGATCTACTCTGTCCGGACAAAATGCATATTGCTCTAAAGCCAAATCCTTTGCTGCTTCTCTTTCCACTGTTTCCTGCGTATAAAACTCCAGCTGGTCATGGCTCAATGCAGCCGGAACGGCGCCATAGGTTTCATACCAATATTTTGATACAGCCATCAATTCTAAGGTATCGGGACATTCGTTCCAGCCCCCAAAAGGCAGATAGGCATATATTTCCCATGGGTTCTCCACAGGTATACAGGCCAAAATCACAGGCGCTGTCAATCTCGTCTCATAGTTCCAATAAGAAAGAAATTGATGCAGGGAGGCTCACCGCCGGCGAACTCTCCCATGACTTCCTCTTCCCAATCAAAACCGTCTTCCTCCGCATCTTCTTTTCTTTCGCTGATCATACCGTCAACGCATTGTCCTCCATCAGGCAGGGTAAATCCCAGCATCTTTTTTCTGTAGGCGTCAATGATATCGTGATGGAGTACTTCCTCACTGCATTCACTCTCAGGATCACTGTTCATCAGAAGGCATTCCCCAAAGTATTTCATCTGGAGTCACCAGGATTGGAAAGAAGCCTTCTTTTCTTCCCTCATCCAGCTTCTGAAGATATGTTTCTTTGATTTCATCGTCATCCTGCATTGGTGCAAGCACTTCACAATAGCAGTCTAAGTAGTCAATAAATTGCTGTATTAATTTTTCTTCCACGATATACCTCCTCCCTTCCGGTCTGTAAGACAGGATTCCATAAATATGTACTCGTTTTTGCAACAACGTCGTTAAGATCGTATGTTCATTATACCATGTGTATTCCGCTGAAAATAGAATCGAAGCACCTGATTCAATGAACACTTCCTTGCAGCAACGCTGTGAATATCGTTGTGTTCATTATACCATGAATATTCCTCTGGAAATACAATCGAAATTCATGATTCAATGAACACTTCCTTGCAGCAACGCTGTGAATATCGTTGTGTTCATTATACCATGAATATTCCTCTGGAAATACAATCGAAATTCATGATTCAATGAACACTTCCTTGCAGCAACGCTGTTTATTCGTTGTGTTCATTATACCATGAATATTCCTCTGGAAATACAATCGAAATTCATGATTCAATGAACACTTCCTTGCAGCAACGTGTTTATTCGTTGTGTTCATTATACTAGATTCGGTCTCAACTTACAATCGGTTGTTAATT
>VOFH01002173.1_pt1 | contig 23735 bp, 37 predicted proteins | sample 5384091 | NCBI WGS metagenome assembly VOFH01 (sample SAMN12384727, study PRJNA508395) | human gut metagenome | isolation source: healthy gut G | host: Homo sapiens
AGACCGATCATCTCTGACTGGTGAGCAGAGCCACTCGAGGTATGTTGCTGCTCAGTCCAATGCTGATGTAGATTACCGGCATTGTAGGTCTTAGCCTTTGTAATGCTGATTTCGTCCATCTTCTCTCTTCCACGCTGACGTTCTTCTGACCTTGAGTGTCATCGGAGATCATGATCTACTGATTGCTCGCAACTGGGTTGCTCCGATTACAATTTGCTTTTGCCACAAAGCGGAAGGCTGGGTCTCCTGATGAGACGGGATTGCGTACAACCATGAGAATGCAAACTCAGTGTCAAACGCTACCGAATAGTCGCAGGAGATCGACTTTGAGTCATGAGTCGCGGTGATCAGGGTAAAATCGCCAGCAATGACATAGCCGTGCACATTCACTAAGTCCACATCCGTTACGATCACCTGGATCGCTGTCGTCAGTGAGCTTCTCCAACGATCATTCACTCTTGTCATAAGACTTCACGATCTTATCGATGGCTGAAAATCTGCGTGTGACACTCCATCTGTTGCCGACTCATGCTCTAGTAAAGGCAAGTTCTGATCTCAGGCATCTTCATGTCATCCTGATCATGGATCTCGACTAGTCGGACCGATCAGAAGTCAATTTCTGGTGTCGTCTTTTGACACCTTTATCAATCAATTCCTCTTTCTATAGACATCTTTCTTTTCTGCTAACTGCATCCATAAAGTTTATCCATGTGACCAACAACAGGACTCTATGACTAGTCTGACTGGTTCTGCATGTACCACGTTTACTGTCCAAGTCTCTTCGGAAGAGACTCTGCAATGTGAAATCTTAGTATGATTCTTCCACCATCGCAGGAACAGAAGGATCAGAAAATAATGATCCGCGCCTATAATGCTTTGTAATATATGCAGAAGGCTTATCCATGTGCAAAGTCAGTTTCAATGCTGGAGCCTTTCAATCGGTTTGTCACTATACCAGTGATTTGGAAGAACTGTTACAGCAGACCACCTGATCAGTGTCATCTTTCGCTGCACTGATCTGAGATCCCGTCCAAGTGCGAAAGTCATCACGCACTAGGGCAACAAATCCGGCAACCGTCGTCACAGAACTTCCTGCAACAGACTTAAAATGTATTGGCGATCATGCCCTATGGCACGCTCCTTCTCCTGGAAACCGCTTTTTATTCTCCTCTAACTGTTTAATATGAAATGGAATAGTCCATCGTCACTCCGAATTGCAGAACCGCTGTCAGTGCTTTCGTAATATGAAGTCTCTCCCAGAAAAACATTACTCCCAGATTATAGAGAATCGCCAGTCCGATACTCAGAAGGAACAGGATCGAAACAAATGAAGGAACTGAAGTCGTTCCAGAACAACCAGACTTTAAAGTGCTGCGATCACAACATAGATCGAAGTTCTTTTCAGTGCCAGATTCTTGATATCTGCTACATACTGTCATTCCACTGATAAAGCACTGCTCATTTGATGATCTTTTCTCATCTCACCGACTGCATCCATGAGTCATCTGAAGATGTCGTAGTACAAAAATACAAGCATCATCGTTGCATCACGCATGAAAAGGCTTTTCGGGTTGCCGGATCATCTCTCTCGGAAGGCTGATGTCGCAACATCATCATGCGCATAAACATCTTGCATGCGAAACTTCTCATTTTTCTTCCAGTTTTGAACATCTTTCAGATCCATGTTCTCGACCACTGACCATGGAAAATGCTCCCATCCCGTATTCATCCACCAGAATATCCTGACCTTTACTGTCTCCAGATGCCTGAAGACTAACTGACGTCATACTATCGTCTATCGATCACTGACGGAATAATCAGCAGAATCGATCGATCAGCATAGAACCCTATGCCTGGCAATCCATTTGCCAATCTCTTTGACCATTTGTATCATTCCAACCACACCTAGCCTCTTTAGTATAGCTCAAAATGACTAATAGTCAATATTAGAAGATCAAAAAATGAATTTTAGTCATTTTTTTATTGACTTTCACGAAAAATGTGCCATACTAAAAAAGAGAAATCAGTAAAAAATCTGCTTGAATTTCAGAATCTGGTATGTACCAGGTGTGTACAAAAGGAGGCAACTGGATATGAAAGTAGAAGACAAAAATTGAAAATGAATACACTGTTTCAGACAGCATTTGACCTTTTTATTGGTGAAAAGGCTTTGCAAAGACAACCGTATCCGACATTGTAAATCAGGCTTCGACTGGCAAAGGGAACTTCTTTATTTCAGGGCTTTAAAGATAAATATGACTTGCGTGGATAAGCTGATCGCATTTAAAGCCAGCCAGCTTTTTTGACGATGCACATAAGGCACTGATGCTGCTGTTATCCCTGACTTCGAGGAAATTCTTTTTGTAACGGACTATATCATTGAACGCTTTCTCAAACTCAGCAGGACTGATGAAATTTCTTTCCAAGAACCTTTTCGTGGGGAGTATTTCTAGGATGTGGTCGGAACTGGACTGCTGGTTTTCCTGTAGTTTTACAACCACTATCTCGATTCCTTACAGCGGTATCAGTAGAGTGTTCTTCTCCAAAAACTTTTACTCTTCACCCTGATCGAGATTTATCAGTTCTACCAGCTATAATTGTATTCTTCATAACGAGCCGGTGTCGATGGAAGAATATATGCCTTATATGCACGCCGCACTCAGGCAGATCTGCAAAGTATATATTGCAGACTCCGGTTTAAAAAGAATGTTGGGGCAAAAGCCTCAGCATTCTTTTTCAGTTTCTCCGTAGATCATTTCGTTAGACATTGCCTGATACGGAGAACCTTTTTACAAATAACTGAAAACAATTTCTGAGGCAATTCTAAAAATAATTCGTCAAAACGCTTCATTGCCTCGGCTGTCTTCTCATGCTTTCCAAAAGGAAGTCAGTCTGAAATAATTCTTTCCATTCTCACCAAACCCTGCTCCCGGTGTTCCCACGATCTGGCATTCTCAAGCAGATAATCAAAGAACTCCCCAAGATTCCATCTCTTTCGGGCATTTAAACCAGATGTATGGAGAATTTTACCCCACCTGTAAACCAGATATTTTTCTTCTTCAAGTTTCTGCGATCATACGTGCATTCTCTCTATAGTATTCAATATTCTGCTGGCACTCTGCCATGCGCTCTTCTGTAGAAGACCCTTGCTGCCGCATACTGAATGATATATGGCGTACCGTTAAATTTTGTAGACTGCCTTCTGTTCCACATGTCATGAAGACTTAATGTTGCTCCATTAGAAGCCGTAAACACCAGCTCTGTCGGAACAACCGTATAGGAGAAACGAGTTCCTGTAAATCCTGCTGTCTTTGGACAGAGAGCAAAATTCAATCGCACATTCTTTTGCACCCTCAATAGCATAAATGCTCCGTGGAAGATCCTGATCGGTAATAAATGCCTCATAGGCAGAGTCATAGGATTGCGAGATCATTCTTCAGGGCATAATCAACCCATGCTTTCAACTGCTCTTTATTGTAGCTTGCCGGTCGGATTATTCGGAGAACAAAGATAAATGATATCTGCCTTTACTTTATCATCCGGCATCGGAAGGAAGTCATTTTTCCTCCGTTCCGTTCATATAGATGATCTTCTTTCCATCCATCGTATTTGTATCCACATAAACCGGGTAAACCGGATCAGGGACAAGAACTACATTATCATTTGAAAAAGTTCTGTGATATTTCCTGTATCGCTCTTAGCTCCGTCTGAAATAAAAATTGCTGCAGGATCAACCTCAATGCCATTCTTGCACTAATAATCTGCAATCGCCTTGCGTGCAAACTCATATCCTCTCGGGCCATATCCCATAAATGTCTCAGACACCGCCTGGGAATCAACTGCCTCATGAAGTGCCTCGATCACGCTCTTCGTAAGTGGAAGAGTTACATCGCCGATTCCAGACGAATGATCTGATCTGCTTTGTCCGGATGCGTTTCCTCATATACTTTTACTCTTCTGGCAATTTCTGCAAAAAGGTAGCTGTCTTTTTATTCGGGCCAATTTTCATTTTAACTTTTGGCATTTTCTCCGCTTTCTTTAACCGACTAAAGTACTCTATTAGAAGTAATATTAGCAGAATTTCTCAATTAGAGAAAAGAAGCGACTGCAATTTCTAAAATCCTGGACCGCTTTTTCTGACTGTTCTATGTGCCAGTTGTGCAATTTCAGAGAAAAATATATACAAAAAGCAAAAAACCACTACAAAAATAACCACCGATTGCGCAATCTTGATTTCAAAGTTTCTTGTCTTGTGCCGGAACACATCCAGCATCCCCAGCAGTGATGTGCCCTATTGCAGCCAGCAGCTGCATAAGCAACGGTGTTCTCTCCGGTATTCTCTCGCACGTCGCTTTTGCCTTCCATATCAATTTCGTAGATGATCCAGGTCAACATAAATTCACCGATCGAATAGCCATGGCATTTCATAACCTGATCTCCTCTTAGCGTAAATGAATAGATAATCTTTTCTTTTCACCGGTTTTTCAAGCCCTCCAATATCTGTGCATAATATTCCAACTGTGCATGATAACGTTCTTTCAACTGCTCTTGCACTCTTTCACCTTTGTCCGTCTTATAATCCAGTACTCAATCCTGTCTTTTCTTCAAAGTAAGCATCTATAATTCCCTGAACAAGAATCACTTCCTTTTTCCTGATCTCCTGCTCACCGGAAAATCCTGGATAGACCTGATCTGCATCCACCCCCAGTACAAAAAGGCTGTTTTCCATAACTTCCTTTTCGGTTGCTGCTGGACATTCTTTTTTTCCACTGCTAAGCTTCCAGGAATAATAAAATAGATATACGGATACACGCTGCCATCTCCGAAGTCATCTTTTTCTCCTTTTCAAAATCATGCACTGCATTTTTTCAAAGCAGCTGTATATTGCCTGGTAAAATCTAATAGTTCATGTTTATGATATAGTTCCTCTGGACGCCCTGGTCAGACCTTCTTTTTGATTCTGCATAAATCCGGTACTAACGGAACAATTTCTAGTTAATTACAGTTCCTCCGCCACCCGTCTTTCTGCATTTCCGCATCTGTTGCTCACCGTAAATTCTCTTTCAGTTCTAGGGCTGTAAATTTCAATTTCATCTGCTCTTCTAGCAAATGAGATGCAAAAGTATCAAATTCATCATTCTGACAGCTCTTTCCATTCGGCATATACAAACTTTTCTGTCATCCCAGTGTTCCCAGCACTTCTATATAATACTTCTACTGCTACGAACCTGCTGTTGCTGCCCCATAGGACAAATTCTTCTCTTGTAACAAGCCACACCTGTACATCCATTTTTCTGCCTTTTCCAATCTATAAATGGTCTTGATCCAGTCAAAGCAGATCTTTTGCCCCTTCCATCTGATACAGTGCAAGCGAATCTTTTTCATCGTTTCTTCCAGCTATTCTGCTTTTTCTTCTCTTTTTATTATATCTTCCATCATTTCCAATGCCAGAAGTTCTTCTTCCCCAAGCTTCACTGTACCGGTCAGGATCATCTTCTTTTGCCCTGGTCATGCCAACATAAAGAACTCTCAGTTCTTCCGGAAAGATTCCTCCAGCTTTGTTTTTCCTGCATCATTCCTTTCAGAAAAGTTGGATTTTCGTTCTCTGTTCCAGATCAACTGCATCAATTCAATTCCCCAGTCCGATGGATCACAATACTTCCCTCTGATCCTGCATATTAAAGTTTTTCCCATTCCCGCTACAAATACAATCGGAAATTCCAGTCCTTTACTTTTATGGATACTCCATCAGGCGTACCGTATCTGCCTGTTCATCCATAATTCCGGCTTTCCATAATCAACATTATATTTTTTCAACTGCTCAATATATCTGACAAAATTAAAAAGTCCTTTATAACTGTCCCCAATGCAACGCCTTTTCCATCAGCATCATTTGCGTCCGCTCTCCCGGCCCCGGCATCGCAGCAAAAGTCCGGTATCTGGTATCTTCTGGGGATCTTTTGCCAGCAGATCATGGATCGGAGTATATGGAAAGTATGCCTACATCTGACCTGCGTAACCTGCCAGCTTTTTCTGACTGCTTTGAAATCTACCTCCTGGCTTTTCCGCTTCTGTGTCTGATTTTCTTTTCTTTTCTTTTTTTCTCCGGTTTCTCCCCCGTCTGCCCGGTTTCTTCCGTTTTTTCTTTACACACAGCCAGACAGACTCGTAAATGGCAATTCGGATATGCCAGCTGATCTCAATGCCAGTTCTTCCGCATCAGCCTCCGACAAATGGTGAAGTCAACACTGCTGTCAGTCGGAGAAGACCCGCTCGCATTATCCAGAATCCGCAGATAATCTAAAAGGGACACTGATCTCTTAATGTTTCAAAATACCTCTGCCTCACTGAATATGCCGATTCCTTCTTCTGCCAGCACTGCTGAAAAATTTCTGCCCATCCCTGATACTCCGCGTTAAGATTACAATATCCTTATACTGTATCTTTCGAAAGGAATCACTGTCTTTATCGTAAATATATCCCGATCCCATCATTTCCCCTGATCCTTCGTGGATCATTCTTGCCTCAACCTCTTGGCATCTCTTGTCTTCATGTCCTGTCTGATTAAAGATCAGAACTTCTGTCTTATCCGTAAAAGACGGCATCTTCCGGTATCAAGGAAACTTTCTGCTCCGCATACAGAGCCGCATTTTCATCGCTTCATCCTCCAAATTCCCGGAACATCAGCTTTTTCAAAAATATTTGTACTGTCCAGTACTTCCTTCCTGCTTCGAAATTTTTAAGATCAATTCTCTGACAGGACTGCTTTCCACACTGTAAGCATCATACTTCTCATAAAAAGTTCCGGTCTTGAGAGACGAAATCTGTATATGCTCTGCTTTACATCCCCTACCATGAACATATTATTTCTGCCTTTACTCATCCCTGACACACTCGTCCAGGATCGTTTCCTGCACCAGATTACTGTCCTGATACTCATCCACCATCACTTCGGCAAACCGCTCTGATATTCTTCAGCAACCGCAGATACCGATTTTCCCTCTGTATTTCTCGTCAGGATTGCCAGTGCAAACTGCTCCATATCACTGGAAATCAATCATATTTCTCCGCCTTTTTTTCATCAAACCGGTCAGCAAACTCCTGTACCAGTCCGGTCAGCGTCCTCATTGCCTGAGCGGAATCCTGCATATCTGCAATCCATTCATCTGCCGTTGCATAGAAATAAGATTTCTGAATCCCATCAATCAGAGCTTTCAACTGCTTCCGGACAGCCTGGACGGATTTCCGCAGCTCCGCATCGACAGTCTCATCTTTTTACCCGAAAGCTTTTTTCCAGTTGAAATCCATCAGAACCTCACTCATTTTCTCAAGAGTCTGCCCTTTCCAGCTTTTTTCAGTTCTTTTCATCTGATTCCAATGCCTCTGCATACATATACGGACCTGCCGGGAGCTGACAGATTTCATCGCCTGTCTGACCAGTCCATACAGATCGCCCAGTTGCTGTCTGACACGTTCTTCCACTGTATGCACCATTCTTGAATCTTCCAAATGCTCTCTGTCTATTTCATAATCTTCTGCACAGGAGATCAGCCACTGACGTGGATCAGGATAACTTCTTGAGTATTCATACAACTGAAGAATCAGTTCCTCAATCTTTTTTATCCGTTCTGCCTGTTCCATATTTTTCCACAAATTCCCGGAACTCTTCCTCATCTTTTGCATAATGTTCTTCCAGCATTTCATCCAGTACATCCTGTTTAAGCAGACGTAGCTCCCCTTCTTCTCCCCACACGGAATGACGGATCGATTCCGATCACATGGAAATGATCCCGGATTACCGACAGACAGAATTTATGCACCGTAGTGATCATCGCACTATGTATTAACGATGCCTGCTGTTCCAGATTCCAGATTTCCCGGAGATTCTTCCAGTTTTTTTCAATCGCTGCCGCGATCCTTTCTTTCATTTCGGCTGCCGCTGCCTCTGTATATGTGACAACAAGCAGCTTATCCACATCCACAGGATTCTTTTCATCCGTGATCATTGAGATGATCCTCTCAACGAGTACTGCTGTCTTTCCTGAACCGGCAGCAGCCGAAACCGGAATATTTCTGTCACGCAGATCAATGACCTGCCGCTGTTCTTTTGTCCATTTCACTGCCATACTGCCTATGTCTCCTTCTCTATTTCCGGCTTTTTACTCCCGGCTTTTTTTCTTTATCCCTGGCTTTTCTTTATTTCTGACTTTTCTTTATTCCCAGCTTTTCCTTCATACATTCGACTGCTTCTTCCAGTGAATGTTTCTGCAACTGACGGTATTCACACCCTTCAATCCGCTGGTCAAATCCGCAGATATCTTTGCAGGCACAGAAATCACATCCTGTATCCTCACCAAGCAGATACGGCAATGCACTTACCTCTCCCTCATACATCTCCGCTTTCAGTTCCTTTTTTGCTTCGACCTGGTATAAGCAAGTACCGTCTCAAACTTCTCCTGTGGAAGAGCTTTTGATGCACTCCCAAGTAATCCATTCTGATTCCTGCGGAGCGGATAATATAACGAACTTCCTGTCAGATTCGCCTCCAGATGTTCAATTACTTCCTCTTCACCATTCACAAGCCCATCCAGTTTCAGTTCTTTTTAAAATACTTTCTTCCGTCTTCTTGTCTGTCTTTTTTCTCTTGCCACGATCGGATCCTGTATCCTGTAATAAAAACCCTGGCAAAGGAACTATCTCCTTTCCCGGATATCTCTTCCCTCTGCTTCCAGTGCTGCATTCAGATACACCGGCAACTGAAGCTGAAGACCATGATAGAAAGAAGTAATATCAAATACCTTTCTTCCCGTCTTATAATCTGTCACCTTGACATAAACCCGGTTCTCATCTTCGCACGTATCAATCCTGTCGATCTTACCACTTCCGAATTTAAATTCGTATCCTGCCGGTTTAAAATCTCCTGCTCCATCTGTCGGGTCAATGCCCATACAGACCGGCGGATCAGACGCTTGATCCGATAGATCATATATTCATTTCTTGCACTTGAAAAACAGGACTGTATTTCCATAATCCAGAACGCTGCTTTCCACACTTTCATCTATCAGCTCTGTCCTGCGTTCCTCCGGCATTGTTACCCAGTCCAGTTTCTCTTCCTCTGCTTTTCTTGCAAAATGTTCTAATGCCTGATGTGCAATATTTCCCAGATCCATCGCCTCAAATCCGTAGGTTTCCCGGTCAGAAAGCCGTAAACCATAACTCAGGAAATGAGCATAGGCACAGGAAGCAAACTTTTCCAGCCTCGTCACACTCACGCGTTCAGGATCAAGATACAGCTTTTCAGCCATCTTACTTCCCAGCATACCGGCTTCTTTTTTTATAAAATCCTGCTCTCAGCAGCTTTTCAACCACTGATCTGCTTTTTTTCATCGCCTGCAAACCATGTATAAAGTTCTTTCCATTGTGCATCCAGTCCCTGTTCTTTTTCTCTCAGCCCTTCCGCCAGTCTGAGAATCCCGGTCCTTCTTGTCATCTCACACTGCTGCCATGACTTTTCTTCCTCATCCACCGGTTTTAAATCCGGGAACAACCGCATCAACTCCTGGATCAGATACGACGGCCGGAGAGATTTTCCCTCTCCTGACACTTTTGCCCAGGATAAAAAGAGAAATTTTGTCGGCTTGGTAAGATTTAAATACAAATAAAATTTCTGAATATAAATCTTTTCTTTTGCCCCCGGAGAAAGTGAGATTTCTTTCTTCTGAAACTGCTCCCGGTCACATTCAGACAACAATCCGCCCACTCCCTGTATTTCCCGGTAAAAGTGTATCATTTGCCCCTACAAAGAATAAAGCTTTGATATTCTTGATCCTTGTACGTTCTACATCTCCGATCATAACCTGATCAAGACTTGGCGGAATGACTCCTACCTTCGCCTCTTCCAGTCCTGCATCCAGTAATTCACAGTAATCTTTCAGAGCGATTTCTTCTTCACCCAGCAGACTTACAAATTTATCAAATAATTCCATAACGATCCTGTATACCTGTGCATACTCTTTCGCCAGTGCCAGTTCTCCCCGGTCCTGAAATTTTTCTCCAACTGTGCAATTTTCTGTTGCAGCTTTTTCCTGAACAAGATATTCATATACTGCCTGCGTTACATCTCTGACAGTCTTTTTTCTTCTGCTTCAGAACCTGTATCAGTCCCATCGTCTTTTCTACAAAGATCACTCTCAGATGATTCAGTTCTTCCAGTTCTTTTTTCTCCGGTTGACGGAGTTCTTCTGACCCACGCCTGCTGCCATTTTTTATACCCTTTAATATCCAGTGCCAGACAATAATTTTCCAATCGGTCAATCTCTTCATCCGTAAAACCGCACAATCCGGTCCTCAAATGCCTGAATACACTTTCGTAGGTAAAATTCTGTTCTGCCATCGCCAGCAGGCTCCGCAGATATTCTACAAATGAATTGAGCAAAATACTTTTTTATGATCCATAAAACCGGAATTTCAAATAATTCACACGCTTTCTCCAATGCATCCGCATACAGGTTCAGATCCGCAGCTATAACCGCAATATCCCGATATCTGTAGTCTTTTTCACGCACCAGCTTTCGGATTGATTCTGCCACATACCTGGCTTCTTCTCTCGGATTTTTTCGTCTCATGAAGCGAAATTGCTCCGCTGCAGGTTTCCGATTCTTCTTTTTTTCTTTTTATACTGTCTCCTTGAATAACGGAAAAGTTCCGATTCTAAAAATGCCATCTCAAGTTTTTTTCTCTGAACCGGTATGGCACTTTTTCATACAGGCAGACCGATTCTTCAACCTCTGCCCCTGCATCCTGTGCAGTCTTTACAAGAGATGTAACCATCTGCTTGCTCAACGCAAAAAGCTGGTAAGGATGCCGATAAATAAAGGATCTTCCCTGCGGTCAATTTCAACCGTAACTATCACCTTTTCACTGACTTTTTAAAAAGTTCTGAGATCAGCCGGATCTGAACCGGAGTAAATCCCGTAAATCCATCCAGTGCGATCACGCTCCCTTAAGAAGTTCTGAGTCACATACCGCTCTCGCCAGTACATCCAACATCTCTTCTTTGGTAATATAACGATCCCGCAGATACTCTTCAAATCCTTCATATACTTTACGGATATCCTGCAATTTATAATAAAGATAACTTTCCTGACTGAGTCCCTCCATAAAGTCATCCAGCTTGTCAAAATCAACACCATACTGTACAAATTCTGAGATAACAGACTTTACTTCACTAATATATCCCTGCTTTTTCAGATTTCCTTTCAATACTTTCAGGTCATCCTCGAGCTTCCCCGCAATCCTCCGGATCACAAGATTCTTCCCCTCATCATCAAGAACCGGCTGTTCTTCCTGCCGACTTCTTCAAATACGCGATATGCCAGTCTCATAAAGCTTAATGCATCAATATTCATGATGCCGCCTCTCGGATGTGCCGCACATAAATCTCTGCGTCTGCATGGTAAACTGCTCCGGTACAAGAACCAGATAATTCTTTTCCGGGTGTTCCATTGATTCATTCACGATCTGCTGATAAAGATAATGAGATTTTCCACTTCCTGAATTTCCCAAAATAAACTGTAGTGACATTCATTTCCTCCAAATGCTATGGTATACAGAGCATCTGCCACCGGCAGTTTCTTCTGCATACTTTGGTATAAAAGCAGATACAGACCGGTCACTCTTCCCACACCGTTCCTGCATCTGCCCATTGTCCGCAATCACTTTGTATCGTTCCTGTATCGATGAACTGCTTTACTTTATAAGACTTAACAACTCACCTTTTGATACTGCACCGATCTGTCGGCCTGCTTCCTCACCGTTCTTAAACGCAATAAAGGTCGGGATACTCATTACTCTGTATTTCTGTGCAATCTCCATTGCCTGATCGATATTGATATTGCACACTTTGATTTCCGATTCCTCCTCAGCAATCTCATCCACGATCGGACTCATCATCTTACAAGGTCCACACCAGTCTGCATAAAAATCTACCAGTACCAGCTTTTCCGCCTGAAGAACTTCCTGCTCAAAATTTTCTACCGTTAACTTAACAACTGACATCTTTCTTTCCTCCTATAAACGAATCACTAAGTTACTTTCCTGCATTTTTCTGCATTTTAACTTTTCTTTTTATTAATCTCCAGTTTCACCTGAAAATAAGCACTTTTTTCTAAAAAATCAAATACCATCGGATCATAACTTGTTCTTTTATTTTGATTCATTGCATTCATCCTTTTCATATCTTCTTCCGTAATCTCAAAATCGGATATCGAAATATTCTGCAATAACCGTTCTTTATTTTTCGACTTTGGAATTGGGATAATCCCCTGCTGGACATTCCAACGCAACAATAACTGAGCAGACGTCTTATTATATCCCGCAGCCATCCTGCCAATCTCATCCTCGTCCAGATTTCCCCGCAATAAAGGTCCCCATGCCATGACCTGAATCTCATTTTCTCTGCAAAATCCGAGTAATTTCTCATCATGCATAAACGGCGTATGCTCAATCTGATCGATCATCGGTCTGACTTTACAATTTGCCAGCAGATACTCCAACTGGCAGACTTCAAAATTGCATACACCTATGCTCCTGACCTTTCCATCAGTATACAGCTTTTCCATTGCTTTCCATGTATCAAGCATTCTTTCCCGGTTCTGTCCCGGCCAGTGTACAAGAAACGAATCCAGATAATCCGTCTTCAGGCGTTCTAAAGACTCTCCAAAGCTTTCAATCGTCCGCCCATACCCCTGGTTACAATTATCTACCTTGCTGATCAGGAAAATATCCTGCCTGGGAATCCGGTTCTTCTCTAACGCTTCACCCAGTCCGCTTTCATTTTTATACATCTGAGCCGTATCAAATAAGCGATAACCCTGTTCATATGCATATCTTACTGCATCGTCCATTTCTTTTCCCGCATTCATCTTATAGACACCAAGACCCATCTCTGGAATTTCAACACCATTATTTAATCGAAACATAATAAGCCTCCCTTTCATTTTGCGATACGACTACAGTATAACATACTTTTTCTTGCGGTTAAATCTTTTCTGTATCTTACCATATCCGCATTGCGTTATCAATACAGATATTATTTTATGATGCCAGGGTCAAAAGGTCTAAGCCCACATGAGCTTGCTCATAGGTGGGTGAAAGACCTTAGGCCCCGCCCCGATATGAGCATAAAAGTGGGATGTTAATCCCACGATATGCGAATATTGGGTAAGGATTGTGGGAGTGCGTAGCACGGAGCAATCCGTAGGCATCAAAGTCGGGGGCTTTGACCCCGACATAATTTTATAATTTCATAATATTTCCAGCACTTTTTTATCACATTTTCGTCCTAAAATAACATCTGACATTAAGGGGAGTCTGTCAATCGAATTGAAGGGAGTATAAATTCTATGACAAATGAACAATATCATACTTTGATCCATCCTTATACAGATGCCATGAACCTGATCCTTACCCGACTGGAGATTTTAAATCACTGTGCCGCTGACAATGAGGATGTCCGGCCAATCCATGGAATCACCCACCGGATCAAGGAAAAAATAAGTATGGAAAATAAATTAAAAAGAAACATTCTAACGGAAGTGTGCAGGATGCACGCACATTACTGAAAGATATTGCCGGTATCCGCGTTATCTGCTTTTTTGAACGCGATATTTATCAGCTTGCTGAATCATTAAAAAAGCAGACTGACCTGATCCTCGTCTGCGAAAAAAGATTATATCCGACATCCAAAACCGAACGGTTACCGGAGCTATCATCTTGTACTGGGAGTTCCTATTTATTCACTGGATGGCATGGAATACTATCCGGTGGAAATTCAGTTTCGCACCATTTCCATGGATTTCTGGGCTGCCATGGAACACCGGATCTGCTATAAATCCCAGCCCTTTGATGAACTCGAAATGAAAAGTGCTTTCCGGCAGTATGCAGAAATACTTGATGGGATTGAGAAATCCTTTGAAGTGTATAGTGAGAATTGTGGGTGAAATTTGTATTTGTTGGGGTGATACGCTTAGAAGACATACAAATTCTTGGTGGCGAAGCGGACGCGGAAAGCAGGGATATTCCTTCGCAGTGCAGGACCCGCTTTACCTCAGCCCGTTGACCGTTTGTAACTCGAAAGTGGAAATCTTCGTGCAATGGCACTCGATTTACTTTCTCTAACAAACGCTGCAAAGTGTCTTCGGAACGCTCCCTGCTAATGCACCTGCTCAGGAACATCCTGCTTTCCGCTGACCATCTCGATAAGAAGTTTTTAGCTCCACAGCGTATTCACTCAACAATACAAATTTCAAAAGGGTTGATAGCCTTTCGGCTCTTTATTTCTTATTGAAATTTCGTATTTGTTGAAAGAAAATATCCTGATGCGAGGAAAGTTTTCTGACTTGAAAAAAGCCTAATATCCACACTTGTTGTTGCGTGAGCAGTGCATTGACAAGGAGCGTTCCGAAGACACTTTGCCCAACTTGTTAAGGAACGTAAACAGGAGTGCCTCTGCACGAGTGTTTCCACATTCCTGTTACAAGTTGTCAACGGGCTGAGGTAAAGCGGATCCTGCACTGCGATGCAACAACAAGGGCGGATATGAACGCTCTTCTGTCAGAAACACTTCCTGCTGTCGCGATATTTTCACCCCAACAAATACAAATTTTATACTTATTTCATACAAACTTTAAACTCTTTTTAATTGATTTTTTTCTTACACTATCTTATACTCATCTCACATCAAAATCTCCGACAGATTCAATTCCCATTTTCTACGTCTGATGTCCAGTATGGAGAGCATTTCATATTTCAAGACCATTTCGGTCAGAGATTTTCATTTTGATGATAACGATTATATTTTTATTAAGGAGGACTTGCCTATGGGACAAGCAGATGTAAATGTTAATCTTTGGCTTAAGGATACGAAACGGTTCGCAGACCTGTTCAATGCCATTTTATTTCAGGGAAAAGCCGTGATCCTGCCGGAGAATCTTCACCCCAGCCCGGAGACAACCGCAGTCAGTCTTCAGGACGCTCAGGGGAAAAATATTGTAAAAAGCAATACCGCGATATCATCATGAACTGGCAGGATCAGGCTGTGCTGATGCTGCTGGCGGTGGAATCACAGACTGCCATTCATTACGCTGCACCGTTGAAAGTAATGCTCTATGACAGCATGGAATATGCGGAACAGGTGCGGGTCAAATGGAAAGAACATCCACCCCGTCTTTCTTCGGCTGAATTTCTTTCCCGCTTTCAAAAAAATGATAAACTCATCCCGGTGATTACTTTGATCTTCTATTATGGGACAGAGGAATGGGATGGACCTTTGGAACTGCATCAGATGTTCGATCTTGGTACAGAAAAGAGCCATGCGGAACTGATGAAAAAGTATCTTCCCAATTATCACATTAACCTCGTCGATGTCAGAAGACTGAAAAATTTAGAATCTTTTCAAAGTGATTTACAAATCATCTTCGGTATGCTACAATGTAGTCAGGATAAATACGCATTGCGTACATATTTGGCAAATCATAAAGACTATTTCCAAAAGCTGGATCTGGAGACTTATCATGCACTTGGAGCATTCTTAAATTCCCGGCAGCTTATGGAGATAAACGTAGAGAAGGAAGAAAAGGAGGAACTGGATATGTAAAGCACTGGAAGATATTTATAATGATGGCGTTCAGGATGGTATGGAACGGGGGGAGAAGCAGCCCATAAAAAAGATGTCGCCTTTCAAATGCAAAAAAAACTTGGTTATTCTTTAGATGCGATTGCAGCAGTACTGAGAGAACCTGTTGATGGAATTAGCAGGATACTGGCTGTAGTTGGATAAATTTTATGTTTGTTGGGGAAAATATCCCAACAAACACGAAATTTCAAGAAGAAATAGAAAACCGGATGGCTATCGAATATCTTAGTCAATAGCCATCCGGCTTTTTTTATCTTTTAAATTTTGTATTGTTGAGTGGATACGCTGTGGAGTCAGAAAAACTTCTTACTGCGACTGCCAGCGGAAAGCAGGGTGTTCCTAAGCAGGTGCATTAGCAGGAGCGTTCCGAAGACACTTTGCAGCGTTTGTTAGAGAAAGTAAATCGAGTGCCTTTGCACGAAGATTTCCACTTTCGAGTTACAAACGGTCAACGGGCTGAGGTAAAGCGAGCCTGCACTGCGAAGGAATATCTCTGCTTTCCGCGTCCGATTCGCCACAAAGAAGCTTTCTGATTTACAAGCATCTCACCTCAACAACTACAAATTTACGCCTCATCAATCGCCTTTCCGATATCATGCCGCATATATTTATTCTCAAACTTCACCCACTCTGTTGCTGCATAGGCATTTGCACGGGCTTCCTTTAAATCTTTTCCTTTTGCAGTTACCCGAGGACACGGCCACCATTTGTCACGATCTTTCCATCCTCGTTGAACTTTGTTCCAGCATGGAAGCAGTAATATCCGTCATGCTTTTTTGAACTCATCCAGTCCTTCAATCGGGAATCCTTTCATATTTAACCGGATAGCCGTCCGATGCCAGTACCACACATACTGCTGCATTGTCTTCAAACTGAAGATCGATCTGATCCAACGTTCCATCGATACAGGCCTCAGCTACCTCAATGAGATCATTTTTCATACGTGGTAATACAACCTGCGCTTCCGGATCGCCAAAACGGGCATTATATTCCAGAACCTTCGGACCATCCGGTGTAAGCATAAGACCAAAGAAAATGATTCCCTTAAACGGGCGTCCTTCTGCAGCCATCGCATCTACGGTTGCCTGGTAAATATATTTGTTGCAGAAGTCCTCCACTTCTTTTGTATAAAATGGACTTGGTGAAAACGTTCCCATCCCACCTGTATTCAGTCCGGTATCTCCATCACCGGCTCTCTTATGATCCTGGGCACTGGTCATAGTCTTAATGGTCTTTCCGTCAACAAAGGAAAGAACTGAAACTTCACGTCCCGTCATAAATTCTTCAATGACCATCTCATTTCCTGCAGAACCAAATTTCTTATCCAGCATGATCTCTTTTACACCGGCTTTTGCCTCTTCTAAATCCTGACAGATCAGTACACCTTTTCCAAGTGCAAGTCCGTCCGCCTTAAGAACGATCGGGAATTTCGCATTTTCCAGATAAGCGATTGCAGCATCCGGGTCTGTGAAATTCTCATAAGCTGCTGTCGGGATATGATATTTCTTCATCAGATCTTTTGAAAATGCCTTTTAGATCCCTCCAGGATCGCTGCATTTTTCTTTGGTCCGAATGTGCGAATCCCTGCCTCTTCCAGTGTGTCAACCAGTCCTCCAACTAATGGATCATCCATTCCGACAATACAAAGATCAATCTCTTTTTCTTTTTGCAAAAGCCACCAGTTTGTCAAACTCCATTGCGCCGATTGCTACACATTCTGCATACTCTGCAATTCCCGCATTTCCCGGTGCGCAGTAAATTTTCTCTGCCTTTGGACTTTTCGCAACGCTTGCTGCAATCGCGTGTTCTCTTCCACCGCTCCCTACGATTAATATTTTCATGGTCTTCTCCTCCTGAACTCGCCACGCAACTGCTGCGTGATCATCCTGTTATTTAAAGTTGTAAAATATCTGTTGCAATCTGTTAAAATGAAAAACACGCCTGCTCTTAGCAGACGCATTTTCCTGTGCATTGCTTCTGCACGTGATATTCTTTAATCTTCGATCACGGTTCTGCGACCTTCTACTTTCACCCTGCCATTTGCGATCAGGTCGATCGCTTTTGGAAGGATCTTCCATTCAGCCTGCTCCATCACTCTGTGCTGAAGGATCTCCGGTGTATCTCCGTTCTCTACTTCAACTGCTTTCTGTAAAATGATCGGGCCTGTATCGGTCCCTTCATCCACAAAATGCACGGTAGCACCAACTACTTTTACGCCACGTTCCAGTGCTGCCTCATGCACTTTCAGTCCGTAAAATCCTGTTCCGCAGAATGCCGGGATCAGGGATGGATGGATATTGATCATACGGTTTCTGTATTTTGCGATCATTTCTGCAGGAATCACTACAAGGAATCCGGCCAGTACGACCAGATCCGGCTGATAGGAATCTACGCCCCCGATCAATGCCTCATTAAATTCTGCTCTGGACTCATAATCCTTCGGCGAAATACATTCTGCCTTGATCCCATGTACCGCAGCCCGCGTCAGTGCATATGCATTTTTATTATTGCTGATAACTCCGACGATCTTCTGTATTCGTAATCCTGCCTGCATCCACCGCATCCAGGATCGCCTGCAGATTTGTTCCGCCGCCGGAAACCATCACTACAACTTTAGCATAAGGTCACTCCCTTTTCGCCCTCTTCGATCTTGCCTACTACATATGGTGCATCTCCGGCTGCACGGATCGCATCCATGGTCTTTTCTACATCTTCCGGATCAACAGCAAGAATCATTCCGAGTCCCATGTTGAACGTATTATACATCATCTGCTCTTCAATCTCTCCGTCTTTCGCAAGCTTTTGCAAAAATCGGTGGTACCGGATAGCTGTCCTTTTCCACTACTGCGTGCGTACCGTCTTTTGAGCATACGCGGAATGTTTTCATAAAAGCCGCCGCCTGTGATATGACTGCATGCCTTTACAGTAACTCCTGCATTTTTAATACTCTTCAGTGCCTTTACATAGATTCTTGTCGGCGCAAGCAGTGCCTCTCCAAGTGTCGTTCCAAGGTCGTCATAATAGGTATCCAGGGATTCTTTTCGTCATATCGAAAACTTTTCTTACAAGAGAAAATCCATTACTATGCACACCGGAGGATGCCATACCGATCAGGACATCTCCGTCTTTCAGGTTTTCGCCGGTAATCATCTCTTTTCTGTCGCAGACACCAACGGCAAATCCTGCCAGATCGTATTCCTCTTCCGGCATCAGACCCGGATGTTCTGCAGTCTCACCACCGATCAGAGCTGCATCTGACTGCTTACATCCCTCTGCCACACCTTTCACGATGGATGCGATCTTCTCAGGATAATTCTTTCCACATGCAATATAATCCAGGAAGAAGAGTGGCTCTCCACCTGCACACGCGATATCGTTCACACACATAGCAACAGCATCAATTCCGATGGTATCATGCTTATCCATGATCATGGCAAGTTTTACCTTTGTTCCGCATCCGTCTGTACCGGATAAAAGTACAGGCTCTTCCATCTCTTTGATCTTCGCAAGAGAGAAAGCTCCTGAGAATCCGCCAAGTCCTCCGAGAACTTCTGCGCGCATTGTCTCTTTTACATATTCTTTCATTAATTCCACTGATCTGTAACCGGCTTCAATATCTACACCTGATGTCTTGTAATCCATAATTTTATCTCCTTATTTCTCTTTCAGATATTCTTCTTATAACCTATTACTTTTGCCAAAGCCGGTCTGCCTTCGCCTGAACCTTTTGTGCTTTCTTTCATCTCGGCAGAGTACGCTTTTAATTTATTCAAGAAGTTCTTCATCTAAAGCTGCAAGAATCTTTGCTGCAAGAATTGCTGCATTCTTAGCGCCGTCGATCGCAACGGTAGCAACCGGGATTCCAGGTGGCATCTGAACGATAGAAAAACTGCATCCATTCCATCAAGATTTTTTCCTGACATCGGGATTCCGATAACCGGCAGGGAACAACGCTGCACACATTCCCGGCAGATGTGCTGCCATACCTGCTCCTGCAATAATTACTTTGATGCCCTTTTCCTTCAGCTGCCTTTGCCCAGTCAAAGAAGACATCCGGCATACGGTGTGCTGAAATGATCGTCATCTCATAATCGATTCCAAACTTCTGCAGTGTGGCTGCTGCCTTACTCATCACCTTCAGATCTGAGTCGCTGCCCATGACAATTCCTACTTTTGGCATATTTTCATCCTTTTCCTTCAGTGGTCTTTATAGAATTTTTCAATGGTTCATTCAGCACTTCCGTGCCAGGAATACAAATCTTCCGTCTTTAATAGTATAATGTCTTTTGCCGTCTTTTTTGTCACTACACTTATTTCTTCTAACTCTTCATAAGGCACGGTTATATCTGTATGACAGTTAAAGTATGCTTTTGATACGTCTTCCTTACTGAAGAAGAGAACAGGAATTATCTTTCGCCACAATTTCCTTTCCGTTCGGATTGTAAACTCTGATTTCCTCGCTCCAGGAATAGCACGTATCTCCCACCGCAACATGAGGTCCTGTCTTCTCTGCGATCAGGATCGGCATCTTATCTTCGATGCCATATTTTCTTGCCACCACATAGGCAGTCGTATTCGTTCCGATTGCGAACTCACCAAGCGGAAGAGTCTCATGATTTTTCAGAACATTGTCATAAATATATTTCCGGTTCTCGGCCTCGTCTGAGAAGTTGTCACACGTATAATCTGTGATTTTTCCATCCTTGAACGTAAGTTTCAGATTGCGGTACTGTAAACCATCTAAATAAACTTTGCTGACATTCAGGACTCCGTTTGTCCCGTTCAGTACCGGTGATGTGAATACCTCCCCTACCGGAATGTTGACATCTGCCACGCAATTTTCAAAAAGATCGTCTCTTTTTGCCGGGTCTTTCAGCCGGTACAGTTCTACATGCATATCGGTCTGATTCTTTCCATTTTCCCTTTGACCCTGACATAGACTCCCTGATCCAGGGCATCGATCATGGTCTGCTGCACCTGCTCATACAGTTTCGCATCCAGTGTATTAATGCGGATCACTTCGTCGAAAATCTCTGCATAGTCTGAACCGATCTCAGGAACAGGATATGCGATGATCGTAAAACTGCGTTCATCTCCTTTGATATATTCATTCGTCAGTTGCCCGGAACGGCTGTCATAAAGAAGTGCAAGACTTCTCTGTGCCTCCGAATAAGCCGGGGCAGAGTCTTTTCGCTTCCGGTGAAAACGGCGTCTCTCCGAAAATCTCCATGACTGCCGGACCTGCAAATCCTGCTGCCAGTTCCCGGTTCTGTTCGTAGACGGTCTTCATCACTTCCAGTTTCCGCTCAATATACCGCTTATCCATAAATAATGCCTGATCCTGCCGGTGGTCATATTCGTACTGCTGGTTCGCGATACAGCCATAATACCCGATCTTATGATGCTCTCTCTTTGTGATCACACTGGCAGCGGCACGGTAAATGACCGGCTCCAGTCCCATTTTCTTAAAATTTTCGATTGCCAGACGAACCACTTTTTCAAATCCAAGGCTGTAGCGGATATTTACGACCTTCTTTTTTGACAGATCCTTTCCGGTATTAATAAATCCGATCCGGTAACCTTCTGTATAGACATCTGCCATCTTCTGTAAAGTCTCCTGCGGAAGATTTCTCAGATGATGTGCTGTTCCCAGTTCATTTTTGGAAATGTACTCGCCAAAACGGTATAAATATTCATCCGAATCAAGGTCCGCCGTCTCGATCAGATCTGCCGCAAAGAAAAGGACGGATCGATCTGCTCCAGAATCCGGTCTGCAAGAAATACATCGCAGTAATCACTGGCATACCGATCTCCCGGATCTGTTCTGCGGATGGAATCTGCTTCTCTGCCCCGGCTGCTCTGCTTTCTTTTTCATCCGCTGTGCTCTGTTCCGATGCTTCCTCCAGTGCAGCATTCTCAAAACAGTTATACACCTCGATAAATAACTCATACAGAATGGTCAGATAGTCTGTCTTCTCCTCAAACGCATAAGGGATGCCGCCCCCGCAATTCTGCATAAAGTAAACTGAGCAGTTGTCCCATTTCTGTTCCAAAACTGCTCACTGCATATTCCGGATTTGCATAACTCCGTTCATAATTTTTATCCAGAATGTCACTGTAAAGTATTTCATTTAAGCTACGCATCTGCTCCAGCGTGTAGTTTTCCCATTCTCCTGAAGCTACTTTCCGTCTTGTATTCTCCAGCTCCAGTAAAAATAATGCCACGTCCTGAAAATATCCCACGTATGCCTTCTCGACCGTCTCTTCCGTCACCATAGACCGGATCCGGTTGACCGCCAGTTCATGCCTTTCCCGGCACTGTTCATTTCTTTCTTTCTGAATTTCTGATAAACTCATCTATCCAAGACCTCCTACCAAGATTGCCATAAATAAGATCAGCGTGATAACACCAACACCAAGTCCGATCTTACAATTTAAATACCGTCTGTCTCTTTCTAAAAATCCCTGTACTGCACAGTACATTCCATATATATCAATCACAAAGGATACCACTGAAAGTCCTCCCACAATCCCTGCCGCTTTCCCCTGGAAAGGAATGCATATAAAATACATCCTGCCAGAATCACCAGTGAACTTCCGGTACACCAGCAGGAAATACTTCCTCTCCGCGACGGCTTCAGGTAGGACTGTCCATACTTTCTCATCCCGCGTTTCTTTCGTTCTTTTTCTCTGCGACGTTCTTCTTCACTTTTTCCTATTCCGAACATGTCTTCTCCTTATCAGATCTCCTGTCATATAGATGAGGAATCCCAGTACTCCGCCAACAGTATTGAGCAGGATATCATCTACATCAAAACTTCCAACTTTTGTAAGCAACTGCATCACTTCTACCCCCAGGCTCAGACCCATACTGTAAAATAACGTTCTAAAAAACTTTTTCTTTTTCCCCGCCATTGGTAAGAAAAGCCATAAGGCATAAAAATAAGTATATTTCCAAACAGATTAGAAAATACCGCAAATGTTCCCAACTGATTGCGGTAAAGAATAAACCGTTTAATTTCCCTGAACAAAACCAGATTATAATGATAATCTTCCATCACGCCTTCTCTGCCATACCAATCCGATAAAAAAAGAAGTATACCAGAAAAATATATATAAAATAAACAGAACCTTTCCCAGCGTCCTGACTCTCTTCGCTTCTTTATTCGTCAAAAATCATGCACCTTCAAAAAAGCCCCCTCCTTTTTCCCGGGAGGGGACTGCCCTTTTAAAATGTAATCTCGTTCTTATTTTTTAACAGACTTGCACCATTCACAATGGAAATGACTCCTGCAGCCACACCTGTCACAAGGATGATAATTCCAATTACAATACTGCCTGCACCACTGTTCTTCATTGTACGATATGCCTTTTCCATAAAATGTGTCTCCTTATTTTACTCCATATTTTTCATAATATGCGTCGATTGCTGCTTTTAATGTATCATCGATCACAACTTTGCCGTTGCACTCTTTATTATACAGACACTCTACAACCTCTTCCATTGTAACGATCGCCGCTGTATCAAATCCGTAAAGTTCTTTTATTTCATCCAATGCACACTTCTCGCCGCCTTTTCCGACTTCCATACGGTTCAGTGAAACCATCAGTCCTACGATCGTTACATCAGCCGCACCTGTTACCTTTGGAACAGTTTCTTCCATGGACTTACCGGATGTTGTAACATCTTCGATCATGATGACTCTGTCGCCGTCTTTTAATTTGCTGCCAAGGAAACTTCCCTTATCCGCTCCATGATCTTTTTCCTCTTTCCGGTCTGAACAGTAACGGACTTCTTTTCCGTATAATTCACTGTAAGCGATTGCTGTTACTACTCCAAGCGGAATTCCTTTATAAGCTGGTCCGAATAATACGTCAAAATCATCCCCATATGTATCATGGATCCCTTTGCATAATATTCACCCAGTCTCTTTAACTGAGAACCTGTCACATATGCTCCTGCATTCATGAAAATGGAGATTTTCTTCCGCTTTTCAGTGTGAAATCTCCGAATTTCAGAACATCACTCTCTACCATAAAT
>VOFH01003726.1_pt1:0-2500 | contig 23730 bp, 18 predicted proteins | sample 5384091 | NCBI WGS metagenome assembly VOFH01 (sample SAMN12384727, study PRJNA508395) | human gut metagenome | isolation source: healthy gut G | host: Homo sapiens
CTGGAAATACAACCAACTATCATCGGCGCTGAAGTGTTTCACGGTCCTGTTCGGAATGGGAAGGCGTGGTTCCACAACGCTATGGTCACCGGGCAATCTTGAATTCTTTCGAAAACGAAATGAAGCGGGCTGTGCGCCCTCTTGATTCGAAGTTCTCGTCCGGCATAAGCCAGAGAGAAAAAAGCTTCACGGTTATAGGATCAAGCTGCACGAGCAATTAGTATCGGTTAGCTCAACGCCTCACAGCGCTTACACACCCGACCTATCAACGTCCTGGTCTCGAACGACTCTTCAGGGAGGTCAAGCCTCCAGGAAGACTTATCTTCAGGCAAGTTTCCCGCTTAGATGCTTTCAGCGGTTATCTCTTCCCGACATAGCTACCCGGCGATGCCACTGGCGTGACAACCGGTACACCAGAGGTCAGTCCACTCCGGTCCTCTCGTACTAGGAGCAGCCCCCGTCAATCTTCCAACGCCCACGGCAGATAGGGACAAAACTGTCTCACGACGTTTTAAACCCAGCTCACGTACCTCTTTAAATGGCGAACAGCCATACCCTTGGGACCGGCTACAGCCCCAGGATGAGATGAGCCGACATCGAGGTGCCAAACACCGCCGTCGATATGAACTCTTGGGCGGTATCGGCCTGTTATCCCCAGAGTACCTTTTATCCGTTGAGCGATGGCCCTTCCATACAGAGCCACCGGATCACTATGACCTACTTTCGTATCTGCTCGACTTGTGGGTCTCGCAGTCAAGCACGCTTTTGCCATTGCACTATCAGCACGATTTCCGACCGTACCTAGCGTACCTTGGCACTCCTCCGTTACCCTTTAGGAGGAGACCGCCCCAGTCAAACTGCCCACCATGCACGGTCCCCGATCAGGATGACTGACCTAGGTTAGAACCTCAAACAAATCAGGGTGGTATTTCAAGGCCGGCTCCGCCGAGACTGGCGTCGGTTTCACAGCCTCCCACCTATCCTACACAGATCGGTTCAAAGTCCAATGCAAAGCTGCAGTAAAGGTTCATGGGGTCTTTCCGTCTAGCCGCGGGGAGATTGCATCATCACAAACACTTCAACTTCACTGAGTCTCAGGAGGAGACAGTGTGGCCATCGTTATGCCATTCGTGCAGGTCGGAACTTGCCCGACAAGGAATTTCGCTACCTTAGGACCGTTATAGTTACGGCCGCCGTTTACTGGGACTTCGATCAGGAGCTCTCACCCCATCAATTAATCTTCCAGCACCGGGCAGGCATCACACCCTATACGTCGACTTTCGTCTTTGCAGAGTGCTGTGTTTTTAGTAAACAGTCGCAGCCACCGATTCTCTGAGACCTCTTCACGCTCGGGGTGTTTCTCCCTCCACGCTACCAAGGCACACCTTATCCCGAAGTTACGGTGTCAATTTGCCGAGTTCCTTCTCCTGAGTTCTCTCAAGCGCCTGAGCATATTCAGCTCGCCCACCAGTGTCGGTTTGCGGTACGGTCCCGTTGAGCTGGAGCTTAGAGGCTTTTCCTGGAAGTCCATCCAATCACTTCGTCCCCAATGGGACTCGATCCTTTGCCTCGGAGATTCGCCTGCGGATTTGCCTGCAGGCCTCCTACGCGCGGAAACCGGGACATCAACACCCGGATGATCTTCAACCTCCGTCCCCCCTTCGCACTCAACGGCGGTCAAGGAATATTAACCTTGTTCCCATCAGCTACGCTTCTCAGCCTCGCCTTAGGGGCCGACTCACCCTGCTCCGATGAACGTAGAGCAGGAAACCTTGGGCTTACGGCGAGCGGGCTTTTCACCCGCTTTAACGTTACTCATGTCAGCATTCGCACTTCTGATACCTCCAGCAACCCTTGCGAGTCACCTTCGCAGGCTTACAGAACGCTCCCCTACCACTCACACTTGCGTGTGAATCCGCGGCTTCGGTTATGAACTTAGCCCCGTTACATCTTCCGCGCAGGAAGACTCGACCAGTGAGCTATTACGCTTTCTTTGAAGGATGGCTGCTTCTAAGCCAACTTCCTGGTTGTCTTACGGCCTTCCACTTCGTTTTCCACTTAGCTGTTATTGGGGACCTTAGCCGGCGGTCTGGGTTGTTTCCCTTTTGAGTCCGGACGTTAGCACCCGGTGCTCTGTCTCCCGTGCTTCGACTTCCAAGTATTCGGTGTTTGCCATGGTTTGGTAAGACGCCATGTCCCCCTAGCCATAACAGTGCTCTACCCCTGGAGCGACACACGAGGCACTACCTCAATAGTTTTCGGGGAGAACCAGCTATCTCAGATTTGTTTGGCCTTTCACCCTATCCACAGTTCATCCGCTAATTTTGCAACACTAGTCGGTTCGGTCCTCCAGTGTGTGTTACCACACCTTCAACCTGGCCATGGATAGCTCATCTGGTTTCGGGTCTACACCCTGCGACTGGAATCGCTCATTTCGAACTCGCTTTCGCTGCGCCTCCCTATACGGTTAAGCTCGCCATTGAACGTAAGTCGCTGACCC
>VOFH01003726.1_pt1:5000-23730 | contig 23730 bp, 18 predicted proteins | sample 5384091 | NCBI WGS metagenome assembly VOFH01 (sample SAMN12384727, study PRJNA508395) | human gut metagenome | isolation source: healthy gut G | host: Homo sapiens
CCGGAATTGAAAAGAAGGAACAATCCTTCCTTTCGGCTTCCAATGAAGCGCGAACATCGGTAAATTTTTTGGCTCTCTTCCGCAAGCTCGGGTCGTGTCCCTCGCTGCGGAAGCCGTCTTCATCGAAGACCGCCCCGATGTTCACACTTATCGGTTCGTTGAATTCTGATTTTTAAAGAACTTTCTCCGCGGCGCCGTGCGCGGCGAAGAGGAAACGCATTGTGCACCCGATTCCGGAAAAGCGCAAGGGTGAGATGCCAACGATTTGATTTAGATCAAACCGCAAACCGCATTTTTTCCTTCCCGCTTTGGAGAAAAAGCGCGGGACCTGCGCCCGCGCTTTCCTTGAACCTCAGCGAAAGAGAAGGTTGAGAGGGAAGAGGAAAGAATTTTTGAAGCCCCCTCCCCTTCTCGGACGACCTTCTCGTCGATCCTATTCGACCGTCCTCAGGCCTCCGCCGTTCCGATCACCGTCGGGAAGCCGTCCGGCGTTCCCCGCACGAGGCTCTCGGCTTCCTCCACCGCCCGGGCGGGGATCTTCTTCCCCAGCGCCACCTCGACGAAGCTCTTCCCGTACTGCTCGAACATGCCGACGGGAAGGAGGAGGAAGTTCCGGAGCGTCTGCTCAGACGGCAGTCCCGCATCCAAAGGCACGTCCACATACGTGTGGTAGCGCATGATGCCCGTGTCCATGTCGAGTTCGAACGCCCCGCGCTTCAACCCCAGGTTCGCGCGCATCAGGAATTCCGCCGCCGCAGGACGGTTCGCCTCCGGCACGATGCTCCTCGCATAGGCGTAGGCCTGAAGGATTTCGGACTCGATTTCCACGGCGATCCGCACGTCCTTGAGGGGCTCGCTCAGCGTCACCCCCGTGAAGTACAGCCCCGTCGTCGGCTCCACGTCGTACTCCCACCCGATCCGCTTCATGAAGCCTTCGAAGTGGTCGCGCAGGCGCTCTTCCGCGTCGTGCAGCAGCTTCGCACGCTCGCGGTCCCCGAGAAGACGGCAGTCGCCTTCCGCAACGAGGGGCTTCGTGCGGACCTCTTCGTCCGCATCCGCCTTCTCGTCGAAGTCGAGGTCCTCGCCGCCGTCGTCAAAGAGCTCTTCGTCGTCCTCATCATCGAACTCCCCGTCGGCGACCTCGTCCGGATCCTCGTCGTCCTCATCGTCCGAGGCTTCGAAGAAGTCCTCTTCGTCCGCCGTCCAGTCGTCTTCGGCGTCCCATTCATCACACCCCGGCCAGTACTTTCGCGCGGGATTGAGCTCGATCCCGCCCGTATGCCTCAGGAACGGGTGCCAGATGAGCGCAGGGAAGCGCTCGGCCCGGTCGCCTTCCCTCATCCAGTCGGCGAGCGCGTCGAGGAACCGGGTCGAATCCCAAACGATCCCCTCCACGTAGTCGAACCATGCGCCCGTCCCGTCTCCGGTGCGGCGGAACACGTCCGCGGGGACCGTTGCGAGATAGTCGGCGAGCTCCCGCCGGAAGGTTTCGCGTTCGTTTGCGCTCGCGTCCTCCCCGCACCCCGTCATCAGGACGCCGGCCGTGGCCCCCACCTCTTCGAGCTCCTTCATGAAGACGGGGTTTCCCGTCACGAACGCCTCATGGAGTTCGACGCAGGCCGTGCGGTAGTGCCCGACCTCCCGGGGGAAGTCCGGCTGAATCAGCCACAAGGCGCCCTCGCCTTCCGTCACCGCCTTGAGGTGATCCTCCATCGTGAAGTCCACGCTCGCGGGCTCCTCCTTCGCGAAGACTTCCGCGAAGTCGCGGATGAGCACGGCCTTCGGGCTCTTCTTCCTCGCGAAGTCGAGGTTCCCGAGCCAGTGCATCTGCGCGGCTTCGCCCACCGTGGTTTTGAGGAGCCACTCCAGCGACTGGAGGACCTCGTCGCGCTCTTCCGGATCGGCGCGGCCGATCCCTTCCAATTCCTCGCTCCAGAAGAGGGTCCGCCGCCCGGCGGGGCCGCTCGTGCGCCACACCCAGACGTTGTCGATCGTGAGCTTCCTGCCGCAGATCGTGAAGCGCACGCCGTCCGAACCGTCCTTCGGGAAGGCCTCCGCCCCGCCGATGATGCGCCAACCGGGAATCTTGGGCGTGCGGCGCACGATCTCGGCCGTGATGAAGGCGTTCAGCCTCCAGCCGCAGGGAGAGACCGCGAGAAGGGTCCGGTCCTTGGGGCTGAGCGGGTCCGGGATCACCATCAGAGCCGCGTCCTCCGGGAGGACGTCTTCCAGAATTTCGCGTGCGCGCCGCTGCGTCCAGAGCGTCGGCGCCCCGCCCTTCCTGAGCGACGCGTCGAGCTCCGGCGCCTCCTTCGCGAAGACCGCCCACGCCTTCTCCACCCGGGTGCGGAAGGGATCTTCAAAGGGCTGCCCGTGGAGGAAGAACTCGGTTTCTTCCAAAAGGTCCTGCGCCTCCTCGTCGTCGGGGTCGAAATCAAGCGCGGTCTTGAAGTGCGCCTGCGCGATGACCGCCTGCTCGAGCCTCAGGTACGCCGTCCCGCGGCGCAGGTACCACCAGAAGTTTTCGGAATAGTCCTCGGGGATGTCGTCCAACACCCGCAGGGCGCGCTTCAGCCATTCGCGGTCGTTCGTCTTGATGCCGATGTTCGTGCAGGCGCGCGCGAGCTCGGTCTCGATGCCGGGGATGCGCTCCTCCTTGGGGAGGCTCTCGACGAACTTCACGAGACCTTCGTCGTCGCCCGCTTCGGTGAAGTCCGCAATGGCTTGGGCGAGTTCGAGGGCGCGGGCGGAGATCCCGATGTCGTCGGCCGCGTTCTCTTCCTGGAGTTCGCGCAGTTCCGCGGCGAACTTCGATGCGCCGACCGGGTCGTAGGTGAGGGTCATGCTTCAAGTACGTTCGGTGAGAAGCCGCGCGGCCAAGCGTCCGGAGGAGCTTGTCGGCGGCCGGTTTGTGAGTGCTTATCTTTCAAGCGTAGCGGTTTCCTGAGGGGTTTTGCCCAAACGCCCATGGAAATGCAAGGACTTTGGCCGCGGCTCCGCTAGAGCCGGAGGAGATTCTATTAAATGTCCGTTCGACCTGAAAAAGGTCGTCTTCGAGCCTCAGAAGGCAAGGCGGACGGTACCCGGAAGGCTGTTCTTCTTCCGGAGGGTCGGCGTTGAGGGCCTGACGGGGCTTTGCGGCACAGCCTTCGCCGCGCGGGCGCGCGTGAGGAAGCAATGGGAGCCGGGCCACGGAGTCAGGTTCCCACGAAAACCCGTCTTTAGGAATTTTTGACCCCAAAACCTCGAAGGAACCCCCGTGGTTCCTTTTTTCTTGCCCTTTGCAAGTCTGAACTCAATTAGGTAAAATATAGGCATAACCAAATATCAAGGAGCTTCCCATGTTCGTCAGCGCGATCAAGGTCAAGGGTCACACCTACGTGCGCATCGTCGAGTCGGTCATGAAGCCGGGCAGCAAGTACAGCACCCACAAGGTCATTCAAAACCTCGGTCGTCTCGACAAGCTCATCGAGAAGCACGGTGATCCGAATTATCTGGAGAACCTCAAGGCCCAATACCGGCGTCAGAGTGCCGAAAAGACCGAGGCTCAGGCAGAGGCCCGCCAGCAGTTCTCGTCCCGCCTGCTCGCCATCGAACCCTCCTCCGACGACAGGGTGAATCCTGAGATTGCATACGGGCACTACGCGCTTCGCCAACTTTGGATCGAAGATCTCGGCATGCCCCCGGATCCTTGAGCGGCTCGCCGCGAAGCACGAAGCGAAACGGTCCGTAGAAGAAGACTCCACACTCGAGCCCGCTACCTTCGACGTCAATGCGGCCATCTCGTATCTCGCCTACGCCAAGGTCATCGCCCCGGGCTCCATCCTTCGTGCCTACCGGAAAAGAGAGGGCTACCTTGGGGATCCTCTCCGGGATCTAACGCTGGACAACCTCTACAGCGCGCTCTCGTTTCTCAAGCAGAACAAGGAGCCGCTGTTTCGAGAGGTCGGGAAGAGGCTCGACAAGCGCTTCGGGAAAGAGCGCGCAACCCTCGTCTTCTACGATGTGACGAACGCCTACTTCGAGACGCCTCTTACTGACGAAGAGAAAAAGCGTGAGCAAATGGACTTCCCCGAGCGCCTTCGGGCCGCGGCCAAAGCTGCCCGCCTGCAGGGTGAGCTCGGGGACGAGTGCTTCAATGACGAAGGTGAAGTCCTGGTGGAGCTCCTTCCCGACGCCTTTCTTGACGCGGTCGCGAACGAGAAGATTCAGTACCTGCGGATGCGCGGCCCCTCAAAGGAGCACCGTTCCGACCTTCCGATCGTTTCGATCGCTCTGGCCGTGGACCGCAAGGGCTTCCCGCTTGACGTCGAGATCTTCGCCGGCAACTGCGCCGAGATGAAGTCCATGGAGGAAGCCATCACCAGCCTTCAGGCCAAGTACGACATCAAGGACTCCATCGTCGTCGCCGACCGCGGACTCAACAGCGTCTACAACCTCAAGAAGCTCAAGGAAATGGGGCTCGGCTTTTGCGTCGCCCAACGCGTGACGCAGTTTCCGAAGGATCTCCGGGACAAGATGCTCGATAAGTCGCTGTACACCCCCATCTATGCCAAGGATCCGGAGAAAGCCAGGATCCAGATGATCAATGACTACGAGAAGACCGGGGCCGACGGAGCGACCATCAAGAGCAAACTCGTTCTGACGTGGGACGAAGACCGGTACAAGCGTGATGAAGCGATCCTCGACGCTTGGGAGCGGCTCATCAAAAGGAAGGCGAAGAACCGTGAGAAGGTGAATCCGAAGCGAAGCGGTTGGACGTCACTCGCAAAATTTGAAGGGACGCAGACCGAGAGCACGATCATCGGCGTGGACGAGAGGGCTCGCGAAAAGAAAAGCCAGTTCTCCGGTTACGCGGGTCTCGTCTTCGCCGCGCCGGACGGCATGGAGGAATCCCTCGACAACGTGAGCCCTCTGGAGCTCACCGCCGTCTACCGCCAGCTCACTCAAATCGAGGATTGCTTCTTTATCATGAAGTCGTTCCTCGGCCTGCGCCCCATGTACGTCTACAACACGGACCACATCCGAGGGCACGTGATTCTCTGCGTGCTCGCCCTGATTCTGATACGTCTTCTGCAGGAACGGCTATCGGAGTTCGGGGAGCACCTGAGCATCCGAGACATCACTGAATCTCTCAACGACGCCTGCGTGAATGTCTCGGAGAGAGGCGGCGAATTCTATTTCCAACCGTGCTGCCGAAATGTTGCCGAAACTCTTCGGAAGGGCCGCGAGAGGATGCCGGTAGAGGAATTGTTGGCGCTTCAGAAGAAAGGAAAGATCCAGGCCTCACACATGGGAGCCATTCTGAGGGCGTGTGGATGCGGACCGATTCCGAGTTACGGGACGGACGCGAGGTTCGCGGAGATTCCCCGACCCAAGGTGCCGTGGCTGAACTGACAGGGCCCAGGTTATATCCCCGACCCAAGGCGCTCAGGCTTGCCAACTCATGCCGTTCCGAAAGATGGCCTTCGCCGCGCGGGGCTGAACTGGGAGCCAGGGCGGAGGTCAGGTTCCCACGAAAAAGGCGCCGCCCCGGTCAAAAGACCAAGACGGCGCCTTCGAAGGGATTCAGCCCCCGACGGGCGTGTGAGGTGTTCAAGCGTTCAGCCGCTCACCCAATCGTTTCGTCGAACGGCAGAAACGCGTCCTTCGGGTGCCCGCAGTCCGGGCAGACAAAGTAGTCGGGCAGCGCCGAGAACGGCGTCCCCGGGTCGATCCCCTGCTCGGGGCAGCCTTCTTCCGGGTCGTAGACGTGCCAGCAGACCTTGCACTGCATGCGGGTGTCGTCCCCGATGCGGGCGTTCCGGGTCTGCTCCAACATCGCCTCGACTTCGGCGCTCGTCGAAAAACGGGGTTCCTTGGCTTCCGTCATTCTTGTCGTTTATTCCTTCGGGTGGGTTGATGAAGTGTCAGTGCGGCCTGCGGGCCCGGCTTACGCCGTTGTCCCGCCGAAGACCCCGCGCTCCAGGTCCTGCGAGACCCAGTCGATCAGTTCCCCACACTTCGTCACGGTGTCCTTGAACTCTTCGTTCGCGATCGGCACTTCAGGCGGAATCTGCGCGACGACGTAGCTCTCCATCAGGGTCTTCCCGATGTTGTTCGTGATCGTGCTGTGCCACAAGCCCCGGATCGCGGTCTGCTGGATGCGGGAGTCGGAAAAGCCGCGAAGCTCCACGTCGACCTTCCCGCGCCCGAGCGTGGAATAGAGCGCTGTGCGGTCGCCGGGCGACATCGGCTGGCGCGTCAATTCGATCGCGAAGACCGGGTCTTCGGGCATCACGCTGAAGTCCGCCTCCCGGATCTGGTGGCGGAGCTCTTCGATGATCGCCGGGGCGGCGAAGACGTCCGGGCCGCGGTTGACGACGTCAGGGACGGCGTCAAGACCTGTGTTCGCCAAGACCGTCACGCAGCGCGGAAGGCGCGCCAAAACGAACGAACCGGCGCCCGCTTTGCCGTTTTCCACGCGCCAGAGCCCCGGAACGCCCGTGTCGCCCACCTTCGCCTCGCCGCCGCAGAGCGTGATGCGCACTTCGCCTTCGCCGATCGTCGCGAGCAGGAAGTCGAGCGTCGCGCCGTCCATTTCGGAAAAGTCCCAGACGTGGTGGAGCGGTTCCTTCTCATCGGGGCCCTCGAGGTACGCCTGCGCGAGGTCGCGGACCGTTTCGAGGAACGTCACGGTCTGCTGCGCCGCCCGGCGCGCCACGTCGGGCGGAAGCTTGTCGACGGCGTTCCATCGTTCGGCGTTCACCATCCATTCCGAGGCCATAGGGGGTTTCTCCTTGAAGTTTCGGTATTTCTGAATTCGTGTCCTGTGGGTGGGTGCGTGAAGACAGGCGGCTTCGGGCTCAGTCTTCCGCCTGCTTCGTGAGCACCGCGATCGTGCGCTTCTGCGGGGCCGTGCGGGAGGCGATTTCGGCCAACCCCGCTTCGTAGGCGCCCCAGTCGGAGAGGCCTTCGACGGCGCCCAAGAACGCTTCCCCGCGGAAGAGCGCGACGGCCGGGAGCTTTCGCATCCCCCAGCGGGCGGCCAACGCCCGGCCCACGGCCGTGTCGGTCACCCAGGCGCTCTCGACCTGCGGGAGCGTCTTCTTCACTTCCGGAGCGATCACGACGATGTCGAGCGTTTCCTTCTGCTTGTTCGGATCGTCCGCGAAGACGACGAACTTCAGACCCGGCGCCTTCACCATGGCGTCGACCTCGGCTTCGCCGAATTCGGTGAACCCTTCCTTCTCGCGCATGCGCACGAATCCGGGATGGGTGGCGGGATCGATGACGACGACCTTCGTAAAGCGGCTCATGCGCGGTTCTCCTTCTGCGCCCTCAGCTGGGCCTTCAAATGTTCGGGCAACCCGTGGTCCGGGTCGTTGAGATCGGGAAAGCCCGTCGCGACGGCGCGGTCGGCGTCCTCCTGCGTGAAGACGGTGCCCGCAGGCGCATCCAACCCGCTCATCACGTCTGCGAGGGCGCCCAACGCCCGATCGGTCTCTTCGGCTTCCTCTTCCGTCATGGTGCGCAGCGCCTGATCGATGAAGACGGAGAGAATCGTGCCGGGCGGGACCTCGCCCACCAGCATCGTGTTGACGCGGCGCGTGCGGCCCGCGCGTTCGCAAAGTGCGGTGAAGCCGTCCGATTCGACGACCCGCATCGGTAGAGCGATGCACATGCGTCCGTCACCTCCCAATCGTGAAACTGTTCTTCTTCAAAAAACGGGCGGAACGCCGGGGTGCTTTCCGGTTCACCGGCACCACCGGCGCCCGCACCTTCAAATCCGTTCGTTGTCGCGTCCTGCGGTTCCCTTCAGACCTCAAAGATCTTCGAAGGGATTCTCGCGGTGGCCGGCGACGCGGCGCATGAAGCGCTCGTCGCCTGCGCGGCAGGCGTCGTCGTCCGAGGGGCGGCCCGCTTCGTACGCGTCCATCTCGAGCTCGTCCCAGGCAAGCGGCGGGAGCGCCGCGCGCTCTTCTTCAGTACGTTCTTCGAGCTGATACCCCCAGTCGGCCATCACCTTCGCGGCCGCGTCCGTGGCGTCCGCAAGACGCGCGCGGCACGTGGCCGAAAGGCTCCCGCCGTAGTCGTCCAGGACTTCGGGCTGCACGCCCACGACGACGAGGGACTCCGGGGTGGACCCCATCATCTCGGCCATCGCGAGGAGGTCGTTCAAACCCGTCTGGTGGGGAGAAATCTTGGTGGAGCGCCAGAGCGAGACTTCCTCGCCCGAGAGCACGCGGAAGGTGCCCGGTTCGCTCTTGAAGTCGCAGCAGTCGAAGACGAGGATCCGCCGGCTCGACGTGATCTCGTTGATGAGGTAGTTCCCGAGCGTGCCGCCGTCCATCACGTCGACGCCGGGCACGTCCCGGAAGCGCTTGTGGAAGCACGACGCCGCGCGCGGCCCGAAGCCTTCGTCCGCCCAAAGAATGTTCCCGATCCCGATGACGAGCACGTCACGCGACCAGCTGCCTTGCTCTGCGTTCACTCTGTTCTCCGTTGCGAGGGGGTCTCTTTTGATGCCTTCCATTATGCGGTTTCGCTTGCGCCCCCGCCATCCCCAAGAGGATTGGGAAACTTCCTCCGTTCGGCTTAATCCGCGGAAAGGTGTCGACCCGCGGGACACTCTCCCGGATGGGGTGAATGGCCGCCTTTTCACGACGTCGGGCGGGTTTTCCGCAGGCGCTTTCACGCGTTCGACCACCCCGTCGGCGCGCCCCGTCACGCCCCGTCGCTTCTTCGTCACGGACAGTTTCGAGGGACGCCTCTCAAACGGTTCCGGAGGGGCTCCACCTCCCGCCGCCTCCCGACATCCTTCCGTGAGCCACACATTCGTGGCACAATGAGGAGAAGCGTTTTGCGCGAAAAGCGCAGGCTTTCCGTGAGGAAGGACCACAACGCACCCGACACCCACCGCGGAGCATCGCCATGCCCACCAAGAAGACCAAACCGGCCGCCGGGAACGACGCCGGACTGACCGCTCAAAAAGCCCCCGAATCCGTTGAAGCCGCTGAAGCCGCAGAAGCCGCAGAAGCTGCGGAGAGCACCGGCAAAAAGGGCTACCACCCCTCGGGCCCGCGTTCGCGCCCCGACGTCGTGCGCCGCCACTCGCCCTACCTCCGCGACGAGGACGGCAACTACCAGCCCGCGATGCGCTCGGTCGTGCGCTTCCGCTGCAGCGCGGACCTGCTCGAATTCTGCAAGGGCGCGGGGAGCATGTACATCCGCCGCATCCTGCAGCCCTACGCCGAACTGGTGATGAACCAGAAGAACTATCCGGGCCGCACGGAGGCGAACGAGCTTCTCTCGCCCCAGTTGATCGAGCCCGCGATCGAGTCGATCGAACGCTGGGAGGCGTTGGCGTCCTGCGGCTTCCCCTCGCCCGCGCTCGACTACGCGCAGGATTCGCTGAACCTGAACGACTACTTCCTCAACCACCCGAGCGCCACGTTCGCGATCACCGCGCGCGGCGACTCGATGATCGACTACGGGATCTACGACGGCGACATCCTCTTCGTCGACCGCGCCGCGGAGGCCCGCACCGGGGACATCGTACTCGCGTTCGTCGACGGGAACTACACCGTGAAGGAAATCGACCTCACCGACAAGGTCCCGAAGCTTCACCCCTACAACGCGAACGAAAACTACCCGGTCATCATCCCGAAGGACCTCGAGAACTTCTGGATCGAAGGCGTCGTGGTGAGCCTCGGCCGACGCTTCCACCGCCGTCCGAGGACGCTGCGCCGTTCGCGGTTCTCGGAATAACCGTTGAAACGTCTCTCCGGGGCGGCTTTCAGCCGCCCCGGGAGGCCCGGCATCCCCGCACCCCCGCCCGACCTCTCCCCGTCATGACCCCGCCCGCCGTCATCCTTCACATCGACATCAACTCGTTCTACGCGAGCTGCGAGCAGGTCTTCGACCCCACGCTGAGACGAAAGCCCGTCGTCGTGCTTTCCAACAACGACGGGAACATCGTCGCGCTCTCGAAGGAAGCGAAGAAGCTGGGTTTGAAGCGCGGCGTCCCCTACTTCAAGGTGCGGGACTTTCTCAACGAAAACGGCGTGGCGGTGAGGTCTTCGAACTACGAGCTCTACCAGTCCATTTCGGACCGCATCATCGACGTGATGAAGGAGATGGTGCCGACCATTGAGCGCTACTCGATCGACGAGGTCTTTGCGGACCTGACCGACCTCCGCCTGACGCCCGAAGAAGCGACCGAACTCGGTCAGGCGCTTCGCGCCCGGCTTTGGAAGTGGCTCCTCATGCCCTCCTGCGTCGGGATCGCGCCCACGAAGACGCTCGCGAAGCTGTGCGATCACTTCGCCAAGACGTACCCCGCCTTCGGGGGCGTCGTGAACTGGTTCGAATTGACCGATGCCCGCCGCGAGAAGGCCCTGGCCTCGACCCCCGTGAAGGAAATTTGGGGCGTGGGCTCCCGCACGGCGGAGGGGCTGCGGGCGATGGGGGCCGACACGGCGCTCGAATTCGTTCAACTTCCCGGAAGTGCGGTGCGGAGCCGCTTCGGCGTCGTGGGGGCGAAAACGAGGGAAGAGCTCTTGGGCCGCATGTGCATCCCGTTGGAACTCACGCCCCCGAAGCCCCTTCAGATCTGCCGCTCGCGCAGCTTCGGCGAAGCGGCGAAGGACGCGGACGCCGTCGCGTCCGCGATCGCGAACCACGTCGAAACGGCCGCCGGGCAGCTCCGCCAACACGGCCTCACCGCGGGCGCGATGACGGTCTTCTTCTACACCGACGTCTTCCGTCAGAACGAACCTCAGGACGCGGCGGAGGTGTTGGTGAGGCTCCTTCGCCCGACCTCGGACACGCTGACGCTCACCGCTTTGGCGGTGAAAGCCGTGGAGAAGCGCTTCAACCCCCGCATGCGCTACAAGAAGGCGGGCGTGATTTTGTCGGAGCTCCGCTTCGCGGAGGGTGACGGGAAGGAAGGAAATGTCGGAAAGGCGGCCGCCGGGGCGACCGCGCCGGACCAGCCCTCGCTCTTCGACGGGGTCGACGATTCGGGGGTGCTCGGCGTCTCCTCCGAAATGCTCCGCCGCGAGCACCTCATGAAGACCGTCGACGACTTGAACGCCCGTTGGGGGCGCGGGTCCGTGCGGCCCGCGGCGACGATGTTGTCCGACACCTGGAAGATGAAGCGCGACCACTTGTCGGGCTGCTGCCTCACGCGTTGGGAAGACCTGATCGAAGTTTGGTGAGTGTGGTGAGGTTGGTGATCGGCCCGGGGCGAGGACTGTTCCTTCGGGTGGTGAGCCGCCCCCTTCGGAAGCCGCCTCCTCCACTTTCGGCGTAGTCGCCCTCCGGAAATTTCGGTCAAGAGGCCTATCGAATCGTGCAAGGCCTCGGGCGTAGAATGCCTTCATAACGTTTCCGGATTTGTGTGAATCCGGAGTCGTCCGACCCCGAACACCCAAGGCTCCGCCCAACCCGACCCCCACGCACGATGTCCTGTCACCTCCGATACCGCCGCGCCGAACGGCGCCGCCGCTTGGGCACGCTTCTGATCGGCGTCGCCGCCCTCGCGCTCTTCGCCGCCGACTTGGCCGCGGGTTCGAGCGGGATGACGCTCGACCGGCTCTTCGCGGCGATGGCAGCGGGCCCGGACGCCTTGGAGCCCGACGCCATCATTCTTTGGAGCGTGCGCCTCCCGATGAGCGCCACGGCCTTCATGGTGGGGGCGGCCTTGGGGCTCGCAGGCCTTCTCATCCAGACGATCACCGCGAACGCGTTGGCAAGCCCGTCGACGCTCGGCATCACCTCGGGGGCGTCCTTCGGCGCCGCGCTCGCGATCGCCTTCGGGTGGAGCTTCATGGGCGAACTCTGGATGGGGACGATCGCGGCCGCCTTCGTCTTCGCGCTCCTGATCTCCGCGGGGATTCTGTCCCTCGGGCGCTTCCGCGGGATGACGCCGGGCACGCTCATCCTCGCCGGCATCATCATGAATTTCTTCTTCACGGCGCTCCAGCAGTTCCTGCAGTACCGGTCCTCCCCTGAAACGGCGCAACTCATTGCCGGGTGGACCTTCGGGAACCTCGAGCGCTCGAGCCTCCTTGCGGCCGGGGCGGCCGCAGGCGCCTTGGTGCTGACGCTCGTCTTCATGCTCCCGAACGCGTGGAAATTGACCGTACTCACCGTCGGCGAAGAGCGCGCGAAGAGCCTCGGGATCGCCGTGGGACGGCTGCGCCTTGCGGCCTTCGCCGCGGCGGCGCTCCTCGTTGCGGCTTCCGTCTCCTTCATCGGGACCGTGGCGTTTGTCGGGCTCGTGGCGCCGCACGCCGCGAAGCTCATCCTGGGGGACGACGCCCGCGACCTGATTCCGGCGTCGACGCTTCTGGGCGGCGCGCTCCTTCTGGCCTCGGCCTTGACCGCCAAGCTCCTCTCGACGGGCGCGATGCTTCCCGTCGGGATCGTGACGAGTTTGGTGGGCGTCCCCTTCCTCTTCTGGCTTTTGCTGCGCGACCGCGGAGGTTTGAATGCCTGAGTTCCGACACATGCAGACGCCGAACGCGGCGGACGCCATGAACGCCCCTTCCGAATCCACCGAATCCACCGATCTCAGGCTCGAGCTCTCCGGCCTCGCGGTCACGCGGGGCGAGCGCACCATCCTCGCCGACGTTTCGGCGACCTTGAAGGGCGGCGAAGTGGTCGCCATCATCGGCCGAAACGGCTGCGGGAAGACGACGCTGCTCAAAGCCGCCGCGGGGCTTCTCCCCTATTCGGGGAAGGCCGAGCTCATCCAAAACGGCCGGGTGCTTCCGCGCTCGCACGTCGCGTACCTGCCGCAGTTGGCGGAGGTGAGAAGCCGCCTGACGGTCTTCGAGATGGTGATGCTGGGGCTCGTCCGCAACCTCGGCTGGCGCGTCTCGGACGAAGTTCTGGAGAAGGTCGACCGCACGCTTCACCTCATGCACATCGAACGCCACGCGAACGACCCGGTGGCGAGCCTCTCGGGCGGGCAGAAGCAGTTGGTCTTCATGGCGCAGGCCTTCGTCTCGGACCCGAAGGCGTTGCTCCTCGATGAACCGACGAGCGCCTTGGACCTCCGCCATCAGCTCATCGTCATGGAAGCCGCGCGCGGCTACGCCCGGCGCACCGGGGCGGTCGTCGCCGCGGTCGTGCACGACCTCTTTCTTGCCGCCCGTTTCGCGGACCGGCTCCTCATGATCGACGAGGGGCGCGTGCGCGCCTGGGGGACGCCGAAGGATGTGCTCACGCCCGACGTTCTGGACGAGGTCTACCGCGTCGACGCGGCGGTCGAGAAGAATTCCCTCGGGTGGCTCTCCGTCATCCCGAAGCGCGCGAAGTGGCTCGCGTCCGAACTCGGGCACGCCGACGAGGACGATCACGGGCATGACCACGACCATCACGGTCACGGGCACGTCCATCCGCTTCCGAACGAGCACTTCTTCGACGCGGCGCCCGAGCACCTCCCGCACGAACACAGTCACGATCACGCCCATGCGCACGAGCATGGGCACGCCCACGAACACACCCACACCACCCGCTGAGAAATGACCGAAGAACTCATCCGAAACTACTGGAACGCCCGCGCCCGCGGCTACGCCATCGCCACCGTCAACGACGCCGACCCGGAAGACACCCGCCGCTGGCGCGGCGTCTTGGAGGACGTCCTCGCGCCTCTCGAAGACAAAGCCGACGTGAGGATCCTCGACGTCGGCTGCGGCCCGGGGCTCTTTTCGCTTCTCGCCGCGGAGCGCCTCCCCAACGCCCGCGTGACCGCGCTCGACGGCTCGCCCGCGATGCTCGAAGAACTCAAGGCATCGGCCGAAGCCCGCGGGCTTCTGGAGCGCATCACCCTGGTCGAAGGCGACGCCGGGACGATTGATGAGGAAGGCGTCTATGACCTCGTCATGAGCCGCAACGTCCTCTGGAACCTCCCCGACGCCGAAGAGGCGTTGAAGGGCTGGTGGCGGGCGCTCAAGACGGGCGGGACGCTCCTCACCGCGGACGGCAACCACTACCGCTATTTGATCGACGCGACGCACGCCGCGGCCGTCGCCGCGAAGCCCGCGCCGAAGAGCCACGACCCGAAGATCTTCGGGAACGTCGACCCGGCCGTGATGGCCGAGCGCGCGAAGACGCTCCCTTTGACGCGAGAACTGCGCCCCGACTGGGACGTGCGGATTCTGGAAGGCGTGGGCGCGTCGATCGCGTCGCTCTCGACTTCCACCACGCCCGCCCCCGACGGTTCGCCCGTCGTGACGGACTTCACGCTGATCGCGAAGAAGACCGCGTAACCGCAGACCGACCGCACCACCCGCACCGATCCCAACGCCGGCATCGAGCCCCAGGAGGACCACGCCATGACGAACCCGACCGACAAGACCGATCTGAATGAACTCCACCTCGGCCGCCGCCCCTTCCTGCGGGGGCTCGGCCTCACCGCTTTGGGAGGGCTCGCCCTCGCCTCCCCCTTCGGGGCGGCCTTCGCAGCGGATGCGGCTCAAGCGCCCGAGGCCTCCGCCGAGGGCCCCTTCACGGTGACCGACGTCGAAGGCCGCACGGTGGCGTTCGAGCGCCGTCCGCAGAAGTTCGCGGTCGGGAACTACATCCTCGGGTTCCTCTTCGTTTCGGGGGGCGCAGGGCTCGCCAAGGTGGCCGCACTCCCGCAGGACGGTTGGGAGGCGACCCGCACGGGTGAGTACCGGGTGCTCACGCAGGCCTTCCCGCAGCTGAAGTCGATTCCCTCGATCGGGGGCTACCACGACGACATTCTGAAGACCGAGACGATCCTCTCGATCCGCCCGGACGTGCTTCTCATCAACCGGAGCCAGTTCGCCGCCAACAGCGCGAAGGTCGCGGTGTGGGAGAAGGCCGGGATCCGCACGGTGGTACTCGACTATCATTCGATAAAGTTGGAGACCCACGCGAAGAGCACGGAGCTTTTGGGCAAACTCCTCGGCCGCGAAGCGGTGGCGGAGAGCCTCATCCGCGAGTACCGCGACGCGCTGACGTTGGTCGCCGACCGCCTGAAGGATCTCCCGACGCAGAGAAGCCCAAGGTCTACGTCGAGTGCGGGAACATGGGGCTCGCCGCCTACGGGAACTCCTACAACAAGACGATCCTCTGGGGCGCGATTCTGGAGGCCGCGGGCGCGCGGAACATCGCCCGCGACATGAAGGCGCCCTACGGCGCCCTGGACCGCGAGTTCGTACTGGCGTCGAACCCCGACGTGATCGTGATCGCAGGGAGCATCTGGGCGGGGCACGAGTCCGACCAGATGCGGATGGGCCTCACCGTCAAGGAGGACGAAGCCAAGGCGCGGCTCGCCGGGTTCGCCTCGCGCCCGCTCTGGAGCCGCGTCAAGGCCGTGCAGGAGAAGCGCGTTCTGGGCGTCGACCACGGGAGTCTGCGCATGATGATGGACTACGTCTACACGCTCTGGCTCGCCAAGGAGCTGCACCCCTCGCGCTTCGAGGACGTCGACGTCGAGAAGATTCCCGGGGACTTCTACCGGCGCTACCTCCCCGAGGTCGACCCGGCGGGGACGTTCTTCACGACGTTGTGAGGTCCTCCGCCGACGCGGTGAGCGTCACCGCAGGCGGACCAACGGCAAAGGAGACCTCCAAGCCTCCAAAAAGTTCGATAGCCCGAACGTTGCTACGCGTCCGGGCTTTCGGCTTTCCTGGAGTCCCCGGCGCGGCCGGGACTTTCCCGGAAGCATGTCCCTACAAGGAGGTCTATTCTTCGCCTCTCTTCTACAGGTTTTCAGCCCATTGAACCGAAACCGAGCCGCACAGGCCTCCGACAGCCATTCCTCCGGGCGGCGCATTCCCTTCCGTGAATTCCCGTCACTTCCGCCGCGCCGGTCGGTTGCGCTCAGACGTTCCGCTCGTAACGGCGGTTCCTTCCTTCGCCGACGGCGCGAAGAAGACCTTTTTCGGTCATGCCGTTCAAGAGCCTGTACGCCGTTTGAGGCGAGCAATCGAGGAGTCCGGCAACATCCGCGCGCGTGACCGACGGCCGCCTCACGAAGGCGTCGAGAAGCACACCTTCCCGTTCGGCCGGAGTCCGCGGTTTTTCGCCCTCGGGTTGAGCCGTCTTCAAGGCGTCCCTGACGCCCGACGGGGACCTCTCCGCCGAAACCCGCGGCTTGAGCAGAATGCTTTGGAAGACTTCGGAAAGCCGACAGGAATTCTCGTCCTCTTCCACGATGAAGCCCTCCTTCGTCATGAGCTCGATTTCCTGATCGACCAAATCGCCCGGAAAGGGGAACCGGACGAGAAGCTTTTCAAAGGTCGTCTTCGGACGTTTGCGAAGCTCCTGAATGAGCATCAGCTGAAGAAGTTTGAATCGTTTTCCACGCTTCTCTTCCAGGTCGTCAATGAAGAATTTGAACGCAGGATCGGGTTTCTCCCGTGAGATGCGCACCTCCACCCGCGCGTCCGTTGAGCCGCCATACCTCGGCCAAACCCTCCCCATCCGCACGGAACCTTCGTAGATTCGGACAAGACCGCGCCCCGTACGTTCCACGAGCCCGATGCGCATCAATGCGTTCGCCAAATGCGGATTGCGCCCGGGGGGCGCAGCCGAGAGGATTTTCTCGTAGGAAACATCCGGCTTGAAGCCGCCGGGGTTGGAGATTCGGAGCTCGTCGTCGAAGGCTTGAACCAGAATCGGTTCGTTCCGTCCGTAATCCCGATGACAATAGGCGTTGACGACCGCTTCACGCACGGCCCGTACGTCAAAATCCTTGAGGCCGACCCGGAAGGGACCCGACTCCAACTCCGTTTCGTAGTTGACGGCATTGACGGCATTGATCAGCTGTCGAATGCCGGTGGCGATGGGAAGATCCATCTCCTCTTCGATCCGCTTCGACCAATCGTCGTTCAACACCTGAAAAATGACGCGGTGGCCGGGAACGAAGCGTTCGATGGCCGCCCGATGCCCGATCAAAAGCAATCCCGCGTAGGTCGGGCGCCACACGCCGTCCTTGTCCCGTGCAACGATTCCCAAGGCACGGTCGAACGCTTCGTCGTCAAGTTCGAGAAGCGCCTCATCACCCCGATTCGTTCGGATCGTTTCCCTCAGGAAATCCCTTTCCTGCGGATTGAGATCCTGTAGCGTGCTCCGGGAGACCGTTCGGGACGTGAGATCCTGATGACGTCGGCTTTCCAACTCAGTCGGATGTTCGATGGGATGAACGGGCATGTTCTCCGGTGTGCCGTCGCCCTTGATGCGGCGACGCACAACGCGGCCGTCGTTCGCGGACACGATGAAGTCACAAGGAGGAATGCGGATGACGGCGACTGAAAGACCCTCGTCCGTCACGACGATCTCGCTGTGAACCTGAACCGGAGGCATCGTCCTTTCGAGCGCAAAAGCTTCGATCCGCCAGGGATCGAGCCATTTCGGACAATCTGCCGGAATGCCCGTCACCGTGCCCGAATCGTCAATGCCGATGTAGAGCGTCCCGCCCGACGCATTGGCGAATCCCACGATGGCGTCGAATTCTTCAATCCCGGCAAGCCGGCTTTGGGGACGACGCCAGATTCAACGAGGATGTCTTCTTTGGAAGGAAACTGCATGGCCTGAAACCTTTGGGGGTGAAAGCCTCGGTAGTCGTACCGCAATCGAGACATGATGCGCTCACGCTTGAGTTTGTGATTGCATCATGATCGCATCATAACATCTAATGATCGCATTAAGGCAACCAATAAACGCATCCAACAATCAGAAAGCCCGGACGTTCAGCGCGTCCGGGCTTTCGGCTTTCCTGGAGTCCCCGGCGCGGCCGGGGATGCCTCACTGGTTTTTCAGGCCGGGAGATCAGAAGCGGTAGGTGACCCCCGCGCCCACCCCGAAGCGGACCTTGTCCTCGACCATCGGGCTGTCCTTCGCTTCCTTCGCGAGGATGGTCAAGGACGACGACCCGTGAGACCGACCAGTGCTCATCGAAGCTGTGAATGACGTGCAGGCCCAGCATCGGCGTCACCGACGCGCCACGCATTGTAAACGGCGACCGAACAGGCAGTTCTAGCGGAGATGCCATAGTAGTAGTCGTTGAAGTTGGCGTCGGCGTAGGTGACCGCGACCGACGGGATCACCTGGGTGCGGCCGAACGACATCGGATAGCTGTAGATGCCCGTGAAGAGGATCCCGTCGCTTCTCCCCAGAACATCGACGCCCAAAATCGCCTGGAAGCGCCCGAATTCGGTATTGAGCGCATAGCCGAGATTCGCGCTCGCCGAGAGCTTGCGGTCGTCGAGCCGCTTCACGCGCCGGTCGTCCGAATCCGACGCGTCAAACGAAAGCGGCATGAGCCCGACGCCCAACGTCACTTCGTGCTGCGCGTTCTTGAAGAGGTACGCGCCCGCTTCGATCCCGTGGACGTAGAGCCGCTCGCCCTCCCAGTTGATGAGCGGGAGCGGATAGACGACGTCGTCGACGCCCTTGTATTCCGAAAACCAGACGTGCGTGCCGAAACCAACCGAGAGGCCCTCGGGGGCGGCCTGGGCGGGAGTTGCGGTCAAGGCGGTCAGGGCGGTCACGGCGGTGAGAGCCGAGGCGAAAGCGGCGGCAAGTGCGGCGGGATTGTTCTTCTTCATGGTCGGTAGGTCGGGCGCGCGGCCTCAGCGGTTGATCTCAGGCTGCGGGCATTCTGTTGCGGTCATGCGAATTCGGGGCCTCACCGCAGTCCCTCTCGAATAAAGGGCCGGAGTGCAGATTAAAGGCGCGACCGACAGTCAACCAGGCAATACATGGC
>VOFH01003392.1_pt1 | contig 23727 bp, 36 predicted proteins | sample 5384091 | NCBI WGS metagenome assembly VOFH01 (sample SAMN12384727, study PRJNA508395) | human gut metagenome | isolation source: healthy gut G | host: Homo sapiens
AGATGAATCTTCGTGCAGAAGGTCTCGGCATGAAACACACTCATTTTGTGAATTGTAACGGACTGGATGCAGAAGGTCACGAAACAAGTGCCCGTGATATTGCATTGATTTCCCGTGAACTTCTCCTGAAATATCCGGAAATTCATAATTATTGTACGATCTGGATGGAAAATATCACTCATACGACCTCAAAAGGTTCGTCTGAATTTGGATTAACTAATACCAATAAACTGATCCGTCAGTATGAATATGCAACCGGATTAAAACCGGCTCTACCGGCAAGGCAAAGTTCTGTGTTTCAGCAACTGCTGAAAAAAATGGTGTCAGTCTGATCGCAGTTATTATGGGGGCTGAAGACTCCAAAGCCAGGTTCAAGGATGCTGTTACCTTATTAAATTATGGGTTCGGAAAATGTCAGATGTATACGGATGAAAAAATGCCTTCTTTGGATCAATCTCTGTCACCGGTGGTATACAGGAATCCATTTCACTTGAATATGAAAAGAAATTTACTTATCTGGATACAACAGGAGCAAATCTGAATGCTGTTACTTCAAGGCTTCAGATTCCTGATAAAGTAAATGCTCCGGTTAAAAAGGGGACACTGTCGGTCAACGGATTTACTATTTAGACGAAAAAGAAATCGGCAGTGTGAATCTTCTGGCTGAAGAAACCGTTAAAAAAGCAGGATTCTTTGATTATCTGAGAAAAGCTCTTTACTGGATTGCACTATAAAGAATACTTATCATATTTTCGGGAAACTCTGCCAGAGAATCTTTATATTTTTCTTGTCCTCGAAAGGGAATGTGATTTATAATCATTTTATCTGCTGCCGGGATGCAGAGACAGGAGAGTGAGACATTTATGAATATACCAATGATTATTTTTCTTTTTTATTCTGATCGCAGGGGGACTGCTTGGATTGGAGATTTATCGGGAACTCCATCATTTCAGGTAACTCACTACACGATTGAATCACAAAAATTTAAAGGATTCAGCAGGGATCTGAATCTGATTTTTTCTAAGTGATCTTCATAATCAGGTTTATGGTGAGAAAAATGAACCTCTGCTACAGGCTATCCGCAATGAAAAGCCGGACCTTATTTTAATCGGTGGAGATATGCTCGTCGGCAAGGAAGATGCCTCCTATGATATTGCACTTGATTTTACCAGTCAGTTACCCGAAATTGCTCCGGTGCTTTACGCGACAGGAAACCACGAGCAGCGTATGCGGGAAAAACCCTGAGATCTATCAGGCTTCCTATGCCGACTACCGGCAACAGTTGAAAGACATGGGTGTTCTTTTTTTTGGAAAATGGAAGCTGCCGGATTGAAGCCGGAACGGTTCTCCTGGAAATTTCGGGTGTGGAACTTCCATCCGCATCGTATAAAAAGCTGAAAAAGCTTCCGATCCAGGTTTCTGATATTGCAGAATATCTCCATAAAGATAGTGTTTCGGTTACTGAAGATTCAGTTTACCGCATTTTACTTGCCCATAATCCAGCTTATATGAATGCTTATAAAGGATGGGGGCTGATCTTATTTTATCCGGTCATCTCCACGGTGGAGTGATGCGACTTCCCGGAATTGGTGGAGTAATCACCCCACAAGCCTTCCTTTTTCCAAAATACTCTGGTGAAATGACGAAAGAAGGAGAACAGACCATCATTGTCAGCCGTGGACTTGGAACGCATACAATCAATATCCGGCTTTTTAATCAGCCTGAAGTCGTGTCCATCTGCCTGAAAAGATCGGAAAATAAGAAATAATTTTTGAATAGCCGGAATGATGAAAGGTGAAAAGCCGTTGTCAAAATTCCTTTTTCCCCTATAATATTCATGTTATGGTATTTTGGGATTTTTCACGGAAATATGCACCGGGAAAATCTACAGGTACTTCAGATCATGCTTTTAAGCACAGAAATGACAAGAGGGAAAAATGGGTATACCGGTAAAGTTAGAAGTATTTGAAGGACCACTGGATCTGCTCCTTCATTTGATAGAGAAAAATAAAGTTGATATTTATGATATTCCGATTGTTGAGATCACGAATCAGTATATGGAATATATCAGAGGGATGCAGCATGAAGATCTGAATGTCATGAGTGAATTTCTTGTGATGGCAGCGACGCTTTTGGATATCAAATGTCGGATGCTTCTTCCTAAAGAAGTGACGGAAGAAGGAGAGGAAGAAGATCCGCGTCAAGAGCTTGTGGAACAGCTCCTTCAATATAAGATGTACAAGTATATGGCATTTGAACTGAAAGACCGTGAACTGGATTCGGGTCAGGTTATGTATAAATCTCCGGATATTCGGAAGAGATTCTTGAATACGCAGAACCAGTAGACCTGGATCAGCTTCTTGGAGATCTCACTATGGCTAAATTAGGAGAAGTGTTCCGTGAGATCATGAAGCGTCAGGCTGAAAAGATTGATCCGGTCAGGAGTAAATTCGGAAAGATTGAAAAAGAAGAGGTTTCTCTTTCAGATAAATTTGTCTATGTTCATGAATATATGCGTCAGCATAAGAGGTTCAGTTTCAGGCAGCTTCTTTTGGAACAGAAGAGTAAGATGCATATCGTTGTTACTTTTCTTGCAATCCTGGAAATGATGAAGCTGGGAGAGATTCACGTAGAGCAGGAAAATACCTGTGGAGAGATCATGATTGAAAGGATAGGAGAAGCAGATGAATACAAAGAAGCTTCAGGCAGCGATCGAAGCGATTCTGTTCACAATGGGGGAATCAGTGGAACTGAGCAAGATTGCAGCAGCGATTGAACAGGATGAACCTACGACCCGTGGAATCATTTCTGATATGATGACTGCTTATGAAAAGCAGAACCGCGGTATCCGGATTATTGAGCTGGATCATTCATTCCAGTTATGTACAAAAAAAGAATACTATGATTATCTCATCCGGATTGCCAGACAACCTAAAAGGTATGTACTCACGGATGTTATGCTGGAGACGCTCTCGATCATTGCATACCGTCAGCCGGTAACCAAACTGGAAATTGAAAAGATCCGCGGGGTAAAATCTGATCATGCTGTCAATAAGCTGGTGGAATATGGACTAGTGGAAGAGGTCGGACGGATGGATGCCCCGGGCAGACCTATTTTATTTGGGACAACCGAGGAATTTCTTCGGCGTTTCAGTGTTCAATCTCTTAATGATCTTCCATCTCTTGCTCCTGAACAGATTGAGCATTTTTAAAGAAGAAGCAGAAGATGAGGCCAAGTTAAAACTTGATATCTGATTTTTAGTTACGCAAGCAGTTTCTTCTTTTATAAGGTCTGATTTTCAGACTGGATACATAAAATAATGACAAGACAATTCTGTAACGGAGTTGGAGCAGTGGCAAAAGTCAGATTATTTTATCGGAGAAAAAATTTGTTACTGGCTGATCGTATCAGTAATGATCCTGATGACTCTCAATCCATCTTTACAGGTGATTGCAAAGGAATCAGTAAGCGATGATCTTACTGTCTATACGGATGCCGGTGAATCTTTAGAATTATACGCCCGTTCAGCCGTCCTTATGGACGGAGACAGCGGACGTATTTTATTTGAAAAAATGGATCCGATCCACGTCCTATGGCGAGTACAACGAAGATCATGACGTGTATTCTTGCTCTCGAAGCATCTGATCCATCTCGGAAGATCACTGTCAGTTCTCAAGCAGCCTCCCAGCCAAAAGTCCATCTTGGAATGACAGAAGGACAGTCTTTTTATTTAAAAGATCTTCTTTATTCCCTTATGCTGGAATCCCATAATGACGCTGCCGTTGCAATAGCGGAGGGAATTGATGGCAGTGTAGAAGCTTTTGCCCAAAGGATGAATCAGAAAGCCGAAGAAATAGGATGTAAAAATACATATTTCATTTCTCCCAATGGATTGGATGCACAGGATTCTCAAAGCAATCATCATACTACAGCCCGGGAACTTGCACTGATCCTGCGTTACTGCATTATGGTTTCGCCCCAGCGTGAGGCCTTTTTGAAAATCACCCGCACCATGCAGTATTCTTTTCAGGACTGCGAAAAGAATTTTTTTATTCCTGTAATAACCACAATGCGTTCCTTAATATGATGGAGGGTGCTCTTACCGGTAAGACCGGTTTTACTGCGGATGCCGGATATTGTTATGTGGGGGCATTGCGTAGGATGACAGGACTTTTATCGTTGCTTTACTGGCATGCGGATGGCCTAATAACAGAAATTATAAATGGATGGATACAAAAAAATTAATGACCTACGGATTAGAAAATTATGTTTATCGCGATTTTCAAGTGAAAGCATTTGACATTTTGTACTGATACAGAACGGCATTGAAAATAAAATGAACTATCCCTCTTCTGATCCTGTCCGGCTGGAAGTTCGTGCAAATACAGAACCATTCCGCCTTTTTAATGAACCAAAAAGAGGATATTTCGATTCGATACTATCTGACAGATAAGGTCCATGCACCTGTCAGGAGAATACCCGTCTTGGGATTATGAAGTGTTATCTTGGAGACAAATTTTAATCCGTGAATTTCCTCTTGTCGCAACGAAAACCATTGCAAAACGTACTTTGAAAACCTGTTTTGATTATGCTATATTAAAATACATCAATAAAACTGATTAAATTCACCACTGGAATATATCTGAAAGCTATGATACTATAGGTGAAGACAAAAAGAGCAACTAAATTGATGAAATATAAGGAGTGTACAATTATGGAAAACTGGAAAAAATACGAAAAGACTTATTTTATGCCGCCAGAGCCATGTTATGACTGGGTAAAAAAAAGATTCTATTGATAAAGCACCGATCTGGTGCAGTGTGGATCTGCGGGATGGAAACCAGGCACTGATCGAACCAATGAGCCTGGATGAAAAACTGGAGTTTTTCCAGCTCCTCGTAGATGTTGGATTTAAAATGATCGAGGTAGGATTTCCTGCAGCATCTGAGACAGAGTATCAGTTTCTTAGAACATTGATCGAGCAGAATATGATTCCTGATGACGTTACGATTCAGGTTCTGACTCAGGCAAGAGAACATATCATCAAAAAAACTTTTGAAGCTGTAAAGGTGCTCCACATGCGATCATCCATGTATACAATTCAACTTCTGTAGCACAGCGTGAACAGGTATTCCGCAAAGATAAAGAGCAAATTAAGCAGATTGCCATTGATGGAGCTACATTATTAAAGAAGCTTGCCGAGGAAACAGAAGGAAACTTCACTTTCCAGTACAGTCCGGAAAGTTTCCAGGGAACAGAAGTTGACTATGCCTTGGAAGTCTGCAACGCAGTTCTTGAGATCTGGCAGCCAACAGCTGACAACAAAGCAATCATCAACCTGCCTACAACAGTGGAAAATGCTATGCCTCATGTATTTGCAAGTCAGGCAGAGTATTTCAACAAACATTTATTACACCGCGAAAACGTAATCCTTTCCTTCATCCACATAATGACAGAGGATCAGGAGTTTCAGATGCTGAGCTTGGAATCCTTGCCGGTGCTGATAAAATTGAAGGAACATTGTTCGGAAACGGTGAGAGAACCGGAAACGTAGATATCATTACTCTTGCCATGAACATGTTCTCACAGGAGTAAATCCAAATCTTGATTTTTCCAATATGAGTGAGATCTGCGAAGTATATGAGCGTGTTACAAGAATGAAAGTTTCTCCGCGTCAGCCATATGCAGGAGATCTTGTATTTACAGCATTCTCCGGTTCACATCAGGATGCGATTGCAAAGGGCATGGCATGGAGAGAAGAACATGACTGCAAGACATGGACAGTTCCATATCTTCCGATTGACCCACAGGATGTTGGAAGAAGATATGATTCGGATGTTATCCGTATCAACAGCCAGTCAGGAAAGGGTGGCGTAAACTATATCCTGAAGCAGAGCTTTGGAATCAGCTTACCGGAAAAGATGAGAGAAGAAGTCGGATATCTTGTAAAAGATGTTTCCGACAAGGCTCATCAGGAACTGACACCGGATGTTGTATATCGTATTTTTGAGGATCATTATATCAGTGCAAAACCAATCTTCAGTGTGGACGAATGCCACTTTAAGCAGGAAGATGGTATCGTAGCAGAAGCAACGATCCATCAGAATGACAATAACCACAAGATCACAGGTGTTGGAAACGGACGCCTGGATGCAGTCAGCAACGCGATCAAGACATACTTTGGCATCAGTTACGAACTTGCTTTTTATGAAGAACATTCTCTTACAAAAGGATCTTCTTCCGTGCAGTTGCTTACGTTGGTGTTATCTGTAATAAAAAGAAATACTGGGGAGTCGGAATTGATGCCGACATTATTAAAGCATCCATCCAGGCTCTGGTAGTCGCCGTAAATAAATTGCCGGAAATTGCCGAATCCCAGTCCTGCAAAGATGAAAGACTTTAGAAATCACCAACTACATCTACGCAAATTATAAAGATGTGACTTTGGATGACCTTTCAGAAAAGTTTTTCCTTTCCAAACCGTATCTCTCTAAATATATTAAAGAGAAATCCGGACTGACTTTCGGGGATATTCTTAAGCAGGTCAGAATGAAAAAGGCACGTGCAATGCTCAAGAGCAGCAGTGCTACTGTAGAAAGCATCGCAGAATCTGTCGGATATCAGAATGTAGAACATTTTAACCGGATCTTTAAGAAGATGTACAATATCACGCCGGTTCAGTATCGGAACAGACATTAATAAATTTGTAGTTGTTGAAGAGAAAAATATACAGGCAGCAAGGAGTTTTTGACAGAAGAGCGTCCATATCCGCACTTGTTGCTGCATCGCAGTGCAGGACCCGCTTTACCTCAGCCCGTTGACAACTTGTAACAGAAACGTGGAAACAGTCGTGCAGTGGCACTCCTGTTTACGTTCCTTAACAAGTTGGGCAAAGTGTCTTCGGAACGCTCCCTGTCAATGCACTGCTCACGCAACAGCAAGTGCGGATATTAGGCTTTTCAAATCAGAAAGCGTTCCTTGCACCGAGGACATTTTCTCTCAACAATACGAAATTTCAATAAGAAGTAGAAAGCCGGAAGGTTATCGACTAAGATAAATGATTTGTCAAATAGTAAATACAATATCTACTATCTAATATTTACGAGATGCCAGGGGCAAAAGGTCTAAGCCCACATGAGCTTGTTCATAGGTGGGTGAAAGACCTTAGGACCCCCCCTTTTATTCGCATATCGTGGGATGATAATCCCACGATATGCGAATACCTTGGGCAAGATGGGGTGCGTAGCACGGAGCAATCCAGGCATCAAAGTCGGGGGCTTTTGCCCCCGACATCTTTACGATCGAATATCTTAGTCAATAACCATCCGGCTTTTTCTATCTTTTTAAATTTGTATTGTTGGATGGATACGCTGCGGAGCTAAAAAACTTCTTATCGAGATGGTCAGCGGAAAGCAGGGTGTTCCTGAGCAGGTGCATTAGCAGGAGCGTTCCGAAGACACTTTGCAGCGTTTGTTAGAGAAAGTAAATCGAGTGCCATTGCACGAAGATTTCCACTTTCGAGTTACAAACGGTCAACGGCTGAGGTAAAGCGGGCCTGCACCGCGAAGGAATATTCTGCTTTCCGCGTCCGCTTCGCCACCAAGAATTTGTATGTCTTCTAAGCGTATCACCCCAACAAATACAAATTTTCTATGTGAAAAAATTGTCAGTTTCCGCAAATTTAGAATTGAAATTTGGGGAACGCTAGTATATACTAGAATAGGCAGAAATTTTGGTTTATTTTAAAATATTTTATAAGTATGGAGGGCTAAAATATGAGCTACAATGCAACAGAAAACTCAGCAAGCAGACGTATTGCCACACTGCTTGATGAGGGAAGCTTTGTTGAAATGGTGGTGCTGTTACAGCAAGAAGTACCGATTTCAATATGCAGGAGAAGGCAGCTCCTTCTGACGGTGTTATCACTGGATATGGAGTGATTGACGGTAACCTGGTCTATGTATATAGTCAGGATGCTGACGTTCTGGGTGGAGCACTCGGAGAAGTGCATGCGAAAAGATCGCAAGAGTCTATGATATGGCTATGAAGATGGGAGCACCTGTGATCGGTCTGATCGACTGTGCGGGATTAAGACTTCAGGAAGCAACAGATGCACTTGAGGCATTTGGAAGCCTTTATCACAAACAGGCACTTGCATCAGGTGTGATTCCGCAGGTTACAGCTATTTTCGGTATGTGCGGAGGCGGACTTGCAATCGTGCCGGGTCTGACAGACTTCACATTTATGGAAGAAAAAGATGGAAAATTATTTGTTAATTCTCCAAATGCACTGGAAGGAAATGAGATTTCCAAGTGTAACACAGCAAGCGCTGAGTACCAGAGCAAGACAGCAGGTCTTGTAGACGGAATCGGTGCAGAGGCAGAGATCCTCGGACAGATTCGTTCACTTGTATGCATGATTCCTGCCAATTATGAAGACGATATGTCTTATGAAGAGTGTACAGATGATCTGAACCGTGTATGTGCTGATATCGCAAATGCATCAGAAGATACAGCAATCGCACTGGCACAGATTGCTGACAATGGCAGATTCTTTGAGACAAAGAAAGACTACGCAAAAGAGATGGTTACAGGATTTATCCGCCTGAATGGACAGACTGTAGGTGTCGTTGCCAACCGTTCCAAAGTATACGGAGCTGATGCTGAGACAGAGGCTGAATTTGATGCTGGACTTACTGTTGACGGATGTCAAAAGCAGCAGATTTCGTTAATTTCTGTGATGCATTCTCTATCCCGGTTCTGACGCTTTGACAAATGTAGCAGGCTTTGCTGCAACTGTAGAGTCTGAGAAGAACATGGCCAAGGCTGTTGCCAGACTGACGTATGCATTTGCCAATGCGACCGTTCCGAAAGTAAATGTGATCGTAGGAAAAGCATTTGGAAGTGCTTATGTAGCAATGAACAGCAAATCAGTTGGTGCTGATCTTGTATATGCATGGCCGACAGCAGAGATCGGTATGATGGATGCAAAACTTGCAGCACAGATTATGTATCCAGATGCTGATGCAGATACTCAGAGTGCAAAAGCAGCAAAATATAAAGAACTGCAGTCCAGTCCGAACGCAGCAGCAGCAAGAGGATATGTTGATGCGATCATCGAGCCGGCAGATACAAGAAAATATGTGATCGGAGCATTTGAGATGCTGTTCACAAAAAAGAGAGAATCGTCCGGACAAAAAGCACGGTACGGTTTAGTGAGGTGAGGCGAAGTGAAGAAAAAAATCAGTTTATTAGGACTTATCCTCATTCTCGTTCTTAGCTTCACAGGATGTGGTAAGTCTGAGACAACAGAATATGATCAGACGACAATGGAGCAGTATGCAGATACAATCATCAGTGCATTCAGTTCTATGTCTGAAGAAGATATGGATTATTTTACGAGAATCTGAGAGATCTGAATCTTGATATTACTCTTTTACAGGCACAGTTACCGATCGATGGATCGGATTTCCTGACTATGATCGAAAGCTGGAAGGCTTCTCAGGAAGAATGTGGTGCTTATATTGAGCATGGTGACTGGACAATGAAAGTCAGCCATGATGGTGCAACACTTTCATCCGAAGGTAAATTTGAGGACAGAGATGCTGAGATTGCTTTCACATTCAATGAGAAGAGCGATATGGAGAGCATGACAGTATCCGCACATTATACAACAGGAGAAATCCTTAAAAAGCCGGATTAAATACAGTCCTTGGAATGGGTACTGTATTTGTTGTATTAATTTTCATTTCATTTATTATCTATCTGTTGGATTCATTCCGAAGCTTCAGAAGAAGCTTTCAAAAAAGGAAAAGTTGCAGAAGAAAAGAAGGAAAACCTGTACAGGCAGCTCCGGCACCTGCAATAGCGCCAGGCAGTGGTGGACGGATGACGGCAGAACTTGCAGCAGTTATTGCAGCAGCAATCGCAGCTTCAGAAGGAACTTCTACAGATGGTTTTGTAGTTCGTTCTATCAAGAGAAGAAAGTCAAATAAATGGAGTTAATCAGGAGGATAATTAGATGAAGAACTATACAATCACAGTAAACGGAAATGTATATGATGTAACAGTAGAAGAGAATGGTGCAGGTGCCGCACCGGACAGCAGCACCGGTTGCAGCACCTAGAGCTGCAGCACCGGCAGCTCCAAAAGCAGCTCCGGCAGCGAAAGGCAGCAGGAAGCATCCAGGTAAAAGCTGGAGCAGCAGGTAAAGTATTCCAGGTTCCTAGCATCTGTTGGTCAGAAGGTAGAGGCTGGAGATACAGTTATTGTGATTGAAGGCCATGAAGATGGAGATCCCGGTTGTTGCCCCGGAAGCAGGAACTATTGCCAGCATTGATGTGGCAGTAGGTGATGCTGTTGAATCAGGAGATGTACTGGCTACATTAAACTAGTTACTGAACCAGGAGGTTTGACAAATGGAATATATTTCAAATACGCTGGGAAACCTCGTAGAACAGACCGCGTTCATGAATCTGACTTTTGGTAACCTGATCATGATCGCTGTTGCCTGCGTTTTTCTCTATCTGGCAATCCACCATGGCTTTGAGCCATTGCTTCTTGTTCCGATCGCATTCGGTATGCTTCTTGTAAATATATATCCGGATATTATGCTTCATGCTGAAGATGCAGCAAACGGAACAGGTGGACTTCTGTATTATTTTATCAGCTTGATGAATGGTCGATCCTTCCTTCTCTGATTTTCCTTGGAGTCGGTGCCATGACCGATTTCGGACCGCTGATTGCAAATCCGATCAGCTTCCTGCTTGGAGCTGCAGCTCAGTTCGGTATTTTCGCAGCTTATCTTGGAGCTATGGCTCTTGGATTTTCAGACAAAGGCAGCAGCTGCAATCTCCATCATCGGTGGAGCTGACGGCCCGACATCTATCTTCCTGGCAGGTAAACTGCAGCAGACAGCTATCATGGGACCGATCGCCGTAGCAGCATACTCCTATATGTCACTTGTTCCGATCATCCAGCCGCCTATCATGAAACTCTGCACAACAGAAGAAAGAACGTAAGATCAAAATGGACCAGCTTCGCCCGGTTTCCAAACTGGAGAAATCTTATTCCCGATCGTTATCACAATCGTAGTTTGTCTGATTTTGCCTACAACAGCTCCGCTTGTTGGTATGTTCATGCTTGGTAACCTGTTCAGAGAGTGCGGAGTTGTAAAACAGCTGACAGAGACAGCTTCCAATGCCCTGATGTACATCGTAGTTATTCTTCTTGGTACATCTGTAGGTGCTGCCACAAGTGCTGAAGCATTCCTTAAACTGGAATACAATCAAGATCGTTGTGCTGGGTCTTATTGCATTCGCATTCGGTACCGCTGCAGGCGTTCTGTTCGGTAAACTGATGTGCAAGGTTTCACATGGAAAGGTAAATCCGCTGATCGGTTCCGCAGGCGTATCTGCTGTGCCGATGGCAGCCAGCGTTTCGCAGAAGGTCGGCGCACAGGCAGATCCTACCAACTTCCTGCTGATGCACGCGATGGGTCCGAACGTAGCAGGTGTTATCGGTACTGCGGTAGCAGCCGGAACCTTTATGGCTATCTTCGGCGTTAAATAATAAAGGAGGATAAATAAATGGCAGAGATTGAAAAGAAACCAGTTAAAATAACAGAGACTATTCTGCGTGACGCGCATCAGTCTTTGATCGCTACCAGAATGACAACAGAGCAGATGTTACCAATTGTTGAGAAGATGGACAAGGTTGGATATCATGCGGTAGAGTGCTGGGGTGGAGCAACATTCGATGCTTCCCTCCGTTTCTTGAAAGAAGATCCATGGGAGAGACTTAGAAAGTTCCGCGACGGATTTAAAAACACAAAACTGCAGATGCTGTTCCGTGGACAGAATATCCTGGGATATCGTCCATACGCTGATGATGTGGTAGAGTATTTCGTACAGAAATCTGTGGCAAACGGAATCGATATCATTCGTATTTTCGACTGCCTCAATGACATGAGAAACCTTCAGACAGCTGTAAAAGCTGCGAACAAAGAGAAGGCTCATGCACAGGTTGCAATGTCTTATACACTCGGTGATGCTTACACAATGGAGTACTGGGTAGACCTTGCGAAGAGAATCGAAGATATGGGTGCAAGCTCAATCTGTGTTAAGGATATGGCAGGACTTCTTGTTCCATATCAGGCAACAGAATTGGTTACAGCTCTGAAAGAAGCAGTAGACATTCCGATCGAGATGCATACACACTATACTTCCGGTGTAGGGTCTATGACATATATGAAGGCTGTTGAGGCAGGAGCTGACATCATCGATACAGCAATGTCTCCATTTGCACTTGGAACATCTCAGCCGGCTACTGAGGTTATGGTTGAGACCTTTAAAGGCACTCCATATGACACAGGTTTTGATCAGCAGCTCCTGGCTGAGATTGCTGACTACTTCCGTCCGATGCGTGATGAGGCACTGGATACAGGCCTGCTGAATCCGAAGAACCTTGGCGTAAACATCAAGACTCTTCTGTATCAGGTACCAGGTGGTATGTTATCCAACCTTACTTCCCAGCTGAAAGAGCAGCGTGCTGAAGACAAGTTCTATGAAGTTCTTGAGGAGGTACCGCGTGTCCGTAAAGATCTTGGTGAGCCGCCACTGGTTACACCTTCTTCACAGATCGTTGGAACTCAGGCTGTATTTAACGTTCTTATGGGCGAAAGATACAAGATGATCACAAAAGAGACAAAGGATGTACTTGCAGGTAAATACGGTAAGACAACAAAACCGGTTGATCCAGAACTTCAGAAGAAGGCTCTTGGAGATGAAGAACCGATCACTTGCCGTCCGGCAGATCTTATTCCGGATGAGCTTGATACACTTCGTAAAGATGTGCAAGCAGTGGATCCAGCAGGATGAGGATGTACTGACATATGCACTGTTCCCACAGGTTGCTGTTGACTTCTTCAAATACAGACAGGCTCAGCAGACAAAAGTAGATGCTACAGTAGCAGATACAGAAAACGGATCTTATCCAGTCTAATTATAAAATCTGAATTAACACAGAGAACAGAGAACCTGCCGATGGCAGGTTCTCTTAGTTATACTCAGACATACAAAGAAGAGATTTTTGTATTCCCTTTTTGTATCTCTTCTTTATTTGGTGGTATCATTTTTGTTTACAATTTTGTAAGCATTTCTTTTTGGTGGTATCATATAGTTATATGCATATCGGGAGGTAATTAACATGAATATTCAAAAGAGGATCCATGCCCTTCGCAGTGCGATGATAAAAAAGGTATTGACATTTTATTATTCCTACGGATGATTTTCATCATAGTGAATATGTAGGAGATTATTTCAAATTCCGTGAATATATGACCGGATTCACCGGTTCTGCAAGGAACAACCGTTTTTACCAGGAAAAAGGCCAGACTTTGGACAGACGGACGTTATTTTATCAGGCAGAGCAGCAATTAGCAGGCAGTGGGATTGATCTTTACAGGTCCGGTGAACCCGGAGTTCCCTCGATTGAAGAATTTCTTGAGAAAGAGCTTCAGGAAGGACAGATTCTCGGTTTTGACGGAAGAACTATCAGCTATGAAGAAGGAACGTCCTACCGTCAGCTCGCAGAGCAGAAGCATGCATCTGTAAACTTTTTGCAGAATCTTGCATCTGAAATTTGGACAGATCGACCGGATCTTCCTTCTGAACCGGCATTTTTGCTTGAAGATCAGTATACCGGAGAGGGTATTGAATCCAAACTGACCCGTGTACGCTTGAAAATGAAAGAATATGGATGTGATACGCATATCCTTTCAAGTCTTGATGATATTGCCTGGCTTTTTAATATCCGGGGAAATGATATTGCCTATTGTCCTCTTGTTCTTTCTTATGCAATCGTTTATAATGATTCAGTTGAACTTTTTGCTGATACATCTAAATTTTCAGATACACTTTTGCAGCTTTTTGCTCAACAGCAGATTATTCTGCATCCTTATGAAGAAATTTATGATACTGTGTCCCAATTTAACGAAAATCAGACCGTTCTGCTTGATTCCCGGATCATGAACTACAGCCTGTACCGCAAGATACCTGAATTTGTGACTGTTGTGGACAGACCGAATCCGGAGATCCTTATGAAATGCATAAAAAATGATGTCCAGGTAGAAAATCTGAAAGCAGCTCATTTAAAAGACGGAATTGCCCATACCAGATTCATGTACTGGCTCAAGACGAATAGCGGAGAATTTCCTGTCACAGAACTGTCCGCCTCTCAGAAACTGGAAGAATTTCGTGCAATGCAGGACGGATTTATCGGTCCCAGTTTTGCACCGATCAGTGCTTATGGGGAGCATGGTGCGATCGTTCATTACAGTGCCGATGAAGAAAGTAATGTAGAAATTAAGCCAGGAAAGCTGTTTATGACAGATACCGGCGGCCATTACCTTCAGGGATCTACCGATATTACCAGAACCGTTGCCATTGGTGAAGCAGGACAGGTAGAAAAAGAGCATTTTACCCTTGTTGTACGTGCTATGCTGCGGCTTGCGAGCACTATATTTCTTCATGGATGCAGCGGAACTAATCTGGACTGTATCGCAAGAGAAGTATTTTGGAAGAAAGGACTGAACTTTAACCACGGAACCGGCCATGGGGTCGGATATCTGCTCAACATCCATGAAGGACCGATCAATTTCCGCTGGAAAGAAGGGAAGACACCTTCACAGACCTTTGAAAAAATATGGTGATCACAGATGAACCGGGGCTTTATATTAAAAATTCTCATGGGATCCGAATTGAAAATGAACTTCTTGTTACCGAAGCAGACCACAATGAATATGGACAGTTTATGAAGTTTGAAGTTCTCACCCTGGTACCCATTGATCTGGATGCATTGCTTCCTGAGCAGATGACTTTCGAAGAGCAGGGAGCAGTTAAATAACTATCATCAGCTGGTCTATAAAAGATCAGCGCTTATCTGCCTGAAGCAGAAAAAGAATGGTTAAAGCATTATACCAGAGCTGTATAACGCAAAAGAGCAGAAGAAAATAAAATAGGAAAATAATCAAATGGAAATAGAAACTACAGAAAATAATATCAATGAATTAATCTCAAGAATTGATGCCCGGTATGGGAAAATGAGCAAAGGGCAGAAACGTCTGGCTGATTACGTGAAGGGCAATTATGATAAGGCAGTTTTTCCTGACAGCCGCAAAGCTTGGTGAGATTGTCGGTGTCAGTGAATCTACTGTCGTCCGGTTTGCCACGCAGCTTGGATACAGCGGATACCCAGGATTTCAAAAGCACTGGAAGAGCTTGTCCGCAATAAGCTCAATTCGATCCAGAGAATGGAAGTCACTTACGGGCGTATCAGTCAGAGTGAGATCCTTGAAACGGTACTGCAGTCTGATATAGAAAAGATCAAGCTTACACTCGGTGCGATTGATCATGCAGCTTTTAATCTTGCCATAGATACCATCCTCAATGCGAAGACGCATCTATGTGGTTGGAATCCGCAGTTGTGCACCTTTGGCTTCTTTTATGGGATTTTATCTGAATCTTGTATGTGAGGATGTTGTAACTGTAAATACCAACAGCTCCAGTGAGATTTTTGAACAGCTTATCCGCATCGGTGAAAAAGATGTAATCATCGGGATCAGCTTTCCCCGTTATTCTATGCGTACTCTGAAAGCACTGGAATTTGCCAGCAACCGGAAAGCAAAAGTGATCACACTTACTGACAGTATCCATTCACCTATGAATCAGTATTCTTCCTGCAATCTGATCGCAAGAAGTGATATGGCATCTATTGTCGATTCACTTGTTGCACCACTCAGCGTTGTAAATGCACTGATTGTTGCCTTATGTATGAAGAAACAGAAAGAAGTAGTTTCGACGCTTGAAACTTTAGAAGAAATCTGGGGAGAATATCAGGTCTACAGCAGTGATGAATTAAATCATGTCAGTGATACTGTGACCGTGGAAGGAGAAAAAAGCCATGAGTAACGTAATCGTAGTCGGAGGTGGTGCAGCCGGGATGATGGCAGCCATCTTTGCAGCCAGGAACGGACAGAACGTGACTCTGTTGAAAAAAATGAAAAACTTGGCAAAAAAATCTTCATCACAGGAAAAGGACGCTGCAATATAACGAATGCATCTGAGATTGAAGACTTATTTTCCGCCGTCATCAGCAATCCCAAATTCCTTTACAGTGGTTTTTACAGCTTTACAAATGATCAGGTTATTCATTTTTTGAAGAACTAGGTGTAGCAACTAAAATTGAACGGGGCAACCGGGTCTTTCCGGTTTCTGATCATTCTTCAGATGTAATTGCAGCATTAACAAGAGATGCAGCATTTAAAAGTAAAAGTGCAGCTTCACTGCGAAGTAAAAAAATTGTTGATCAATAATGAAAGGGAAATAAAAAGGAGTACGGCTTGCCAATGGAAAAAAATGACTGCAGATGCAGTCGTCGTTGCAACCGGAGGAATTTCATATCCTTCTACCGGTTCTACCGGTGACGGATATCGTTTTGCCAGAAATTGCGGCCATAAAGTAACAGAACTTTTCCCTCTCTTGTTCCAATGGAAGGCAAAAAGAATGGTATGCAAAAGAACTGCAGGGACTTTCCCTCAAAAATATCGAAATCCATATTACAGATGGGAAAAAAACTTTATGATGAATTTGGCGAAATGCTGTTCACGCATTACGGAGTAACCGGTCCGGTTATCTTAAGTGCAAGCAGTATCGTCGGAAAGACGCTTGAAAAAAAAAGAACTGGTACTGCATATTGATCTTAAGCCGGCACTGACAGAAGAGCAGTTGGATAAACGTCTGCTTCGGGAATTTGAAGCCAACCATAATAAGCAGTTTAAAATGCTATTGACAGTTTACTTCCAGCAAAATTACGTCCCGTGATCATTGAACTTTCGGGAATCGAAGAAGAAAAGAAGGTTCATGAAATCACAAAGGAAGAACGCCTGAATCTGCTCCGGCTGATCAAAGACTTTCATATGACACTGACCGGACTGCGTGGATATAATGAAGCCATCATTACAAAGGTGGAATTTCCGTAAAAAGAGATCGATCCGGGTACGATGGAATCAAAATTGATAAAAAATCTCTATTTTGCCGGAGAAGTTCTGGATCTTGACGCAGTAACCGGTGGTTATAATTTACAGATTGCCTGGTCTACCGGTTATCTTGCCGGGATCAGTGCCGGACAAGATAAATTATTTGAATAAATATTAAAAATCGGAGGATACTTATACTATGGGATACAATGTAGCGATTGATGGACCTGCCGGTGCAGGAAAAAGTACCATTGCAAAGCTGGTTGCAAAAGAAAAAGGATACATTTATGTTGATACTGGTGCCATGTACCGCGGGCTTGCAGTACATTTTCTGAAAAAGGACTTTCCGGTGATGATAAAAAGCTGTGATTGATGCCTGTGATGATGCTAAAGTTACGATTGGATACGAAAATGGTATACAGCAGCTCTACCTGAACGGAGAAAATATCACCGACGAACAGCTTCGCACTGAGAAGGTTGGAAATATGGCCTCTAAAACTTCTGTAATCCCGGAAGTCCGTGCAAAGCTTCTTGAACTCCAGCGTTCTCTTGCCAGAGAAAAAGACGTAATTATGGATGGCAGGGACATTGGAACAAATATTCTGCCGGATGCTGATGTAAAGATTTACCTGACTGCCAGTGTTGAAACCCGTGCAAAACGCAGATATGAAGAACTGTCGGCAAAGGAGAGCATATCACTCTTGAAAAGATCATGACGGATATTAAGGAGAGGGATCATCGGGATATGACAAGAGAGGTCGCTCCTTTGAAACAGGCAGAAGATGCCATCCTCGTTGACAGTTCCAACATGACGATCGACGAAGTAGTGCGTACGATCTGTGATCATTGTAGATAAGAAAGGATCAGGGAGAATCTGATGAAAATTATCAAAGCAGAATCTGCTGGATTTTGTTTCGGAGTAAAAAGAGCTGTTGATACAGTTTACAAATGTACTGAAACCGGAACCGATGAAAAATTTATACCTACGGACCGATCATCCACAATGAAGAAGTAGTCAAAGATATGGAAAAAAGAGGTGTCCGTGTCATTAGAAGTGAAGAGGATCTTGCTGCACTGAAAGAAGGAACCGTTATTATCCGTTCCCACGGTGTAGAAAAAAGAGTTTACGAGGAACTTGAAAAAAGGGATCCATATTGTTGATGCAACCTGCCCGTTTGTCAAAAAAATCCATAAGATCGTAGAAAAGCACAGTGAACAGGGGGATCGTATCATTATCATCGGGAATCCTGATCACCCGGAAGTCCAGGGAATCCGGGGATGGGCAAAATCCCCGGTCAGCGTGATCCGAAACGTAGAAGAAGCAGAAAGTTTTCCTTGTGGCAGACCAGAAAATATGCATTGTGGCACAAACGACATTTAATTACAATAAATTTAAAGAATTAGTTGAAATTATTGAAAAAAAAGAGTTATGATGTAAGTGTTTTAAATACAATCTGTAATGCTACAAAGGAGCGTCAGACAGAAGCGCAGAGCATAGCAGAGACGGTGGATGCTATGATCGTTATTGGTGACAAACATAGTTCCAATACCCAGAAGTTATTTGAAATATGCCGCAAAGCATGTAACAATACGTACTATATACAGACACTTGGCGATTTGGATTTGAATCAATTAGGGTCAGTGGAAACAGTAGGTATTACAGCAGGGGCATCCACGCCCAACAATATAATTGAGGAGGTTCAAAATAATGTCAGAATTATCTTTTGAACAGATGTTAGAAGAGTCATTTAAAACAATTCACAATGGAGAGGTCGTAGAGGGAACTGTAATCGATGTGAAAGCCAGATGAGATCATCCTGAATATCGGATACAAAGCAGACGGTATCATCACAAAGAGCGAATATTCCAACGATCAGTCTCTTGACCTTACAACAGTTGTCAATGTAGGTGACACAATGACAGTTAAGGTACTGAAGGTAAATGACGGAGAGGGTCAGGTTCTTCTTACATATAAGAGACTGGCTGCTGAAAAAGGAAATGAAAGACTGCGCGAAGCATATGAAAACCACGAAGTGCTGAAAGCTACAGTTACACAGATTCTTGGCGGCGGTATTTGTACAACAGTTGATGAAGTAAGAGTCTTCATCCCGGCAAGCCTTGTTTCCGATTCTTATGAGAAAGATCTCAGCAAGTATGAAGGACAGGAAATCGAATTCGTAATCAGCGAGTTCAACCCGAGAAGAAACCGTGTGATCGTTGATAGAAGACAGCTTCTTGTAGCAGAGCGTGCTGAGAAGCAGAAAGAGTTATTCGCTAAATTACAATGTTGGCGATACAGTAGAAGGAACTGTTAAGAATGTGACAGATTTCGGAGCATTCGTTGATCTTGGTGGTGTTGACGGACTTCTTCACATCTCAGAGATGTCATGGGGAAGAGTTGACAATCCGAAGAAAGTATTCCATGTAGGAGATACACTGAAAGTTCTTGTAAAAAGACATTCCATGATACAAAGATTGCACTCAGCCTGAAGTTCCCGGAGACAAATCAATGGGTAAATGCAGCAGAAGATTTTGCTGTAGGTAACGTAGTAACTGGTAAAGTTGCACGTATGACAGATTTGGTGCTTTTGTTGAACTTGCACCTGGAATTGATGCACTTCTTCATGTATCCCAGATTACCAAAGAGCACGTTGCTAAACCATCTGATGTACTTTCCATCGGACAGGAGATCACAGCAAAGGTTGTTGACCTGAACGAAGCTGAAAAGAAGATCAGCCTGAGCATGAAGGCTCTTGAGTCAGATTCTCAGGGCTATGCTGACGAAGAGACAGAAGAATAAGTCTTATTAAGCAGATATTTTAAAGAGACAGTCGGTTTTGGCTGTCTTTTTTTAATACATGACAAATATTCTGCTGATACGACTGGATTTTTTTAGTACATATTTTAGTAAAATGGACTTTACAAAAAAAAGAAAAGTGTACTGTAATGTTCAGTTCACTTCTAAGAAAGGAAGGAAGCGTAAAATGGGACTTTTGACATTTAAAGGCGGAATACATCCTGATGACGGGAAACGTTTTTCAAAGGATCAGCCGATCAAAGCTCTTTACCGACAGGTGATCTCATCTATCCCTCTCCCAGCATATCGGTGCTCCGGCAGTTCCGGTGGTAAAAAAAAGGAGACCAGGTTTTAAAAAGGTCAAATGATCGCCGAAGCGGGAGGATTTGTTTCTGCTCCGGTATATTCTTCTGTATCCGGTAAAGTAAAAGCTTTAGAAAAGCATTTTAATCCAACCGGAACAAAAGTTGATTGTATCGTAATTCAGAATGATGGCGAATATCAGGAAGCAGAGTATGCCGGTTAAAGCCTCTCAATGAAATGACCCGCGAGGAGATCATTTCCAAAATAGGAGATGCCGGAATTGTAGGAATGGGAGGTGCCGGTTTTCCTACCAGAGTCAAGCTCTCCCGAAAGATGCTGACAAGATTGAATATATCATTGCAAACTGTGCTGAATGTGAACCTTATATCACTGCTGATTACCGCAGAATGCTTGAATATACGGAAGATCTTGTAAGTGGAATGCGTGTTATTTTATCTCTGTTCCCAAATGCACGCGGTATTTTTTGCGGTGGAAGATAACAAAAAGGACTGTATCCAGAAGTTACAGGATGCAGTTTCTGAAGAACCTAAAATGGATGTGAAAGCTTTGATGACCAAATATCCGCAGGGAGCTGAACGACAGTTGATCTATGCCGCCACCGGACGTGCGATCAATTCATCCATGCTGCCTGCTGATGCAGGATGCATTGTGGACAATGTAGAGACTCTGATCGGGATTCATAATGCAGTGATCAATGGGAAACCTCTGATGGAACGTGTGGTGACAGTCAGCGGTGATGCAGTCGCTGAACCGGGAAATTTCCTTGTACCGCTTGGCATCAGCCATAAGGAACTGATCGAAGCGGCAGGCGGGTTCACTGAGGAACCTGAGAAACTGATCTCCGGAGGACCGATGATGGGATTTGCCATGGTGACAATGGATGCACCGGTTACAAAAACTTCTTCTTCACTTCTTGCCTTCAAAGAAGATATTGTAAAGAAGAGTCCTGAGACCGCCTGCATTAACTGTGCAAGATGCGTCGATGTATGTCCAAGCCGTATCATTCCATCCCGACTGGCAGATTTCGCCAAAAGGCAAGATGAAGCTTCTTTTGTGGCATGGAATGGTCTGGAATGTGTGGAATGTGGATCCTGCAGCTATGTCTGTCCGGCAAAGCGTCAGTTGAAACAGTCCATCGGTTCTATGCGTAAGATCACACTTGCCAACAGGAAGAAAAAGTAAGAGAGGTGAATAAAATTGAACGAAAATTATAATGTATCATCTTCTCCGCATATCCGGGATAAAGTAACCAGCAGTAATATTATGCTTATGGTTGTTATTGCCCTGCTTCCGGCAACGTTCTTTGGAATTTGGAATTTCCGGCATGAAAATGCGTGGATTTTTGATTGTACTAACAACAGCAGCAGCGGTTTTGGCTGAATATCTCTGGGAGAAACTCATGCACAAAACCGGTCACGATCAATGATTTCAGTGCAGTTGTAACAGGACTTCTGCTCGCATTGAATCTTCCTCCGACACTCCCGTGGTGGATGGGGGTTGTCGGTGCTTTTTTGCCATCATTGTTGTGAAACAGTTGTTCGGAGGACTTGGACAGAACTTCATGAACCCTGCATTGGGAGCACGTTGTTTTCTGCTGATCTGCTTTTGCAGGAAAGATGACAAATTTTGTATACGACGGAGTTACAGGACCAACTCCTCTGGCGAATCTGAAAGCCGGTGAATCTGTAGATTCATTTGCAATGCTGATCGGTAATACCAGTGGAACGATCGGGGAAACTTCTGTCATCGCACTGATGATCGGAGCAATGTTCCTGATCCTTATGGGAGTGATCGATCTGCGGATTCCCGGAACTTACATATTAACATTTGTCATTTTTATTTCTTTATTTGGCGGTCATGGATTTGACCCACAGTACATTACTCAGCCATCTTTGCGGTGGTGGACTCATGCTCGGTGCATGGTTTATGGCAACAGATTATGTCACTTCTCCGATCACCAGTAAGGAAAGATCGTCTATGGTATCTGCCTTGGATGTCTGACGGGTCTGTTCCGTCTTTTCGGAGGTTCTGCCGAAGGTGTATCTTATGCGATCATCATCAGCAACCTGCTCGTTCCTCTGATCGAGAAGGCAACCCTGCCAAAGCCATTTGGAAAAGGAGGAGAAGTAATGAATAAAATTGTTAAAAATGCATTCATTCTCACTGCGATCACCGTCATCGCCGGACTGCTCCTTGGTGTTGTATACGGAGTTACGAAAGAACCGATCGCCAATGCAAAAGCAAATTCAAAGCAGGAAGCATTCCAATCGGTTCTGTCCGATGCAGATTCTTTGAAACTGTAGATGATCTTGATACAGATGCTGCTTCTGAACTTTTAAAATCCAACGGGTATTCCAGCGATGCTATCGAGGAAGTTGCCCTTGGAAAAGATAAAAGCGGTGAGACCATTGGATATGTCATCAATGTAGTTTCCCATGAAGGGTATGGCGGAGATATTGAAATCTCGGTCGGTATCAGGCCGATGGAACCGTAAAGGGAATTGAGATGCTCAGTATCAGTGAGACAGCAGGTCTTGGAATGAAGGCAACTGAGCCGGCTTTCAAAGATCAGTTCAAAGATAAAAAGTAGAGACATTTTCTTATACTAAGACAGGAGAAGAGGGCGACGACAAGATCGATGCGATCAGCGGTGCAACTATTACTACAAATGCAGTTACGAATGCCGTAGATTCTGCTCTTGTGTATTTTCAAAATGAGTTAGGAGGCGGTAGCAATGAATAAATGTACAGAACGTTTAATGAATGGTCTGGTAAAAGAAAATCCGACCTTCGTTCTTATGCTCGGAATGTGTCCGACTCTTGCAGTTACGACTTCTGCGATCAACGGTGTTGGTATGGGACTTTCTACAACAGTTGTATTGATCATGTCTAACATGTTGATTTCTATGTTGAGAAAGATTATTCCGGATTCTGTCAGAATGCCGGCATTCATCGTAATTGTTGCTTCATTTGTAACAATCGTTGATTTCCTGATGGAAGGATTTGTTCCGAGCCTTTATGATTCGCTTGGTCTGTATATTCCTCTGATCGTTGTAAACTGTATCATTCTCGGAAGAGCAGAGAGTTATGCTTCTAAAAATCCAGTCATTCCATCTATTTTCGATGGAATTGGAATGGGACTTGGTTTACAGTCGGTCTGACTTCTATCGGTATTGTCAGAGAATTGATCGGTTCAGGAAAGATTTTCAATATGCAGATCCTTCCTGATTCTTATGAACCGTTTACGATCTTTATTCTTGCACCTGGAGCATTTTTCGTACTTGCCTGCCTTGTTGCACTTCAGAACAAAGTAAAAAATAATCTTGCCAGAAAAGGTAAAAAGTACCGGAAGCAGCAGGATGCGGTGCCAGTTGTGCTTCTTGTGGAAATGCAGCGGCATGCGGTGGACATGCGATTGCGACGGCGACAGAAACTGTTGCAGGAAAAGACGAGTAAAGGAGGGGACATACTAAATGAAAGCATTACAAGACTTATTATTGATCGCCGTAGGTTCAGCATTTGTCAATAACGTTGTACTGAGCCAGTTTCTCGGTATCTGTCCGTTCCTTGGCG